>OERC01000046.1_pt1 | contig 20958 bp, 15 predicted proteins | sample 1539911 | NCBI WGS metagenome assembly OERC01 (sample SAMEA3891875, study PRJEB23780) | metagenome | biome: terrestrial biome; feature: animal house; material: Caecal content | place: Italy | collected 2015-05-05 | reverse complement strand
ATCTCCGCCTCGTACATGGCGTAGAAGGGGTCGTACGCCCCCACCACGGCGATGCCCGTGTCCCGGGCGGCCTTGCAGGCCCCGGGGGAGTCCTCGTAGAGGGTGCAGTCCGACGCCCGCACCCCCAGCCGCTCCAGGGTCAGGGCGAAGGCCCGGGGATCCCGCTTCTCCACCCCCAGCTCCTGGACGTAGACCCCGGCGGAGAAGTACCGCTCCAGGCCGTGGCGCACCAGGGCGGCCCGGCACAGCTCGGGCACGCAGGCGGTGACCAGGGCCATGTCCGCCCCCTCCACCGCCCGGCGGGCCAGGAACTCGCCGGCCCCCGGCTTGAGGGGCACCTGATGGGCATAGGCGTCCCGGGCCATGTCCAGCCACTCGGCCATGATCTCCTCCGGGCTCATATCCAGATGATAATAGTCCTTGGTATATTGTGCGGCAATGGGGAAGATGGAGTGGCCCACGGCATCGCTGTACTCCCGGGTGGGGGTGAGCCCCCGCCGGGCCAGAAAGCCGTTGTCCACATCCACCCACACGCCGTTGGAATCCACCAGCGTGCCGTCAAAATCGAACAGCACAGCCGAAAATCGGGCTTGCATTTTAATAACCTCTTTTTTCTTATTTCACCTTGGACAAATCCAAAACGACGTTTTCATAGCCGTCCACATTCACCACATAATAAGCGACCGCGGTGTCGTTAATAAAGCGCAGGTTGTTGTGCGCGGCGTAGTTGGTTTCGTTGAACACCGCGTATTTTTGCGTTTCGGTGTTATAAACATAAATGCGGTAGTCCAGGGCGTTTGCAACCGTGCCCGCCATGACAACATATTTGCCGTCGGGGCTTACGGCAAACAACATGGGGTTCATTTTATAGCCTTTGGTTTCAATCGTCGAGGTGTCATAGGTCGTGAAAATACGGCCGTCCTCTTTGCTTAAAATATAGTCGCCGTTGCGGATATAGGAAGTGCCGTAGCCGGCGTAAAACGTGGTGATAATGCTCTCTTTCCCGTTTTCATATTTCACGGTGGAGAAGCCGCTGTCGGTCTTGCGGATATAAGCGAATGCGCCGTTGCCCAACAGCTTGACATAGCGGTCGCCGACATTTTCGGCAATCATCGTGTCGTCGCGGCCGTTGCGGCCGGTTTTCATATACAAGTCGACCTGCGTCACGCCGTTCGCATCGGGTGTGCGTTCACGGCTGGAGAAGAACGGCACGGCGGAGGTGGTTTCTTTCAGCCCGCCTTCGGTAATCATATAATAATCCCGGCGGATACCGCCGTCGGCGCTGACTTTCTGCGCGCGGTCGTTTAAGAAATCGGTTACGCTGCCGTTGGAGCGGTTCAAAATAAACGCCTGTTCCCAAACGGGGTCTAGCGTGTAAGCCTGGGTCTTGTCGGTGTGCATCAGCAACAAGCAGCTGCCCGTTTGGGCGTAAGCCGCCGGCAGGTTTTGCACCTTGAACATGACGAAGCTGTAAATATAAACATTGCTGTCTGTGTTTTCCGTCGAGAACACGCCGTAGCCGCTCAAAACACCGTCGCGTTCGACATAAGGAATTTTCACCGGAATTTGCTGACCGCTTAACGGCACGGTCAAATCCATCGTCCCGGTCGGGGCGAGCTCGACGTAATCGGTGCCGTTGAATTCATAATAAGTGATATTGCCCGCCGCGTCCGCGGTATACACGACGTTTTCAATGTCGGTGGGCATATAGGGAATGGCTGTGATTTTCCGCGAAAGCAAGACGCTGTCTAAGCTTGAGGAAACCGACGCCGCGTCTTTATTTTCCGAAGAGGCAAACACATTCGGGTGGGTATAAAGAAACCACGCGCCGACCAGCGCGGCGATTGCCAAAACGGCAATCACGATTGTGATTATATTCTTTTTTGCGGAGGTTTTGTTTTTGGAAGTTGTATCGTTTGCAGACTGCAAAGCCGTCGCCGCCTTTCCTTGGTTCATCAGGGGAATAAGCTATAAAATCGTGTTTGTTATTATACTATGATACCCCGCAAAAAGCAAGTATTCGCGCGGCTTTGTTACTATTTTGAAACTCTTTTGCATATATATAAAACCGTAACAAAAAAGACTATGCAAACGAGGGAATGCCATGAATACTTTTGTGCCGGAAGGCGTCGGCTTTTTGACGCCGGAGAACCAAAAATACACCGCGTCTGTGCACGCTTTAAAAGAAGCCTTTCGAACCGGACGAATTTTAGAAGCGAAAGCCGTCCGCTGCGACCGCGAGCACAATTTATATGTGCAGTTTCCGGGGCTTTCGGGCGTAATTCCGCGCGAGGAATGTGCGCTCGGGATTCGCGAGGGCACCGTGCGGGACATTGCCATTCTTTCACGCGTCAACAAGCCGGTTTGCTTTGTGGTGACCGCGTTTTGTGAAAAAGGCGGCAAAGAATTTGCGGTTTTGAGCCGCCGGAAAGTGCAGGAGCAGTGCATGGCGCAATATATTTCGAAGCTCGTCCCGGGCGACGTGATTGACGCGGTTGTCACACGCATGGAGCCGTTCGGCGCATTTTGCGACATCGGCGCGGGGATTTCTGCGCTTTTGCCCATTGACGCGATTTCCGTTTCACGCATTCCGCACCCCAACGTGCGGTTTTACACCGGTCAAAAAATCCGTGTGGTGGTCAAAGGCATTGACGAGCTCGGGCGCATCACGCTTTCCCACAAAGAACTGCTCGGCACATGGGCAGAAAACGCCGCGAAATTTTCCGCCGGCGAAACCGTGCCGGGAATTGTGCGGTCAATTGAAAAATACGGGATTTTTGTGGAACTCGCCCCAAATTTGGCCGGTCTTGCGGAATATGTGCCCGGCGTTTGCCCCGGGGACGCGGCGAGCGTTTACATAAAAAGCATTCACCCGGACCGCATGAAAATCAAGCTGATTCTGGTTGACCATTTTGCGGCGGACGCGCCGGATTTTCACTACCGCTACCCCGCGGTTTCCCACATCGACCGCTGGCTTTATTCTTCGCCGGAAAGTGAAAAAGTCATTGAATCTGTATTTTCCGTCTAAAATCGTGTTTTAGAATTGCGTTTTTTTGTGCGGTGTGTTAGTATTATTATGTATCATTTTCCAACGGGGAGGAAGTTTGATGAAAAAGGTTTCCTTAAAAAAGAGCATCAGCCTGCTGCTGGCGCTCGTAATGGCGATTTCGCTGGCAGTGCCGGCGCTTGCCGCAGACAAAAATGACGCAAATCCGGTTTTGATTATTTCGGGATTTGTGGAATACACCTTGGTTGACCCCGCCACCGGCGCGTCTGCGTTCGGCGACACAAACGCGATTATGAACACGGTAAGCGGCGTTTTGCCGTCGTTGCTCACGTTGCTCGGGTCTAACAAAACCCAGGCGGATTACGACACGTTTTGCGACACGGCGCTCCCGCTAGTCAACCAGTTATTTGACAAAATCGCCTGTAACCCGGACGGCACGGTGAAATATCCGGACGTAACGCTGAAAGCCCAAACCAAAGGCTCGCTTGCAAAGCTCGGCACGGATTATGTCATGCAGGCGGACGCGTTTGACAAAGAGATTATTTTAGGGCTTGCGGACGCAGTCGGCGCGGACAAAGTGTATGCTTACGGGCTTGACTGGCGTTTGGACCCGCTAGTTGTTGCGGACGACATCAACGACTGGATTCAGATGATTAAAGCCGAAACCGGCTATGACAAAGTGTCGCTCGCCGGTGTCAGCATGGGCGGCGCGATGGTTTCCGCCTATGTCGCAAAATACGGCACAGACGACCTAAGCAACATCACGATGATTTCGTCGGCGTTTACCGGCCTGGAATATGTCGGTAAGCTGTTTACCGGCGGGGTTTCGATTGACGAGCAGGGGCTTTACAATATGATTGACCAAGCCGTCAGCACCGATATTTTGAGCAACATTCTCGGCTCGACCGACATTCTTCCGCAGGCAATCGGGCTTGTGGACGAGCTGGTTGCGGCGGTCGGCGACCGTGTTTATTCCGAATGTTTGATTCCGTCGTTCGGCTATAACCCCGGTTTCTGGACATTTGTCCCCGCGGATTATTACGAAGACGCCAAAGCCTTTATGTTCGCGCGTATGAACACAACCGAAGAACAAAAAGCCACGTTTGAGGCGAAAATTGACGCTTACCACAACATTCAGGCGAATATCAAAACCATATTGAAAGACGCGCAGAAAGACGGCGTCAGCGTTGCAATCATTTCCAATTATAACTTCCAGATGCCGCCCGTCTCCGCTGCGTCTTCCATGACCGGCGACCAGGTCATTGAAACCCGCCACACCAGCGGTTACGCGACTTGCGCGAATATTTCAGAGACTTTGCCCGCTTCTTACAAAAACAGCAAATACATCTCCCCCGACCGCATGATTGACGCTTCCACCTGTTACCTGCCCGACCAGACTTGGTTCATCAAAAACATGAAACACGTGGATTTCTCGAACGAGAAGAACCAGTGCGAATTCTACGCGTGGGTGATGACCGCCGACAAGCAGGTTACCGTAAACGACAACCCCGACTATCCGCAGTTCATGGTTTATAACGCGGAAACCAAAGTGCTCTCGCCGCTTGCGAACATTCGCGGCGACGTCAACTTCGACGGCAAAGTGGACTTGGTGGATGCGCGCATGGTGCTCCGCTACACGAGGTCCATGGAAACGCTTTCCGATGTGGCGAAAGAAGCCGCGGACATGGACGAAAACAACAACGTCAATGCGCTCGACGCGAAAGCCATTATGAATTTCTACGCCGGGATTGAAACCGAGGACAACACGCCTTCTCTGTTCACCACAGACAGCGTAACGGCGGAAAACGACAACGATATTCTTGCACAGGCGCAGGAAAGCACGTCAGGTCTTCGCGAGACGTTCGAGGGCGTTGTCGGGCAAATCGGTGAAATGCTGCCGCTCGAAAATGCGGCGCAGATGAAGCGTATTTTGCCGGACGCGAAAGATGTTTTAGACGCCCTGCCGGAAATCACCTTCCCGCAGAAAGAAGCCGAAACAAACACAGAGCCTGAAGCGGACGCACAGGACGCGACCGAGCCGGAAACCGAAACCGCCACGGAAACGACAACGGCGGCTGCGGAAGCCCCCGCGGCGTAACACACTAAAAACAAAAAAGGCCTGCCGAAAAGGCAGGTCTTTTTTTAACCAAAACCAAGAATACAAGACAAAAGCTCCTCAGCCGTAAACTGAGGAGCTTTTGGAGCTGCTAACCAGATTCGAACTGGTGACCTCGTCCTTACCAAGGACGTGCTCTACCACCTGAGCCATAGCAGCATCTTTGCCGCGCCTTTTACGGCGCAGAAGTTATTATACACAATCCCCCCGCCGGTTGTCAATCCTTTTTTCTTCGTTTGGGCGACTTTTTGCGAAAAATTCCCCGGACTGTATAATTTTTCCGCCTTTTGGCAATACTGTTGAAAAGAACCGCTTTCTTTTTTCGGCAAAATTCGGTCAAAAGGATAAAATGCAAAGCGTTTTCCCGTAAGGCAGCCAAAAAATGGGTTGCAACGCTTGTCGAAAAAGAGTATAATGAGAACAGTATCCTATGCTATATTGAGGGATTTTGCGTTGTTTTTCCCTCGTATTTACAATTTATTCATGTTTTTAATTCGTTTCGTTTGTGATTTGTTAGAAGATTAGGAGGATTATTTCGTGCGCGGAGATTTACATTGCCACACAAAACTTTCAGACGGGTCGCTTGGGATTGAGGATTTAATTACACTTGCCAAAAAACGCGGCATTGAAGCGATTGCCATTACAGACCATGACTGCCTTGCGGGCACGGTCCGGGGGAAAATTATCGGCGACCGTTTCGGCGTGCAGGTCATTCCCGGTGTGGAGCTTTCCGCCACCGACTCAAAAACCGGCAAGAAAGTACATTTGCTTTGCTATTTGAGCGACGCGCCCGACCGCTTGGAAGGGCTTTGCCACCGCAATTCGTTAGCGCGTAAAAAAGCGGCGCACTACATGATGCTGCAAGTGGCAAAACGTTACCCAGTTGCGGCGGAACTGATTGTCAAATGCGCGACCGGTTCGACCAACATTTACAAACAACACATTATGCAGGCGCTTATGGAGTGCGGCTTTTCCCGCGACATTTACGGGGAAATGTATCACAAGCTGTTCGATAAAGATTCGCCCGAGAGCGTTTTGGTCACACCGAAATACCCTGACATTGAAGAGGTTTTGACCGCCATTCACGACGCGGGCGGCATTGCGGTGCTCGCGCACCCGTACTTTTTCGACAACCTTGACTCTCTGCCGCGCCTTATCGAAAACGGTCTGGACGGCATTGAAGTCTGGCACCCTTGCGCGACGGAAGAGCAGCAGGCGGAGCTCAAAAAAATTGCGACCAAAAACAAGCTTTTGATGACCGGCGGAACCGATTTCCACGGACTTTACAATTTAGACCCGGTGTCGATAGGCGACGTGCTGACGCCCGACGACGCGATGGCAAAGCTGCTCGGCTACAAAGCGAAGCAAAAACGTCTGGCACGCAAAGCGGCAAAAGCAGCGGCGGCCGCACAGCTTCAAAACGACGCCGGCTAATAACGGAGGAACCACCGAATGGAAGACAGCGATATTAAAATCTTCGGCAAAGAGCAAAATTCCGGCAACGACGAATTAAAATTCATCGCGTTAATGGAAAAAGAACGCTCCAACGGCAACATTGACGAAGCCGTGCGCTTGGGCGACTATCTTTCGGACATTTTCTTAGACGAAGAAGGGCTTTTGCAGCGGCTCGCGCCGTTTATCGGCAACACCGATTTCCCGCGCGACGTGCTGTTCCAAATTAAAATTTTGATGTTCTTCACCGCGGAATACACCATAAACCGCGTTTTGCCGAACACGATACTGACAAGCACCGCCGTCAACGCCCTTTACGGCAACATTAAAAACGGTGACAGCGCGTTTTACACTGAATTTTCCGACGGCGCGGAATACAGCTTTTATTATCTCGCCATGCGCAAGGAAAGCCAAAGCGTGATTACCGAAATCGGCAAGGCGTTTGCCATGCTTTGCGGCAAAGAGGACGACCAAGGCTTTATCGATCTCGGCAAGCGGCTGTTTAATCTCGTTTCCGACGAAGTCGCCGACATTACCAATATGTTTAACTTCGTGGATGCGTAAAATCGTTTTTCGCTTTCAAGGCAAAAAGCGCCCACAGACAGATGTTTAACTGTCTGTGGGCGCTTTTTATTTTTGCTTTTTACTCCATTAACTGTCCCTTTTTTTGTACTTTACTCTTATCAAAAAATTGTATTTCGCGGCTGAATTTATATTATATATTGCAGAACATTTGTTTGGACACGCATAGATTTTCTCTGTCTAAAGAGCTATACCGTATACTCGGCAAGTGCGTAATATGCTGGTGCGCCTCACAAAATCGTTCCAAATGTAATTAAAGGCGGAGTGAAAATGTAATACCATAACAGACGAACCAACAAAAAACTACTTTTATCACACAAAAGGAGAAAAACATGCTTGTTTCCAACATTCAACTTTCTTACTTAAAAAGCGGGAAGTGGAACTCATTTGCCAGCCGCGCACAAACCGCTATGGACGGGATTAAAATTCAAACGCCGATAAGTGGGTCATACTTCCTACGATATCGCACTTGGAACGAGGGAAAATCTGACTGGTATCCCCGCGTTGATAGTAACATAGACGATTATGCCGGCGCTCCGAATCGGCCAATTCAGCGTCTGCAAATTCAGGTATATAAAACAGACGGCACAAAGCTGACCTCAGGTGTTGTTGTCATGTACCGCGCGAGTATAGCAGGACGCTGGCTGCCGTGGGTCAGCAATGCTGACCCCGAGTGGATGCAAAGCGTGCATACCAAATATAGTTTGGAAGGTACGCTAGATACCGACAGTTATTATGCCGGAAATGCAGGGCAGAATATCGACGGCATCGAAATTTTAGTATATGAAGAGGGCCATATTGGCGACTTTACCGGCGGCGAGACCGATGTGGCACTTCAGTATATGGTCGGCAGTCTGGACAATTGGCAGTCCTTTGATTCCGGTGTTTATGCTGAGCAGATCGACGGTATTAAAATTCAAACAAGCCCTGCCAAAGGGTATTATTTGCAATACCGATCCTGGAACGAGGGAAAGTCCGACTGGCTTTCCTATGTCAAAAGCACAGGTACAGCATACAATGACTATGCAGGGCTTCCTAACCAGCCAATTCAGCTTTTAGAAATTCAGGCTTATAAAAACGATGGAACGCGACTTCGTTCAGGTGTTATTGTCATGTACCGCGTCAGTGTTGCAGGGCGCTGGTTGCCCTGGGTCAGCAACGCAGATCCCGAGTGGATGCGCGCTACGCAAAATAAATACGGGTTAACCGGCACGCTGGATACCGACGGTACCTACGCGGGTAACAAGGGGCAAAATATCGACGGTGTGGAAATCCATGTTTACGAGGACGATTCCGAGAACGCCGGAACAGACAGCTTTTCGGGCTTTGAGGAAGTTTTGTCCATGGCGTATATGACCGACAGCCTTTCAAACTGGACGCCGTTCGAAAAGGCGGTTTCGGGAACGGCGATCCACGGCATTAAGATCAGTACGGATGCGGACGAGCCGTATTATCTGCTATACAAATCCTGGAACGAGGGTCGCAGTTCGTTCTACCCAGAAGTAGACAGCCGGCAAAACGAATACAACGACTACGCGGGCTATCCCGGCAAGCCGATCCAATTATTGAGTATCAACGCTTACAGTCAAGACGGTACCAAGCTGCGTTCCGGTGTGGTGGTTATGTACCGCGTCCGCATTGCGGGCAGGTGGCTGCCCTGGGTCAGCAATGCAGAACCTGAATGGATGCAAAGTGTACAGCGGCAGTACGGGCTGGACGGTACACTGGATACCGACGGCACCTACGCAGGCAACAAAGGGCAAAATATTGACGGCGTGGAAATCCGCGTGTTCCAAGGCGAAACAGATTATCAACCGGTCGGTCCGCTGCCCGGCACGGAGACTTCAGCGACATACAGTTACATGTCCGGCAGCCTCTCAAACTGGACAACGTTCAACGGGAGCGTTTTGACCTCGCCCATTGAAGGAATCAAGATCGCAACCGGCAGCGACAAGCCCTATTATCTGTATTACCGCTCGTGGAACGAGGGAAAAAGCAACTGGTATCCGTATGTAAAAAGCACGGGAACAGCATACAACGACTACGCGGGCTATCCCGGCAAACCGATTCAGTTATTAGGCATTCAGGTATACCGCAACGACGGTGTGAAGCTGAAAACAGGCGTGGTCGTCATGTACCGTGTACATGTGGACAACCGCTGGCTGCCGTGGGTCAGCAACGCCGACCCGGAGTGGATGGTCAGTGCACAAGCCAAATACGACTTGGGCGGCATACTGGATACAGACGGCTACTATGCAGGCAACAAGGGGCAAAACATCAACGGTATTGAAATCCACATCTTTGAGGAAAACGATGTCGGCGGCGGCATGCAGACCCCTGTCGGGCATTATAAGATCATTCAAAACGTGCCATTCATTTCGCAGTTGCCGAACTATCCGACTGGATGCGAAAGCGTTACGACAGTAATGGCATTAAAGCATGTTGGATTCAATATAACAGTAGACGAATTTATTGATAATTATCTTAATAAAGGTTCAACGAATGGGTTTAATCCATATATTGAATTTGGCGGCGATCCAAGATCAACTTCCGGTTGGGGGTGTTTTGCAGAAGCAATTCACCTTTCGCTCCTCAAAATTCTCCCCTCTTCAAAATACACCTCGATTGTGTTGAGAGGAAAATCAGTTGCAGAGCTGTGCTCCCAATATATAGATAATAATATTCCCGTTATCTTCTTCGCAACACAACGAATGCAAGCAATTCGGAACACGACATCTTGGTATGCCGACGGAAATAAAATTACGTGGAAGTCCCCGTTTCATTGTTTGCTGTTGGTCGGCTATGACAACAATAGTTATATTTTTAACGATCCTCAAGATTCCCAGGCTCTTACTTTCTACAATAAGGAAGCTGTTGAAGCAGCTTATGCAGCAGAAGGGAGCCAAGCTATTGTTATCCAGTCTGAATTGAGCGACGAGGAATATGAGGCCGGTGTAAGAATAGGTGTATATAAAGGAAAATATCTTCCTGATTATACCATACCTTTAAACAATCTATTTCTGTCAGCAAAAGCTCAAGCAGAGGATCATCGCTGCATGACATGGGAACAATATTGTTCTTGGCTTTACGAGCAATCTCCTCTACTTATTCCGTCATTATCTGAACACACAGGTATGCAATTAGGCTCTTTTTTATGGTTCTATGGGCAAGTTAATCATAACGCCGTATGGGATATAAAGAGGGAGCAGCGGTGGAAAGAAGCTTTGCCAAACGTTCCTTATACGGGTGTAACTGAGAAAGCTTTTTTGTTTAGAGGGGAACTCCATTCTGCCGAGGAAATGGGTAATATTATGTACGGTTATGTCGGACGAGCCACCGGTTTTGGGGAAATCACCTTATATTGGGGCGGCGGCGTAGCAAACCAGGGAAGCATAAATAACAGTAAGTTGGACATTCCCCCAGATTATGGTGACACGCATGAAGACCACCTAATGGTTGAACTTGGATGTAATTTGTTTGACAAAGATTTTCCGAATTATCCGGAGCCGGGCTTTACAGAAATTCCTATCGATGAAGAATGGCTGGCGGCTCTTGCCGATTTAATTCTGAATCTCTCCACTTAATCCTTTCGGTCAAAGCCCTCCGGTCGGTGTCCCGACCGGAGGGCTTTTGCTATGATTCGGCAAAGGCGGTACAATTTTTCCAGTGTGCTGAGGTCAAGCGGCATAGAAGAACCAATCATTTCCCAACTCCCGAAAGTCCGTATATCTATGTTTATATAGGGAAACCCAATCTTCATATTCCGTTGTACCACTGTCTGTTTTGGTCGTCTTGTCCCCGTAATAATAAGCAAACGTAAATCCGGCAGTCCTTTCTTCGTTGACATAATCGATCACAAAATACGGTTCCGCATTTACTATAATCATATAAGGCGTTGTCTTTTCAAAAAAGGTTCGGATAGCAGCCTGCTCGTCTTCGGAAAATGTATGCATTTTTTCTGTTTCGTTCGGGGACATGAGGAACGCATGCACATCGTCTTCGTATCGTCTCGCCTTTTCCCAAAACGCCCGGTTGTTTATAAATATAACCGCAATCTCCTGAAACATCTCGGGGTCTTGTTGAAACAAGGCGATCATTTTCTCTGCGTTCTGCCCCTGGCACTGGTAATCGTCTTTTTCTTTGCAAGAACTGAGACCGCATAAAACAGCGATACACAACAGAATACAAATTATTTTTCTGCGCACCGGAATTCCCCCTCCGTTTTTTAGAGTCATTATATTTTATCGTTTTTCTAACAAGATTTATAAAAAGCGATAAGGTGCACGATTTTTCGTTTCATGTATAAATCCCCTTCACAAGCCGTTTGCCGTGTGTTGCCGTAAACGGTAACACAATCACAGCCCCATTGTAAGCCTTTTCCCTCCAAAAAGCAACCGCAGCAAAAGCCGCCCGCACCCAAATGGATGCGGGCGGCTTGATTTTGTATGCCCGGTTACTTCGCTTTTTCCTGAAACAGTGCGGCGAACAGCGAGCCGACCAACAGGAAGATGTCGGAAATTGGGCGGTTGCGGAAGAAATTGGAAATATCCTCCGCGCGGTCACGCAGGGTTTTCATATTACTTCTCTCCGCTTCGGTTCGGGTTTCGTCAGCCTTTTACCACAAGGTTGACAAGCTTGCCGGGGACATAGATTTCTTTGACGACGTTTTTGTCGGTTAAGAAGCTTTGCACTTTTTCGTCTGCTTTCGCGGCGGCGATGGCGTCTTCTGCGGAAATATCCGCCGCCACCACAAGTTTGCCGCGCAGTTTGCCGTTGACCTGCACCGCGATTTCAATTGTGCTGTCGACGCATTTTTCCGGGTCATAGGCAGGCCACACAGCGTCTTTTGCAAGCATTTCGCCGTAGCCGAGCGTGGACCACATTTCTTCAGTCACGTGCGGCGCAAAGGGATTGACCAAAATCAACAGCGTTTTCAGTTCCGCGCGGTTGATTTCGCCGGCGTCATAGATGTTGTTCAGCAACGTCATCAGCGCGGCGATTGCCGTGTTGTATTTAAGGGTTTCAATATCTTCCGAAACCTTTTTCACCGTTTTGTGGAACGCGCTTTCGAGTTTTTCGGAATAGGCATCGCCGTCTTTCAAGATTTCCTGCAAATTCCAAATGCGGTCGATAAAGCGTTTGCAGCCTTTCACGCTGCTTTCCGACCACGGCGCGGCTTTTTCATAGTCGCCCATGAACAGCACATAAGTGCGCAGCACGTCGGCGCCGTAGGTATCGACAACCTCGTTCGGGTCAATGACGTTGCCGCGGGATTTCGACATTTTTACGCCGTCCGGCCCTAAAATAAGGCCCTGCGCGGTGCGCTTCTGATAAGGCTCTTCATAAGGCACAAGCCCCAAGTCATAAAGGAATTTGTACCAGAATCTCGAATAAATTAAGTGGCGGGTGACGTGTTCCATACCGCCGTTGTACCAGTCAACCGGCATCCAGTATTTCAGCTTGTCGTAATCGGCAAACGCCTTGTCGTTGTGCGGGTCAACATAGCGCAGGAAATACCAAGAAGAACCCGCCCACTGGGGCATAGTGTCGGTTTCGCGCTTCGCGTCGCCGCCGCATTTCGGGCATTTGCAGTTGACAAAGCTGTCAATTTTGGCAAGCGGGCTTTCGCCGTCGGAACCGGGATCGAAGTTTTCAACGTCCGGCAGTTTCAGCGGCAGTTCGTCATAAGGCACGGCGACCATGCCGCATTTCGGGCAGTGGACAATCGGAATCGGCTCGCCCCAATAGCGCTGGCGGTTGAACGCCCAGTCTTTCATTTTATACTGCACGCCGCCCTCGCCGATGCCTTTTTCGGTAAGGTAATCAATCATGCGGGCGATAGAATCTTTTTTGTTGTCAAGACCGTTCAAGAAGCCGGAATTGACCATTTCGCCGTCGCCGGTGTAAGCGGCTTCTTCAATGTTGCCGCCGCGGATGACTTCGATAATATCAATCCCGAATTTCTTCGCGAACGCATAGTCGCGGTCGTCGTGCGCCGGCACCGCCATAATCGCGCCCGTGCCGTAGCCCATCATGACATAGTCGGAAATATAAACCGGGATTTCCTTGCCGTTAACCGGGTTTACCGCGGTCAGACCGTCAATGCAAACGCCGGTTTTGTCTTTGACCAGCTGGGTGCGCTCAAACTCGGTCTTTTTCGCACATTCTGCACGATAAGCGTTAATCGCGTCCATGTTGCCGATTTTATCGGCGTATTTGTCGATAATCGGGTGTTCGGGCGCAATAACCATAAAGGTTACGCCGAACAGAGTGTCGGGTCTTGTGGTGTAAATGCGCAGCGTTTCGGGAATATCTTTGAGCGTGAAGTTCACGAACGCGCCGCGGGATTTACCGATCCAGTTAATCTGCTGCTGCTTGATATTCGGCAGATACTCAACCTTGTTAAGCCCGTCAAGCAGTTTGTCGGCGTATTCGGTAATCCGCAGATACCAAACGTCTTTCGACTTCTGAACCACTTCGCTGTGGCAGATGTCGCATTTGCCGCCCTGGGAATCTTCATTGGACAAAACGACCTTACACGACGGGCAGTAGTTGACGAGCGTCTTGTCACGGAACGCAAGCCCGTTTTCAAACATTTTTAAGAAAATCCACTGGGTCCATTTGTAGTAGCCCTCTTCGGTGGTGTCCACCACGCGCGTCCAGTCAAACGAGAAGCCGACCTTTTTCAGCTGGCTTGTGAATTTCGCGATGTTCATATCGGTGACCTTGCGCGGGTGAATACCGGTTTTAATCGCGTAGTTTTCGGTCGGCAGACCGTAGGCGTCAAAACCGATGGGGAACAAGACGTTGTACCCTTGGAGCCGCCGTTTGCGCGAAACGACTTCCAGACCGCTGTAAGCCTTAATATGACCGACGTGCATGCCCGCACCCGACGGATAAGGGAATTCAACAAGGCCGTAAAACTTCGGCTTGTCGGAATTGTCCACCGCGTGGAACACACCGGCTTCTTCCCATTTTTCCTGCCACTTTTTTTCTGCCGCTTTAAAATTGTAGTCCATTGCACTCATCCTCTATGTGATTGGTTATTCGTTTACAAATTATTCGGTGACAAGGCCGGATAAATCGACCTCTTCGGCATCGCCCCAAAGTTTTTCCAAATTAAACGTCTCGCGTGCGTCCGGGGTGAACACATGCACGACCACGCTTTTATAGTCAAGCAAAATCCAGCCGGTCGCTTTGCCTTCAATATGGTCCGGCTGTTCGCCGAGTTTTGAAAGCCCGTCTTCGAGTTCGTCGGCAAGCGCGCGGATGTGCGTCGAAGAAGTACCGGTGACCAGCACAAAATAATCCGCCACGGTCGTCAGCGCGTCGATTTTTAAGGCGACAATCTGCATACCTTTTTTCTTATCTAAAATCTGAACGGCGTTTTCCATCAGTTCTTTCGGGTTCATTCGGTTCATCCTTTCCGGTTTATCACCAGTTCGTTATAGGCGCGGATGCTGTCTTCGTGCACCGGCCAGGCGTTTTCCACAAGTTCGTTAATGGTGAATTGCAAGCCCTCAAGCATAGCGTCCTCCAAAGAGACATACGCTTTTTCACGCATACGTTCCACGCCGGGATAGTCGCGGTCGGCGGAAATAAAGTCCGCAACAAACAGCACTTTGTCAAGTAAGGTCATCCCCGCTCTGCCGGTCGTGTGCCAGCGCACAGCCGAAAGAATGTCCTCGTCGGTCACGTGCAGTTCGCGGCGCAGGAAATCCGCCCCGGCCATCGCGTGCCAGGTTTTGCGGCTGGCGCGTTCGGTTTCGGTGAGCATTATACCATTGCGCTCAAAGTATTGCAACAATTCGCTGTCGGGCGTGTTTTTCAAAATATCATGCAAAAGCCCCGCGGTAAAAGCTTTTTGCTCGTCGGCGCCGTAGTGCTTTGCGAGCTTTTTGGCTTCGTCGGCGACATTCAAAGAATGATACAGCCGGTCGGGGTTTAAGCGTTTTTTGATTTCTTCTAAAAATTCAGCGTTTCTTTGGGTATCCATACATGCCTCTTGTCCTGATATAGTCTAAAACGGCGGGCGCGAGATATTCGGTTGCGTCCTCCCCTTTTGAAAGCTTTTCCCGAAGTTCGGAGGAGCTGATTTCAAACGGCTCGACCGGGGAAAACAAAAGGTGTTCGCCTGCCGTCTTGTTTTGCGGAATATACACGCGCAAGGTTTTAAACGCATAACTGCGCAACGCTTGTAAATCGTCCTCGTCTTGCCGCGACGCCACGCAAAGCGTGCATTTTTCGAAAATTTCGCGGTATTTATACCATTTGTGGAACGACAAAAACATATCCGAGCCCATTAAAAGATAAATTTCGGCGTCGGGGTATTGCGCTTGCAGTTCGCGGACGGTGTAAACCGTGTAGCTGTCGCTTTCACGGTCGATTTCCATAGAGCTTACCGTAAACGCCGGGTCATCGAACGCGAGCCGGCACATTTGAAGCCGTTCGCTGTCAAGCGCCAAGTCGTCACAGATTTTGTGCACGGGGCGTTTGTCGGGGACCACAAACACGCGGTCAAACGGAAGCAAACTGCAAAAGCTATCCAAAAGGCGGCGGTGCCCGAGATGCGGCGGGTTAAACGTGCCGCCGAACAATGCGATTTTCATAGCCTCACCGTTTGTTTTTCTGTTTCTCGTGCAGTTTTTTGCTGTAACGATAGAAAACCATACTGCCGCCGACCACGGAAACCACTTCGGCGCCGGTCGCCGCGGCGAGCTTGTTTGCAATCACCTTGGGCGGCTCGGGGGAAGTCTCCAAAAGCACTTTTAATTTGATCAGTTCGCGCGCTTCAAGCGCGTCGTCTGTCTGTTTAATCAGCGCATCGGAAATTCCGCCTTTTCCCACCTGGAACAGCGGCACCAATCCGTTCGCCTGCGCGCGCAGTGCGGCGCGTTCTTTTCCTGTCATGGTTATTCTCCTTTATTGAGATATGCGGGAAGCGCCTCTGTCAGTGCGCGCAGCGCGTTGCCGCGGTGGCTGACCGCATCCTTTTCTTCGGGGGTAAATTCTGCAAAGGTGCGCTCGCCCACATAAAACAGCGGGTCATAGCCGAAGCCGTTTTCGCCGCGTTTTTCATAGCCGATTTTGCCCTCGCATTCGCCGCGCACCACAAGCTCGCGGCCGTCCGGGAACACGCACGCCACGGTGCTTACAAAGCGCGCAGTGCGTTTTTCGGGCGGTACGTCCGAAAGCAGGGAAAGCAATTTTTCATTGTTTTTATCATCGTTGCCGTGTTCGCCGGCAAAGCGCGCGGAATACACGCCGGGCGCGCCGTCGAGCGCGTCCACACAAAGCCCGGAATCATCTGCAATACAGGGCATTTTGCCCTCTTTACAGCCGGAGCGTGCTTTCAAAAGTGCATTTTCTTCAAAAGTGGTGCCGGTCTCTTCGACGTCAGTCAGGTCAACGCCCGCTTCGTCGGCGGTCAGCACATGGACGCCCAGCGGCGAAAGAATCCGCTGTAACTCGTCTCGTTTTTTCATATTATGCGTGGCGATTAAAAAATCCAAAGCGTTTTTTCTCCTTTTTGGGTTTTTCCGGTTCGTTTATTTCTCCCGAATCCGATTGTAATTCAGAAACTCCCGCTTCATCTGCTCCTTGAGGGGCAGGGGTTTCCGGCGTTTGCGGCTCCACTTCACCCGGCGCGTCGCCATTGGGTTCGTTTTCGGCCACAGGTCGTGTTGCGGGTTCGTGTCCATCAGACGGAAGGTCTTGTAGCACAGCTTCCACATGGTTTTGGTCGTTTTTCTCATCTTCGGCCGCCTCCTCGTCGGAAATTTTACGGAACAGGCTTTCGGCGAACGCGCGCGGATTAAACGGCTGTAAGTCGTCAATCTGCTCGCCGACGCCGATGAATTTTACCGGAATACCGAGTTCGTGCTTAATCGCAAGTACCACGCCGCCGCGGGCCGTACCGTCCAATTTTGTGAGCACGATGCCGGTGATTTCGGCGACGTTTTGGAATTCGCGCGCCTGGTTGACGGCGTTTTGCCCGGTGGTCGCGTCAAGCACCAAAAGCACTTCTCTATCGGAATACGGCAGCTCGCGGTCAATCACACGATAGATTTTCGCAAGCTCGTCCATTAAGTTTTTCTTGTTGTGCAGTCTGCCCGCCGTGTCGATAATCACAATATCGCAGTCGCGCGCTTTCGCCGCGTTCACGGTGTCAAAAACGACCGCCGCGGGGTCGGCGCCCTCGGAATGCTGCACAATATCTACGCCGGCGCGCTGCGCCCAAATATCCAGCTGGTCAATCGCCGCCGCGCGGAATGTATCCGCCGCGCCGAGAATGACTTTTTTGCCCTCGGCTTTATAGCGTGCGGCAAGTTTGCCGATTGTGGTCGTTTTGCCGACGCCGTTGACGCCGATGACGAGCACCACCGACGGCACGGTGACAAGGCCCATATCTTCGCCGCCGTCAAGCAGTTCGGCGACAATTTCTTTGATTTCGTTTTTAACGGCTTGGGCGCCGCGCAGGTGTTTTTCCGCCACGCGTTTTTTTAGCCGGTCGGTGATTTCCACCGCGGTGACCACGCCGACGTCGCCCATCACCAAAATTTCTTCCAACTGGGCGTAGAGGTCTTCGGTGATTTCTTCGGCGTCGCCGAACAAATCATCAATCGCCCCCGCCATTTTGTTTCGGGTTTTGGTTAATCCAAAATTGATTTTGCTGAAAATACCCATGGTGTTATCCTTTCGTAACCGCGAAATGCGGACAAAATCTTTTTAAGCAAGCCCGAGCTGTTTTGCCATTTCCGCCGTTTTCAGCTCCAGAAGCTTTGAAACGCCGCTTTCCTGCATTGTTACGCCGTAAAGCACGTCGGCTTCTTCCATTGTGCCGCGGCGGTGCGTAATTAAAATAAACTGGGTGTTCTTTGTCATGCGGCGGACATACTGGGCGTATCTTGAAACGTTGACGTCGTCGAGCGCCGCTTCGACCTCGTCGAAAATGCAGAACGGGGCGGGCGTCACTTTCAAGATTGCAAACAACAGGGAAATTGCGGCAAGGCCTTTTTCACCGCCGGACAGCGGTTCAATACTCTTCAAGTTCTTGCCGGGCGGCTGCACTTTAATTTCAATATCGCTTTCTAAAATATCGCGTTCGTCGGAAAGCAGCAACTCCGCACGGCCTCCGCCGAACAATTCGGCGAAGGTCTCGCCGAACGCGGTGTTGATCTGTTGGAATTTTTCGCGGAACTGCTCCGCCATTTTGGCGGTCAACTCGGCAATCAGCTTGTTAAGCTCATCGCGGGATTTTTCCACGTCGGAAATCTGGTCCGCCATAAAGGTGTAGCGTTCGGAAACTTCTTTGTATTCTTCAATCGCCGACACGTTGACAGAACCGAGCGAGCGGATTTGCCCTTTTAATTCGGTCAGGCGTTTTGCCGCCGCCTGGAAATCGTCAATCACAATTTCGAGCGCGGCCGCTTCGCGGCGGGTCAGCTGATATTCTTCATAAAGCTTCGCGCTCAAATCGTCGTATTCTTTGCGCATGGCGATTTTGCGTTCTTCCAAGCGCACAAGCTCGGCGCTTAAATTTTCACGTTCGACGGATTTTGCGCGCTCCAAGGTGCGCAGGTCGTTCGCTTTCTTCGTCAGTTCATCGCGCTTTTGGATTAACTCGTCAATCTGCGCACGGGCGCCGGTCGTGTTATCACGAAGCGCTTTTGCGTTCGCTTGCAGGTTTTCAATATTTTTCGCGAGCTGTTCGTTTTTCGCCTTGTATTCTTCGATTTCCGCATCCAGCGTGGACTGTTTGTCGGTGTGGCTGGTTTTGCGGTTTTGCAAATGGACAAGGTCGTCGTTTGCGGTCTCGATATCTTTTTCGAGCGCCATAATCTGTAAGCTCAATTCCGACGCGCGACGGGAAAGTTCTTCGCGCGCTTCGGAAAGCGCCTGCCGGTCGCCGGTCAGTTTTTCGAGCGCAGCTTCTTTTTCCGCCAATGTCTTGCCGAGCGTTTCCAGCTTTTCACGCGCGGTCGCGGCGTTTTGCAAAATGGTTTCGGCGCGGGTGTTTAAGGTTTCTTTTTCTTCCATCAACTCGCGCACCGAGCCGGAAACGGTGGAAAGCTGTTCTTGCGCCAGTTTCAGTTCGCCCTCGCGGCGAATTTTTTCTTCGTTCGCGCGAAGCAGGTCGCCTTGCGCACCTTCCAATTCGGCACGCGCCGCCGCCAAATCTTCGGTGAACATTTTATAGTCGGACTGCATGCCGGCAAGCTCGGTTTCAATCGTTTTGACTTCGGCAGTAAGTTTTTCGATTTCATTGCCTCGGCTTAAAATCCCGGCGTTTTGCGTGCGGGAACCGCCGGTCATCGAACCGCCGGTGTTAATCACCTGCCCGTCGAGCGTCACAATGCGGAAACGGTAGCCGTATTTTTTCGCCATGGCGATTGCGGCGTCCATATCTTCCGCGACAACGGTGCGCGCAAGCTGGGCACGAATAATTTCGGTATATTGCTTGTCCGTCCCGACAAGGTCCGCGGCGATGCTGACAAAACCGTATTGGTCGTCAAGCCCGGTTTCGCGCAGTTCGCGGGAACGGATTGCGGCAATCGGCAGGAACGTCGCGCGGCCGGCGCGGTTTTCTTTCAAGAAGGCAATCGCGCGTTTCGCATCGTTTTCGTTGTCGGTGACGATATTTTGAATCGCTGCGCCGAGGGCGGTTTCAATCGCGACGGCGTATTTCGGTTTCACGGAGATAAGCTGCGAAAGCGGGCCGTGAATGCCTTTGAGCGCGCCGCGCCCGGCTTCACGCATGACCGCTTTGACCGCACCCTGATAGCCCTCCATATTCTTTTCCAAGTCGGAAAGCAGGCGAATGCGGTCCTGCTTGCTGTGGAGTTCGCGGGTTTTCGCCTCAATATTTTCGCGAATGGTCTCGGCTTTTTTCGAGCGGCTTTCAAAGCGCATCGAATAGCCGTCCATCGCGTTTTGCGCGCTTTCGATTTCCTGCAGGCATTTGTCGAGTGCCGCCTGCGCCGCGTCCAAATCCGCTTTGAATTTTGAATATGTATCTTGTCTGCCGCCGAGCGAAGCGTCAATCGCCGCAACGCGCGTGCGGATTTCTTCGACAGAGGAATTGGCGGTTTCCGCGGTCACACGGTTGTCCGCAATTTCCACGGACAGCGCCGACACTTCCGCCGAGAGCGCCGAAGCCTGTTCGGAAAAACGGGTGCTGTCGGACAGCTTGGTTTCCTGTTCCGCCGCCAAGGCGTCGAGTTCGGTTTTCAGTTTATCACGCGCGGCGGTGTTTTCTTCTACACTTTTCTGCGCTTGTGAAATGCGTTCTTCCAAATGCTGTTCGGTTTCGTTTTCAGAAAGCTTGTCGCGCTCCAAACGCGCAATCGCCTCGTTGTTGTGGGCGATGGAGTTTTCCTCAACCTGTGCCTGCGCGTCGAGCGCGGCGGCCTGTTCTTCAAATTGTGACGAAGACCGGCGCACTTCCTCAATTTGCACATGGAGGTTTTGCGTGTCTTCGGTTGCGCGGTCAATCTGCGCGCCGATTTCTTCGAGCGCGTCCGCGGCTTCTTTATGCTGTGCCTGCGCGGTGGCGATTTTGTGCTCCTGCTCGCGCAGACGGTCGTTGGTTTTGTCAATGGTGTTAAGCCATGTGCCGATTTCGAGCCGCTTTTTCTCTTCGGCCAAAACTAAAAATTTCTGCGCCTTTTCACTTTGCACTTTCAAAGGCCCGACGCGGCCTTCCAATTCCGTCAAAATGTCGCGCAGGCGAAGCAAATTTTCTTCGGCGGCGGCAAGGCGCTTGTTGGCGTCGTTGCGGCGGTAACGGAAATGGGAAATC
>OERC01000045.1_pt1 | contig 21264 bp, 25 predicted proteins | sample 1539911 | NCBI WGS metagenome assembly OERC01 (sample SAMEA3891875, study PRJEB23780) | metagenome | biome: terrestrial biome; feature: animal house; material: Caecal content | place: Italy | collected 2015-05-05 | reverse complement strand
GTGCAAGAGATGTTTAAAATGCGAAAGGACGAATTTCGGAATTTTCAAAAAGCATTTTACGGATTAGGCGATTTTGAGATTTATCAAATTCTGCGTTCCGTAAAAAGCGATATTCAATACGGCACTGTAAAAGCGATTTGCGAGCGTTACCATTACGAAGCGGCAAAGCGAATTGCAAAAGTCGTTAAAGCTCGCAAGCTGAACCTCACAAGAACATTGCACTATCTTGAAAAAAAGACAAAGGAAGAAAAAGGACCTCGAAAGCGACCGGAACAAAAAGACTATGAAACCACGGCGATTTGGTGGACGGATTACCTCGATTTTGCCGAAAGTTTAAAGTATGACCTTTATCGCGGGGATGTTCTTTACCCGAAGCGGCTCAAAGAGGCGCACGACAACGCCTCCGCCGCCGTGACCGTGCAAAAGAATAAATTGGCATTTGAGAAGTACAAGGCGCGCTATGAAAAGCTCAAAAAGAAATACGAGTGGTCAGATGGAATATATCAAATCTTAATACCGAAAGGCATTAACGACATCGTCGAAGAGGGCAAGGTGCTTTCTCATTGCGTCGGCGGATACGCCGAACGGCATGTAAACGGAAAAACGACCATTCTTTTTATGCGGCTTGCCAAGGAGCCGGAAAAGCGACTTGTCACGATTGAGGTCAAGGGCGATACCATCTGTCAGAATTACGGCTACAAGGATAGGCGCGTAACCGAAAAAGAGAAAGAGTTCATTGAAAAGTGGATTGCGTGGGTGCGCGCCGGCAGCAGACGCCCGAAAAAGAAAAAGACCGCTTCGGCGGCATAAGAAAAGGAGTTAAAACCATGGAAAAAGAAATCATCACAACCACCACGAACGGTGTCAGCGAAACTTACAAAACCGCGGTGCAGACACACCAGCGGATTCTTGCAAATGGGGAGATCTGCGCGCAGTCGCTTTTAGAAATCTGCAAGGACTTGAAGAAAATGCGCGACGAAAAGCTCTATGAGGAATTCGGTTATGCGGCATTCGATGAATACACCGAAAAGGCGGTCGGCATTAAGCCGCGCCAAGCCTACACCTACATTTCCACCTACGAACGCCTCGGCGCAACGGTTTTGCAGTCGAATGCAAGTCTCGGCATTACAAAGCTGGATTTGATTGCGCAGATTAACCCCGTGGAGCGCACGCAGCTGCTCGCCGAAAACACCTTTGACGGCATGTCGGTTTCGGAAGTTAAGGCGCTGGTGCAAAAGGCGAAAGACCAGGGCGAGCAAATAAGCCTTTTGCAAGAAGAGCTTGCCGAAGTAAAAGCCCAAGCAGAGCCGCAGGAAACCGAGCCGGAGTATGACGCCGAAAAAGACGAAATGCGCGACCGCATTGCCGCGCTTGAAAAGCAGCTGACAGACAGCGCCGCCGAGCATAAAGCCGCCCTTGAAAAAGCGAAGCGCGAAGCGGCTGAGCAGGCAAAAAAAGAGACCGTCGCCGATGCGCAGACACAAAAGCGCATTGACGAAGCGGTCAAAAAGGCAAAAAAAGAAGCGCTCAAAGAAGCGCTCAAAGAAGCGCAGGAAAAGGTGCAGGCGGAAGCCGAAAGGAAAGACAGCAAAATTAAAGACCTCGAAGCGGCTTTGTCCGCCGCCGGCGCCGAACATGAAAAGCTCGAAAAGCAGTTGTCTCTTGCCGACGGAACCTCCGCCAAGGCGATGGTTTACATTCAGAGCATTCAAGACAATTTCAACGCGCTGTTTGCGGTCATGGAAGAAATGCCCGACGAGCAAAAAAACAAGTTTACAGGCGCCTGCATGAAGCTCCTTAACGCCATGCGCGCACAGGTGGAGAAATAAGGAAGGCGGCTTGACAGGCAGATACCTTGTGCGGCAGGTGGATTATATCTACCGCGGGGAATTCTGCCTGCCCGGCTACTGCGTGATGAGCATTTCTGCTTTGTGAGGTAAAAAACAGGGACAAGCGTTTTTTATAGAAGAAGTGGTATTGGAAAGAACTCGAAAGCGTGTAAAATCGCGAAGGGAAATAAAAGTGAAAGACACCTTTCGACGAAGTAAGAAACAAGAAATTCGGTCAGGTCAAAACTGCCGAGGGCAGTTGCAAGAAGTCCCAAAAAACCGCTTGGCAATTCTGTTTGCTGGTGCGAGCTTTGGCGCTGATTGCGCAGCGCGTGCACAAACAGGCTGGCTGCCACGGCGGCAACAAGGGAGCGAACAAGGGGAGCGAGAAGTTCCACAACGAGTTGAAGCGTGTTTTCAACTCCGCAAAACGGTGTGTAAATACCGTGTGAAATTACAAAAAAAGCATGGTGTCAAAGGCAACACCTCCTTTCGGTGCTGCCTTTCAAGGAACGAGCCTCCTTCTTGATTTTTTTGGTTGTTTTATCGAATTCCGTCTAAACTTTTTGTCTTTGTTTCGCCCCTCAAAAGGCGGATATTCGCGCTTTGAAGCGCATCTGTTCGTTAGATGTAGCAATTCGCTTGAAAAGTCAAGAAAAATTGTGTGGGGAAATAAAAAAAGCCGTTTGCCGAAGCAAACAGCTTTTGTGGGGGATACATTGAGGAAATTCCGAAATGGTAACAAGACGCAAGAAAACATGGAAAGCGTGCGGCGCTTTACCGGGGAAAAAAGGGAGTGGACTATGGACAAGACACAGCATTTTATTTGCCAAAAGGAAAAGTGTGTTTTTCGGATTTGGACGGGCGGTCAAACCGTCGGTGATTTTATGAACCCGAAAATCAAAGCGGCTTATGAAACCGGCTGCCTGCCGGCCATGCTGCCGATGTTGGAGAAAGGGAAAGTATGAAAAGCGTTAAAAAGGACTTTGGCGGTTATATCTGCCGCAATGAAAAGTGCGTATACAGGATAAAGATTGATGGAAAGCGAGACCTGTGTCCGTTCAAAGGCTGTTTTTATTCTTCAAAAAGAGGGCGAAGAGATGAACATAAACGAGCTTAATAATCTGCGGTATATTGACAAAGAAATCAAACTGCTGCAAGAGCGCATCGAGGAACTGGAAACCGAAGCGGCGCGCGTGACGCCGATTTTGACGGGGCTTCCGGGGAAAGGCTCCGGCGGCGACCGTATCGGCGCCGTGGTGGAACAGATTATCGAAGAAAAGGAAAAGCTCGAAGCGGCTTTGCAGAACCGACAGGAAGAGCGCAGAAAAGCAATGCGTTTCATCAATTCAATCGCCGACAGCCAGCTGCGGACTATTTTCGTTCTGCGCTTTGTTGCCGGAAAGAGTTGGAACGAGGTTGCCGATTATATCGGGGGTGGGAATACAGAAAGCAGCGTTCGCATGAAAGTATTCAGATATTTGCAAAATTCATAAACTTGTTCGATATGTTCGGTTCGTTTGTGATATTATGATAGTGTAGAGAATCACGAAAAAGCGTTATTGTTTACAGACTATTCATTTCCTGCATGAGTGAATGTGCTATAATACTCCCCAACCCACCCAAATGAATACGGTGTGTTGTAAAAGAAGCAAGTTTAAATGAGTGAAACTATGTTGCTTATGAGATCAACTACTTGATCTTCTGGGACTCGAACCGTTAACACAACTATCCCCACGGCAATGCCGACGGCAACAACTATGCTGAATAAGGACTGAGCAATCGTTTGTTTTGATTGCATATTGATTTCTCCTTTCTTCGTGAATTTGATTCGGTCGTCGTGTGTGTTCCCGGGTATTAGAAGTTAAGCATTTGCGACCAAAGAGGGCAAAAGGTTTTGTCCTCTCATCATAAATAGTATGATGAATTTGCCATGAGCCAAAACAATGCAATCGATTAAAGAAAAAAGCACCCGAACATGGGTGCTTTTTTATTGCGGATTGATAGGAAAACAGCGAGAAAAAGACATTACAAAACGGAAAGGAGGATTTTCTTGTCGGAGTTGAACAACGAAAGGCGAACACGCGCACTCACGCCGCAGCAGGAATTGTTCTGTGCGGAATATTTGACCGATTACAACGGCACGCAAGCCGCGAAGCGCGCCGGGTATGCCGAAAAGACCGCGGCTGCACAGGCGGCACGACTGTTAAAAAATGTTAATGTTCTCTCGCGCGTGCGCGCATTACAAAAAGAACGCCTTGAAAAACTTGCCGTTACACAGGAGTCCGTCCTTTTGAATCTGTTAGAGGTCTATGACCGATGTATGCAGAAAAAGCCGGTTATGGAGTGGGATTATAACCTGAAGGAATACCAAGAGACCGGCGAGTATGTTTTTGACAGCAAGGGCGCGCTTCGTGCTTTGGAGCTTATCGGAAAGCATTTGGCGATGTTCACACAGAAAGTGGAGCATTCCGGAAGCGTGGAAACAGGCACCGGCGAGCTTGCCTCCATTTTGGAACAACTGAAAGCCCGAAACGATGATGCGGAATGAAACTTTCAGAGAAATATTTGGACTTTTTGCAGTCAACCGCAAAGGTAGAAGTATTGGAGGGAACGACCTTTGCCGGTAAGACAACCGTCGGTGTGATAAAGTTCATGCTGCGCTGTGCGCAAAGCGATAAACGATTTCATGTGCTCGCAGGGCTGGACCTCGGAACGATTGAAAAGAACATTATCAACGCCGAATTGGGTATCTTGGATGTGTTCGGCGCTGCGGTGGAATACAAAGCAAGCGGCGGCGGAGCGGTTAGTCTGCCGCATATTCTTTACAAAACGCCGGCCGGAGAAAAAACCATCTATATCCTTGGCTATGATAACAAAGCGCGTTGGAAAAAGGCGCTCGGCGGTCAATATGGATGCGTATATATTGACGAAGCGAACATTGCCGATATGGAGTTCGTGCGTGAAATTTCCATTCGGTATGATTATATGCTGATGACTCTGAACCCGGACGATCCGGCGCTGCCAATATACAGCGAATATATAAACTGTGCGAGACCGACGGAAAAATGGCGAAGCGGAACACCGCCGGAAATGCTTGAACAGCTGAATGCTGAACCGAAGCCGGGCTGGCTTCACTGGTATTTCACATTTGAAGATAATGCGGGATTAACTGCAGAGAAAAAAGAGCAGCTGCTCACAGGGACACCGAAGAACTCAAAACTGTATAAAAATAAAATTTTAGGCCTGCGCGGTCGTGCAACCGGACTGGTGTTTGACCTGCAAGACAAAAATATTATCACCGAGGATGAAGCGAAGAAATTCGACTTCGTCCTTTTTTCTTGTGGTGTGGACACATCGTATTCGAGTAAATCACCGGATAAAATTGCCTTTGTGTTTTCGGGGTTTACAAAATGCCGTAAAAAAATCACACTCGACTGCGCAGTCTATAACAATAAGGCGCGAAAAACGCCGATTTCCCCAAGCGATATTCCGCCGCTGCTGACGGATTTTTTAGATTATAACACTGAAAAATGGGGGCTTGCGCGCAATATATTCATTGATTCGGCAGATACCGGCACCATTTTAGAATGCCAAAAATACAGGCGTGCACACGGTCTTATTTACAATTTCCAAGCCGCGTGGAAAAAGACAACGATATTAAACCGCATCAAACTGCAAAGCGGCTGGATGGCGCATGGGGATTACCTGATTGTAGGGGAAACCTGTAAGGACAATATCGACGAGCTGAATGTTTACAGTTGGCAGGAAGAAAAGGATATGCCGGAAGATGCAAACGACCACACAATTAACGCCGACCAGTATTCCTGGCTGCCGTTCAAAGAAAGAATTGGGAGCGTGACAAAATGAAATTTTCCGAAAGGGTGAAAAATATGATACGCAGCTGGCTGAATGTTCAGCCCTCTCCGATGAATACCGTTAGCTTATATGAAGCCATGCCTTTTGAGCTGCGAACCATAGAGGCTATGCTTTGGTACCGAGGCGATGCGGCGGAGCTGGACCAGTTTTACAAGCAGGCCGGAAATGACAATGTAATGCGAGCCCGGTTTTGGGCGTCTCACACAAGTTCCTCCACGCGAAAAATACATACAGGCCTTCCCGCAATGATGATAGATACGCTGGCGTATCTTGTGAAGACCGATATGGATGATGTCCGTCTGCAGGATGAAGACGGTGCAAAAAAATGGAAAGAGATTTGCGAGAGTGATGATTTCGATTTTACGGATATCGTAGGAAAGGGCGTTGTCGGTGCGCTGGCGTCCGGTGACGGTGCATGGAAGATATCAACGAACCGAGAAGTTTCTGAATTTCCAATCGTTGAGTTTTACACGGCAGATCGTGTGGAATATGAGGTGCGTCACGGAATTGTTTACGGCGTGGATTTTATTACCGATGTGCCTTATAAAAAAAGAACCCTAAAACTGCGAGAGAAATATCGCAAAGGAAGTGTAACCTACGAGCTGTACGATGCAGACCGCTTACTGACAGATGACCAACTTCGAGAAATCACAGGGCTTGAAAATGTTGATTTTTCAAAGACCAGCGAAATGATGCTCGCAGTTCCGTTTTGCATATATGCAACCCCGAAATATCCGGACCGCGGAAAAAGTATTTTAACAGATAAGATTGACGACTTTGACGCTTTAGATGAAATCGTGTCCCAGTGGATGCACGCATACCGGCAGGGGAGACCGCAAAAATACATTCCGGAAAACCTGATTCCCCGGGATAAATTTGACGGTTCCCTGCAGCCGCACAATCCATTCGATAATGAATATATCTCGGTGGAACATTCCGTGAGCGAAACCGGCGGTGATGATAAAATTCAAGTCGTGCAGCCGGAAATTCCCTACGAGGCATTTTTGGCAGGATATACGAATTACCTTGACCTTTGCCTGCAAGGCATTTTGTCTCCGGCAACGCTTGGAATCGACCTCGGAAAGATGTCGTCAGCTGCCGCGCAGCGCGAAAAGAAAGATGTTACGGGGATTACGCGCAACACAATCACCGGCAAACTGGAAAAAGTTTTGCCCAAGCTGATTTCTGTTGTACTGACGGCCTATGACATTATGCAAAACAGCCCTGTGGTGCGCTATATGCCGGAAGTTTCTTTCGGCGAATACGGTGCGCCGGACTTTGACAGCCGTGTGGAAACGGTCAACAAGGCTGCTGCGAGCAACACCATGAGCATTGAAACGCAGGTCGACGAGCTTTGGGGTTCCTCGAAAGATGAGGAATGGAAAGAAAAGGAAGTGCTGCGCATCAAACGTATGCGGGGAATTGAACTGACAGACGAGCCGAGCGTAGGTGAGGAACTTGACCGAAAAGCAACTGGCGGAACTGTTTGAAGAAATCGAGCGCAAGCTGATTGAATCTTTAAAACGGAATTTGCCGAACCACAAGGATTGGGAAAGCGATTTAGAATTCGACTGGCCGGCATGGCAGGCGGAAAAAGTCAAGTCACTGGAACGCTTCCGAAAAGAAAATGAAGCCATTATGCGCGAGTATCGGGAAACCATATCCAAAGAAACGCGTGTGCTTTTAGAAGAACAGTTCCATGAGAGTGCGGGTGAAGCGGACAAGCTTTTTGAAAACGGAATATCCGAAAGTGTCACGGACGATAGCTTTTTTGACATTTGGGATGAAAAGCTGGAAAGTCTTATAGAGGAAATGCAGGGAAAAGAGCGCATGGTGCAAACCGCAGCCTTGCGCACAATGGACGATGTATATCGGCAAACGCTGGTTCGTGCAGACACGGCGCTGCAGACAGGTTCCGTGACTTTGCAGAAAGCCATTGAGCTTGCTGTGGAGGATTTTGCAAAGCAGGGCATTAACTGTATTGAATATCGAGACGGGCGCCGTGTGAATATTGCCGACTATGCATATATGGCGCTGAAGACTTCAAACACACGAGCGGCGCTTTTGGGCGGTGCCAAACAGCGAATGGCGCTCGGGATTGATACAGTTCGTGTCAGCAGTTATGGCGGGTGTTCCGACACCTGCCTGCCTTGGCAGGGGAATGTATACATAGACGATGTTTTCGCCGTGTTCAGCGGAGAGGTGGCTGGTGACCGGGGGAAAAGCCGAAACGGAATTTGGTATATGCTTTTATCTGTCGCTGTGAAAGCCGGGCTGTTTCACCCAAACTGCCGACATACGCTGACCGCATACCGGGAGGGCGCGCGCGAACCGATGCGGTTTGACGAAGAAAAAGTGCGCGAGAACTACCGCCTCGAGCAAAAGCAACGCGCCATGGAACGGAAAATTCGAAAGTGGAAGCGGATGGAAGCAGCCGCTTATGACCCGACCGTCAAAAAGGCATATGGAAACAAAATAAAAGAAGCGCAAAGCGAACTGCGCGATTTTATAAACCTGCACGACGATGTTTTGCGGCGCGACCCATGGCGGGAAAAGACCTATGGAACCCCAAATGTCGGTCGCGAAAAGAATCCAAATGCGGAACAGTTTGAACGATATAAGGCAAGACTTGGTGACAAAGCACCGCAGAGCCTTGAAGCGTTCGAGCGTATCAAGTATGGGGATGAAACCGAATGGAAGAACCTGCAGACGGAATACCGATTTACGGGTATTGTCGACCGTATGACAACGAAATATCCGAACCTGCGCGTGTTCAAATCTCCGAACGATATTCCTCCCGAATACAGCGAAGCGGTGCAGAAGCTGCCGAAGAATCAACAGGAAGGCTTGTATCATTATTCCCATTACGAAGAGGGCGTGAAAATGAACAAGTACCTCGGCGGCGTGCCGGGTGTTACACTTTCTCCGGACGAACGCACACACATGGAAAACACCATAGCAGGCTTGCAGAATTGCAACTTGCCGTATGATACGCTGCTGTGGCGCGGAACGGAAAGCAGGTTGTTAGAAGGTTTCAGTGTATTGCCGCCAAATACAAAAAGCTGGGGAGGTGCACATTTATCATACCAAGGATTTGCATCAACCAGCATATTAAAGGATGCATCCTATATTGAAAACCCCAAGAAAAATGTGCAACTTCTTCTTGTAAAAAGAGGCGGACAAAACGGGGCAGCATATATTGAAACAATCTCCTATAATCGCGCCAACGGAAAGCCGTCGGAATACGAAGTATTGTTGCAAAGTGACACAGAATATCGTATAATAGAAGCGCAGACATTTAAGGGGAAATACATCATTGTTGCGGAGGTGCTTTAAGTGACGCAAGAGGAAAGAATAAAAGAATATGTCCGCCTTTGTGACGAGGCACACAGCAATTTGGAAGCACCTTTGGCTGGCGGCAGGATTACATTTCCGATTTGTAAATCATGTAAGTATTCAGATTTCCACACCGATTCATGGAATCCCAAATGTGCAATTTATGGAGATATGCCAAAAGATTATATGAATGCGCATAAATTTGATTGCCCAAGGTATGAAATCATACCAAACTGCCCAAAATTCTTTTTGCCGTTGCACATTCAACAGCAAATGGAAGATAAACAGGAATAAATGCATAAAAATTCAATAATTATAGCGTCTTTACGAAAGTAAGGGCGCTATTTTTATACCCATTTTTAAGAAAGGAGAATACCCATGGACAAAGAAAAAAAGAAGTCGACCGAAGCAAGCGAGGCGCAAGCACCTGCGGCGGACACCGAGAAAACACCCGTGCCAGAAAAGGCCACCGAAGCGGACAACGCTGCAAAGGCATCCACAGAAGGAACAACCCCCGAAGCGGATGAAAAGTCTGAAAAAACAACCACTGAGGGTGCCGCGTCGGAAAAGAATGCCGAAAAAGAGACACCGCCGCCCGAAGTTCCCGCGGAAACGCGCAAGGGCGAGGCGGAAAGTATTCCCGGGCAGGACTTGCAAATGGAACTGCTGAACACCAAGGTGCAGCTTGCCGCATTTAAAAGCGGCGTGCGCGGTGAGGTAGTGGAAGATGCAGTCTGTCTTGCACTGCACGACGCAAAAAAGACCGGCGAAGTGTCCGAGAAAAGCGTGGCGCAAGCGCTGAAAGGTGTGTTGAACCGCCATCCTGAATGGAAGCAGGAATCGGCATCCGCAGGAAATTTCCGTGTGGGCGCGGAGAGCGGTAAGATGCCGAACACCGCATCGGATGAAATTTCTAAAATCTTCGGCAACACTTAAAGAAAAAAGGAGGAAACAATATGCCGAATACTGTCAACTATGTAACCAGCTTTGAGCAGGAGCTCAAACAAAAGTACACCCGTGAACTGCTCACGGCGGATTTGACGACACAGAATGTCGTTTTCGTGGGTGCGAAAAAAATCAAAATTCCGTTCATCACCGTTTCCGGATACAAAGACCACAGCCGAAACGGCGGCTTTAACCGTGGTACAGTCGAAAACCAGTTCATGGAAAAGGAACTGGAGTTCGACCGCGATGTGGAATTCTTTGTCGACGCCATGGATGTGGACGAAACGAATCAGGCATTGTCGGCCGCCAACATCACGAATACCTTTGAACATGAAAAAGCAATTCCGGAAACGGATGCCTACCGTCTTTCAAAGCTGTATACGGATTTCAATGCTCTCGGTGAGACGGCCACACAGGACGAGCTGACGGCTGCGACGATTCTCGAAAAGTTCGATACGCTCATGGAGGAAATGGACGAAGCGGAGGTCCCCGAGGACGGCAGAATCCTGTATGTTACTCCGAGCATATATACCATTTTCAAGCAAGCGGAAAAAATTACGCGCATGCTTGAGGTCACGCGCGACACGGCAGTAAACCGCCATGTCCGTGCACTTGACGATGTGAAAATCAAGCGCATTCCCAGCGGCCGCATGAAAACAGCGTATGACTTTACCGAAGGCTTTACACCTGCTTCGACTGCAAAGCAGATGAACATGATCCTTGTGCACCCGAGCGCGGTCATTGCTGCAGACAAGCACGCTTACATCAACCTTTGGGCGCCCGGGAGCCATACGCAGGGCGATGGGTATCTGTATCAGAACCGTAAATACGGCGACCTGTTTGTCCTGAATACCCGTTCGGACGGTATCAAAATCAATCTGTCGCCGGATGAAGAAAGCACCTAAGGAGGGAACGATATGCAGGAATATGCAGTAAAGGGAAATCGTGAGATTGCCCTTGACAACGAATCGGACCGCGCAAGGCTTATAAAGCAGGGCTACGATATTGTGGATAAGAACGGAAAGCTGATTGCTGCCGGACACGGAAAAACCGTTCCGTATGCAAAATATGAGGCGCTCCTGTCGGAAAACGAAAAGCTAAAAGCCGAGCTTGCCGCGGCCGCACAGAAAAAGAAATAAAGGGGGGCTGCACTGTGTTTCCCTATGTGACCACAGAGCAGTTCAAGGATAGATTTCCAAATTCTGAAATGTCGGATGATAAAATCCAAAGTTTGCTGGAATCCGCAAGTACAGATGTGGATGCTATGACCTTTAACCGCATAACCGCCTGCGGATTCGACAGTCTTTCGGAGTTTCAAAAAGCATGTGTTCAGCGAGCTGTTTGTCAGCAGGCAGATTTCCGCTTTCAAAACGCGGATTTGTTCGACGGCGCGATTGCTTCTTATAGCCTGAACGGGGCTTCCGTTACATTTGATAAGGACAGAATCGTGACCGTCGGCGAAACCGTGACCGCGCCGTCTGTCGTTGCGGTGCTCAAGCAAAGCGGACTTTGCTGCAGGAGGCTTTGATGAGGTATCCAAAGTTAGTGCCACAGAAATACTGCACAACGCCTGTGCGTGTCGTGTTCCTTGGCGGAATAGACATCGAAGGGCAGGAAACGGTTGTAGGAACATACAGCGGGAAGTGTAACCTTTCGCAAAAAACCAAGCAGCGGGTAACGGCGGACAAGCGTCTTATAACCATAGAAGCGGTCGCCTTATTCGACGGAGATATTGCACCGAATCTGCTACAGCCAAAAGGTTTGCTGTATGTAACGGAAACAGATTCGCGAAACGGTGAAGGTGAAGAAACGCTTGAGCCGGAAAACAAGCCGTATCGAATTTTCTCTTATACAAAGGCACGCAATCCGGACGGAACTGTCAACTATACGCGTTTGGAGCTGGTGCGATGAAAGTTCGGGTCAATGTACGGTTGAATCCGCAGTTTTCAAAGTGTCTTGCAATTGATTTAAACAGGTCGATGAATTTGACCATGGAAGATTTGAAAGACGACCTCATACAGTCTCACACGATGCCTTTTGATAACGGCGATATGCAGAACGATACGTTCTATAAGGTGGAGCAGGAGGCAAAAACCACAAGGGGAATCCTGATAACGGATAAACCGTATGCGAGATATCAGTTTTTTGGAATTTCCCGAAGCGGAAAACCCTTGAACTATCAAACTGTGCACAATCCATATGCGCGTTCGCATTGGTTGGAGCCATATTTAGACGGCGTTTTCTTGGAAAAACGCTTTAATGATAATTTGAGCAGCAAAGGAGGCGGTTGATATGCTCGCACTTGCAGACCTGTGTCAATATATCCGTTCTCAAACGGATGTTGGCGAGGGAATTTCGGCGGGGATTTTGGACGACCGGCTGCAGCACTGTATCGGGGTGTTCGACAATAACCGCAGCCCCGATTTTCGTATACCTATCGGAGGAAAGGAAAACGCGCGATATTATAAGCTGTCTGTGTCTGTCCTAATCCATTGGGGCACGACACAGCGAGAAGCCTCAAAAAAGGCGCAGGAAGTTTTCGAGCTGTTTTACGGCGTAACCAATATGAAAATCAAAGACAGTTCCGTTGCGTTTTTTGCCGCATCCGCACCGCAGTGGCTTGGCTTTACCGAGGAAAAAATCTGCGAGTATGTTATGCCGATAGAAATTTATGTAAACAAGGAGGAATAAGTATGCCGAAAACAGGTGTGTACCCTGTGTTCGAAAACAAATTCAAAATTGAAGTCGTCGACGAGTTTGTGTCCATCGCTGAAATGGAAAGCTTTTCCGTTGCGATTGATGGTCAGGTGCAGGAATGGACACCCTTTGAAACAGAAGGTTGGATCAAGCGCTTGATGACCGGGAAAGGCCTTACGATTTCACTCGCCGGTAAACGGTGTGTGGGCGATGCCGGCAACGACCATGTCGCCGACCTTTCGTTTAAGACGGGAACGGACTGCAACGGCAAATTTCAGTGGGAATTCCCGTCGGGAGCGAAGCTGGAATTTGATTGTGTGGTCAATGTTACCAACCCGGGCGGCGGCGATAGCGTCAGTGTTGACGGGCTGGAGTTCGATGTTATGTCGAGCGGCAAGCCGACATTTACTCCCGCGGCAGCGGGCTGAAAATAAACACCCTCTGTTCAAACAGGGGGTGTATGTTTTATTGGAGGAAAAATACGATGGGAAAAATGTATACCTTTGACAATAAACTGCTTGTGGAAAAACCCGAAATCCGAATCGGAGACAAGTGTTATCCAGTGGATGACCGGACATCGACCGTAAAAAAGCTGATGAAAGAAATGCGGGCGGTGAAAGAAGACAGCGAGGAAATCATTGACACCGATGAAATGATTATTCGAGCAGCTTTCGGGAAAAACGCGAAAGAAATTCTCAATATGGAACTTTCTTTCAAAGCGCAGAATGAACTTTCCCAAATGGCGATGTCCGCCATGACCGGCGAGGAGTACACGCCGGACGACCGATTTCAAAAAGAGCAAGAACAGCCGGCGGATTGATTCGTTTTATGATGTGGATTATGACGCGGTTTTGATTGAACAATCCATCGCAAAGCAGTATCATGTTTTGCCGTCTGAACAGGGGGAACTGTCCTACTGCGATTGGGCAAAGCTGGTTTCGGGACTGATGCACGACACGCCGCTTGGACAGGTCGTTGCACTGCGCAGTGAGGACGACCCGGAAATGTTGAAGCATTTGACTGCCGAACAGCGAGCTGTGCGTCGGGAGTGGTTTGCATTCCAAAATGCAAATCGGCAGTATAGTTTGCAGGATATGCGCAAGCAGTCGGAACAGCTGGAAAAAATGATTGCGTCGTTATTCGGATGAAAAGAGGTGATAGCAAATGAGCGATGGCGTTGTTTCGCTGGAGTTAATCATTGAGGATACCGCAAAAAAACAGCTTGAAAACATTGCGAAGCGGTCGAAAAAGCCCGCAGAATCCGCATTTAAAAAGGTTGGCGCCTCTATGGAACGGGCGATGACCCCAAATGCGAAAAATGTGCAAAAAGCCGTTTCCAATGCTTGGAGTCAAGCTGCGAAACAGGTAAAAGCTACACCGATTCAATTTGAAGTGGCAGTAAAGGATACGGACTTGCTGCAGCAAAAGCTTGACAACACCTATGCGCAAATGGGCGCGGTGGAGGAGCGTTTGCGAAAGGCCGAAAACGCGTTCAATCTGACCGATGATTCCGATGTGGAGAATATCCGTGCTTTGGATTTGGAAATTACGGCGCTTCAATCCAAGCTGATTAGCTTGCAGGGTTCGGCAAATGCCACAGAAAAGAAGCTGAACGATGCGCTTGAAGCACCTGCGCGAGAAGCCGAAAAAGCAGCTGAAAAGGCGAGAAAAGCCACTGAACGCGAAGCGGAGAAAATGGCAAAAGCTGCTGAAAAAGCTGCACAGAAGGCCGAGAATGCATATCGGAAAGCCTATAATCAAATTGCCCAACAAGCGCAAAGAGCCGCGCAGCAGGCTGAAAAGTGGGCGCTTCAAGCAGAGAGGGCGCAAAGCAAGGCTGCTGCAAAAGCAGCAAGGAAAGCGTCTAAGGCCTATGCCGAGCAGGAACGCGCTTGCCGAATATATGCCAATAAGTACGCCGACGCGCAGGCGGATGCAAGTGAAAAATCCGCAAAAGCAGTGGAGCGCGCCCAAAAACGAGCGCAAAAGGCAAGCGAAAAGGCAGCTGCCGCCGCAACGAAAGCAAACCGTAAAATGGCGCAGGATTCATCTAAAGGCGCCTCCGGCATGGGGAATGCATTCGCAAAAGTCGGAAAAATAATCGGCGGTTCCTTAAAAGCTGTATTTGTTACGGCGGTTTTATATAAATTTTTCCGAGCGTTTCAGGAGCATTTGACGGGCGCCATGACGCAAAATAAGGCGTTCGCTAAATCGCTTAATGAAATCAAAGCCAACCTTTCCGTTGCGTTCACACCAATCATCGAGGCAGTTATGCCGCTGATTACCCGTTTGACGCAGGGACTTGCTACGGTCACAAAATATATTGCATCCTTTGTAGCTGCAATTTTCGGAAAAACTTATAAGCAAGCGGTCAACTCCACAAAAAAACTGCAAGCGCAGGCCAACGCCTCTAAAAAATCCGCGGCAAGTATGAGCCGGGACTTTGACGAACTGCACACTGTGGAAAAGGACACCGGCGATTCTGCAGATACAAGCGGCGGCGTAAACTATGATGCTTTAGACACAAGCGCACTGGACACAGGTCCGATGCGTAAATTTCAGGAAATTCTGGATAAGATTAAATCCACCCTGTCTAAACTTACACCGGCTTTTAAAGACCTGTACGACAAAGGCATTAGACCCGTGGTGCAATGGCTCGGAGAAAAGCTGAAGGATGCGCTCGCCTTTGTGGGGCAGCAGTTTGAAAAGGTAGGAGACTGGCTTGTCGAGCACAAGGATTCCTTTTCACGCCTTGGTGAATCGCTTGGAAAACTGTGGGAAGCGCTCGAGCCGATTTTCAACGCCGCTTGGGAAACGCTGAAAACAGCAATAGGCGGGTTTATAGATTACATTCTTCTATGTCTCGGAGATTTGATTGATGTTTTGCCGGACGCCATAGACTTCGTTACCGCGTTTTTGAACGGTGACTGGGAAGGCATGAAAGAGGCCGGAAAAAACATTGTTGAGGGCCTTTGGGGCGGTTTGGAAGAAAAGTGGGAGAGCCTGAAAACTTGGATTGGCGATCTAATAGGTAAATGGATTGACTATGTGAAGGCGCTCTTCGGAATCCACAGCCCGTCCACCGTGTTTGCGGATATCGGCAAGAACCTCATAGAGGGCCTTATAAACGGTATCACAGGTCTTTGGGACAAGCTGAAAACCAAAGTCACCTCGCTTTTGGACAATTTGAAAACAACCGTCCAAACCAAATTCACAGAAACCAAGGACAAGGTGCTTTCCTTAATCGACTCTCTTAAAAACGGTCTGAAAACAAAGCTCGAGAACGTTTGGGGAAGTTTCAAGAGTTTTATCAATAAAATCCTCGGTGGTGTTGAAAGCATGATTAACCGGCCTGTGTCCGCGCTGAATCGGTTTATTCAAAGATTGAATAATCTAAGAATCAATGTACCGAAAGCACTGGGCGGCGGAACCATTGGCTTTAACATCAATCCGTTTGACTCCGTTTCTATCCCACGGCTCGCGCGAGGTGGTATTGTTGACAAGCCGACTTTATCCATGATTGGCGAAGCGGGCAAAGAGGCTGTTGTTCCGCTGGAAAACAATACGGAATGGATGGAGAAGCTTGCGGCTGTGCTGGGCAACACGATTGCCGCAGCTATAGCCCCGTTGCTGCAAAGTGCAAGTGCACAGCAAAACGGTGAAGGAGACGGCAGAATGGTGCTCAATTTGGACGGACAGACCGTTGCAACAGTCTTGGTTCAGTTGTTTCGGAAATATCCGCAAGAACTAAAAATGATATTGGAGGGCATTTAAGTGCAGACATTGTTAAAAACGATTAACGGCTGGACGCCGCCCTCTCCGACGAAATGCACGCCGACGCGCATCACGCAGGTGGACAGCGAAACAGATTCTGTCGGAAATTTGCAGATTAAAAAAATCCTGTCGGTAAAAATGAAGTTTGAGTTGGAATGGAAATACATACCCGTCAGCACAGCGCGGCGGATTATGTCGGAGCTTTCCGGCTTTAACGCGCTTGTGACTTATGAGGATTTACTGACCGGGGTGCAAAAATCGGGAAGATTTTATCCGGGGGATTTTGCGCCGGTTCCGTCTGTCGTTTATCAAAACGGCGAAATGCTGTATGAAACTTTTGCGCTGAATATCGTGGAAAAATAAAGGAGTCTGTTATGTATCACACCAATGCTGCCTATAAGCAAAAAGTTGCAAACCTTCCGCAAAACTATCGCATGGAAGTGGAGGTCATATACGACGCCGAAACAGAATATATCCTCTATCCGTTGCTTTGTGAAACCGGAGAAGCTTTGGAAACAGAGCAGGGTGAGACATTGGAGTATTTCATTCCGGCAGAAAAAACAAGCATCCCGCCCGAAGATCTTTTCGAGGCGGGATTTTCTGAAAATGTCTTTTTAAGCACATTTTGCGTGGGGTCGTCTGTCCGAGCGGAGTTTTGGGTGCGCATTTTCAACAAAGACGGAAAGTATAAAAACAATGCGCTTGCCACGGCGGAAATCCGTCCGAAAGTAACTTTGTATGATTCAGAAACGGGCGAAGCGGTAGATACTGTTCCGCTGGGTGTGTTTTATGTGGATAAAATCACCATACAGGACAGTGATTTGCGCCTCGCCTGTTATGACAAAATGAGTTTACTGGAAAAGCCGTATACGCCGCAGAACATGCAAAACTCTCTTTTGGAAGTGGCAAAGAGCATTGCTCTGTCTGTTTTGGCACCCTGTCCGGATACGCCCGCGCAAGTACCGGCTTTGCAGATGGTCGTGGATGATACAATCTTTCAGGGCTATTCCAAGCGGCAGGTGCTGGAGCTGATTGCCGAAGCGAGCGGAAGCTTTGCGGCTTTTGACCAGGACGGCGCTTTGCGCTTCAAGTGGTTTTCCAACACCGGAATAGAATTGCGCGCAGATATGGCCAAAACGCCGCTCGAACTGAACGGGAACACTTTTTCACTGGACGGTAATGTGGTGAAAGTAACCGGGGTGCGCATTGTCGGAGAGGATACGGAACTGGCGCGCGCCGGGACAGATGAATATTTGCTGACCATCAATGAAAACCCGATTGCAGCAGCGCATCCGGAAGAGGTGGCACGATTTGTTTTAGAGCGGCTGTTCGCCACGCAGTATATTCCCTGCAAGTGGACACGCATCGGTGGGGACCCGTCTTTGCAGGTCGGAGATATCGTAACGGTCGTAGACAATAAAACGGCGTTCGATGAGGCAAAGACGGAAGAATACGACAGATATCCGCTGTATCTTTCCGCGCAGAGCTGGACTTTTAACTGCGGCGGATTTTCCGATGTGTATACTTCTGCCGGAAACGCAGAAAAGGACTTGAACACCGATAAAGGCATGACGGTGTCTAAACGCCTCTCACAGCTTGCGAAGCGGATTACGGAAGCCAAAAAGGAATTGACCTATGAAATGGACGAGCGGCAGAAAGCGCTGCTGCTGTTTAACGAAACGATTGCCGGGTCCATGGGGCTGTATACCACCTATAAGCAACAGGAAGACGGCGCCTATATCTGTTATATGCATGATGAACCGGAGCTGGAGGAAAGCCAAACAATTTACACTTTCGGTGCATCGGGCTTTGCGTGGACAACCTCGGGGTGGAATGACGGCGAGCCTTTGTGGCAATATGGCTTTGACCGCGACGGGAACGCGATTTTAAATGCTATATTTGCTTATAAGCTCACAGCAGATGTTATTACCTCGGGCTTGTTAAAATCCAAAAACGGCGCGTCCTACATCAATATGGACGACGGGACATTCTGCTTCCGCGCTATTAAAGAAGCGTGGATGGACACGGACACGGGTGAAATGACCTATGAATATCAGACGGTTATGGAACTAAAAAATAAACTTCTGAGTATTTATGGAATTTTAAAAAGCACAGAATTTCCAAATTTGTCTGTGACAATCGGAAGTTTACCATATGCTAATGCGGAAGGTGCATTTGCAGTTTCAGATTCCAACGACGAAGGAGCAATTTTCACAGCCTATAAAGATTATGAAAACAACTGTTATTGGGAAGCGTCGATGCACTCAACACCAACCGGATATTTGATGAAATATGTAAAAACAACAGAGGAAGACATATCTGTTGAAAATTATAATTTTGGAAAGACAGTATACTTCAAAGCAGGAAAAGAAGATTTTGAAATATCAAACAGTGTATTGTCTGTCGGTTCGCAACACGCGTCATTTCAAATAAACTCAAACTTCAGTGGAAATATATTTTTTAATTTTTATCAACCAAAGGTTGGAAATTACTATGTTGATAAGTATATTTTTTGCCGAGGAACAGGAACTGGTTCTGATCGGGCTGACATTTTATGTAAAAATGTATATTCTTATGGAAGATTATATGTAATAGAATCAGCTTCAATCGGAAGTGAAAATGAACGCTATAAAGATTACAAACTATCTGTATTCGGAAAAGCTTGCGGGGACGCGTGGGAGGTCAGTTCCGATCGGAATGCAAAAGAAAACATCATTGAAAAATCCGATGTGACAGCGATTGACGGTATAAAGAGCCTGCGATTTTACAGCTATGATTATAAGCCGCACGAAGATATACAGAACAGCGAAGCGGAAAGCACAGTGGAGGCCGTTCAGATGAATTCTTCGGAAACGGTCGAAGCGGAAGAAAGCGAAAAAACGCCGGTCCATGTGGAGCTCGGAATTATGACCGACGAAGCCCCGGAGGAGATTTTAGGTGACGACGGAAAAAGTATAAACCTCTATGCATATACCTCTTATGTTGCAAAAGCCGTGCAAGAACTTGTAACCAAATGTGAAGAGCAAGAAAAAAGAATAGCCGACCTCGAAGCGGAACTACAAGCACTGAAAAATGAAAAAAGCACCTGAACACAGGTGCTTTTTATTTATTTGATACCGTATTTTTGCTTTAAAGCCTCAATATCTTTTTTGTATTGCGCATCAAGCTCGTCAAGTCGCTTTTGTGCATTTTCTACACGCTTTTTTTCTTCGGCAACACGGCTTTGTGCTTCTTTTTCTCTTTCAGCGGCTTTGCTTTCTTCCACAGAAACCGCAACTTCATATGCATGGCTCTCCTCTTCCCAAGAGGCTAAATCCTTTTTATATTGTTCAACGCGCGCCGCATAAGCTTCGTCGGTTTCAGACCAATACTTTGTAGGATATTTTGGCTTTACTTTTTGAGGGAAAGGATCAGTGAATTCTTGCACAGTTTGCTTTGTAACAGTACAAACAAGATCTTCTGATAGCGCCGCCCGTTTCTTTTCATATTCTTCTGTAAGCCGGTTATACTCTGCGAGGTATTGAATCGCCTTGTCGCCATCGCCCGAAGAACCGTTTGCCGCCTGTGCGGAAACCGTCTGCGTCTGTTCGGCTTCGGTGCTCGGTTCGGTCACGCTTTCGCTTTCACTTTGAGAAGTAAGCGCCGACAGGCTTTCAAGCGCTGTGTTCAGCTTTTGGTTGTTGTTATGTACGACAACCACCGTGGAAACGACTGCCACGGCGCATACCGCCGCAGAAGCCGCAATCATATAAGCCGCTTTTCCGGCTTTCCCGGTAAAAAAGGCAAGGAATTTTTCTTTCATACAACCACCTCGTCTGCATTATATAACGAACCAAGCACAAAAATCAAGCATCGGTTTTACCGGTGCTTTTTTATTTCCAAAAATTAAAGGAGGAAACCTATGAAAATCAGTGAACTGCCAAAGGCAACGGCGGTAAACGATACCGATGTAATCCCTTTGGTGCAGGACGGCGAGACCAAACAAGCGTCAAGAAAAGCGGTTGTTGGTGCCGTACCAAACGACTTGAAGCTAACTGACCGGCTTTTGCAGTTGACCGCAAACGGCGAAGCGGTTGGGGGCGGCATTACCATGCCGGACTTTGGAAAATTTGAGTTGTGGAATGACATCACGCTTGCGGAAGATGCAACAACCGTTACCATGTCAAAAACCGACGGTGGCGAACCGCTTAAAATAAAACATCTGTTTATTTTATTTGCAGGAAGCACATCAGGGAACGGACCTATTACATTAAGATATAACTCTGGCGTGATATTTCAGTTATGGAAATCCGTGACAGGAGATAAAAATAAAGTTGTGTTTTGGGTCGATTCGGAAAAATTGAAAGACGCTCTATATGTGTCATACTATCCTTCTGACTTCTTAACAAACGATGGAACGCCGGATAATATTTCAATGCAAGGGCTCGTTCAGCATAGCAAGAGCTTGGAAAGCACGATTTACTTCAAAAGCAATGTTACAAATCCAGGTACGCAGAACACGGCTACCTCGTGGATTTTTGGAGGTGCAAGTAGTGGCGAATTTAAGCTAAAAGCTGGAAGTCGAATTTTAGTGTGGGGGGTGCAGGATGATTAAGGTTTTCGTTGACGGTGTATATAAAGAATTTACGCCGGGAGAGTATGAAGCGCAATTCGGCGGCGATGTAGAAGCGCCAAGACCTGAACCGACCGCAGAAGAACGCCTCGCCGCGCTCGAAGCGGCAGTCGCCGACCTTGCTTTAATGTCCGTTCAGGAAAACAGCTAAATTAAAAAATAGCCGTTTTTTTAATTTATAACTTATAAAAC
>OERC01000042.1_pt1 | contig 22252 bp, 34 predicted proteins | sample 1539911 | NCBI WGS metagenome assembly OERC01 (sample SAMEA3891875, study PRJEB23780) | metagenome | biome: terrestrial biome; feature: animal house; material: Caecal content | place: Italy | collected 2015-05-05 | reverse complement strand
GCCCGGGGTCGCTGCGGTTCAGCCGGGACACGGAGGCGCGGCAGGTTCGCGTGGACTACACCCAGGAGAACAAAGAGAAGGGCGTGACGGTACGGTTTTTCGCCGTGCGGAAAATGCTGGAGCGTGAAGCATAGAGAGGAGGTGAGGAGCATGGAGCAGCTGACGGAGCTGGAGAAGCGGGTGCTGGCCACGTTTGAGGCGCTGGTGCCGAAGATGACGCAGATGGACCTGGAGAAGCTGGAGGCCTTTGGCAGTGGCCTGGCCTTCGCTGTGGAGAGCAAGAGCGCATGAGTTATGGATACCACGCCACAATCCGAGCGGATTGGCCGGGCGTTGGTGCTTTCGGGGCGCTGATGGACAGGCCGATCCGCCAGGGGCGGCGGGGCGAATACAAGGAAATGCTGGAAAGGAGCATGAAACATGAAACACACAGGGATGACCAGACCAGTGGATGATTTGGGGCGGATTGTCATTCCCAAGGAGCTGCGCAGCAGCCTGGACATCCGGCCGACGGATCGGATGGAGTTCTGGATGACGGATGCGGGCATGGTGCTGCGGAAGGCGGAAGAGCGGTGCGCGGTGTGCGGCGGCGTACATGGCGATATGCTGGACGTGGACGGCATGAAGTTCTGCCGGGTATGCGCCAGGAAGATTTCCAAGAAGCTAAGAACCGAATAGGACGAACCGGCGGCGGAATAGGATGGACCGAAAGGGGTGTTGACCATGGCAAGGAAGCAAGAGCCGATCCGCACGGTATCGTATGTACATATGGGCGATCAGCTGGTATGCACGGACGATTTGACGCCGGAGCAGAAGCAGCGGCTGGGGACCTGGATCAAAAAAACATGGCTCAACGAACTATTCCGCGGCCAGGCAGAATTCTTCGAGGAAGGAGCGGAACGGCATGGAGCAGAAAGCGGCGAACGGGTTCCGGGCGAACACCGTGGCGCAGTTCAAAATCGGGATATGGCTGGACGAGATGGGGATCTCCGTGGAGGACTTATGGGCGCTGGAGCCGACGGCGCCCAATGAGGTACGGGTTGTCAACGCCATCGGCCAGCGCATGGTGGTACGGTGGGAGGACGGTCACGCGAGGATCATCCCGCAGGCACGATAATTCGGGCAGGGGAGGCGCGTACGGATGCGCGGCGGCGTGAAGAACCGACGGCAGATGGTTCGAATCCATCCCCCTGCACCATGGATCAAATTCAAAGGAGGACAGGATGATTAAGGCAATCATAGAAAGAAGCGACGGGGAAGTAACTGTCAATGTGGAATTTGAAGGCAGTATGACAGAACTCCTATCTGATACGACATTCCTGGCCCGGGCAATCGCGAAGGATTTGGAAAAGCAGAAGCCGGGATACGGCAGGGCGTATTTGGACGGGCTGCGGATGGGAATGCGCCTGGGCCTGTTCAGCCTGGAACTGCCGGAGGACCCGCCGGCGGGGCCTTGCCCGCAGGGGCCGGAGGGAGAACCGGGGGGACTGGAAGAGAAGGAAAACACGGGCGGCTGACAGCCGCCCGGACGGGTAAGAGAATTGCGGGCCGATGTGGGCATCGGCCCCTACAAGACGAAGATATGCGGATATGGTGTAATGGCAGCACAGCAGCTTCCCAAGCTGCGGGCGCGGGTTCGATCCCCGTTATCCGCTCCACCGCCGGTTGGGCATGGCCGGCGGCCCTTTCCAAACGCCCCAGCCGCGCCGGAGTGACGGGGTGTGCGCCGAAAGGCGTGGACCGGTGCGGACTAGCATATGCGCGTGTGGTGTAGGCGGAAACACGGCGGCCTTCCAAGCCGCCTTCGCGGGTTCGAGGCCCGTCACGCGCTCCACCGCCGGCGTGGACAGGCCGGCGGGTCCTCCCTTACTTGCATGAACGTCCCGGGGAACGAGGCGATGGGACGTGCGCTGCGGACACAGTGTGGATCGTTCCCACCCCGGCCCCTGCGGGGGCCGGGAGATAGATCGTGCATACAACCCAGAGGAACAACCCCTCAGTCAGCCTTCGGCTGACAGCTCCCCTTTCACAGGGGAGCCAGGCGGGCGGCTGATAGCCGCCCCTACGAGGTGCGAGGCATTTATGTGGGCGCATAAGGTGCGGTGGGAGGCAGAACAGAAATATTGAGAATAACGCAGTCCTGGTGGGCTGCGATTTTTTGAAAGGAGCTTTGCTATGACGGATGTGGAACGGATCACCATGGAGAACCAGGAGCGGGTGCGCTTTGCGCGGGAGATCGATTGGAACAACCGGCGGGAATATCTGCTGGAGGTGAAGCGGCAGAAGGAGATGCGGAGGCGGCGCGTCGAGCAGAGATTTCGGCGAGGCATGGAGATCGCGGCATGGGCGTTTGTGGGAGCCGGTGCTGCCATGGCTGGGGTTGCAGTACACGCCGAGGCCTGGGGGCTGATGACGGCGGCAGGCGTGTGGTTTGCGCTGGCGGCCATCGCGGCCATGTTTACCGGGAAGGGTACGGACTGATGGGCAGCGCGGCGCGGCTGGTGCGCGGGGATCAGCAAAAGCAGATTGTAAAGCGCATCGAAGGGATGGCCGGGATTGCTGGGCGTGGAGGCAGATATTCAGTATGGGAGGGAAACACAGTGAGCAGGCAGAAAAATATGCGTAGGATTTCGGTTTTAGTAACGGCGCAGACGGCGCACAACCTGGGGAGGCTGGCGGCCATGGACGGCGGGAATGAGGGCCGCGTGATCGACAAACTTGTCCGGGACAGGATGGTGATGCTCAAAGAGGCGGAGCGGATGGTGCGGCGGCATGAGTAATGGGAATTGGAAACTGCTGTACAACGACAAACGGCGATGCAGGATTTTTGCCTGCAAAAAGGAGAGGGGCGGTTTATGCTGCGCGGACTGCGCACGGGAAGACTGCAACAAGCGGTGTTTGAATTCGCCGGATCGGTGCGGGCAGGTAATCCGGCGGCAGCCGAAGGAAAAGGACGCGGAACAGCAGACGAAGACCGCTGCGGCACGGGAACATTTTTACAGTGAAAAAGACGATGCCTGGGAGACCAGGGCGTACACGAGAAAAAGGAGAATCTGAAAATGTCATACCTAAAAGAAAAACACGGGATCATTCTTCTGGGAAAGACCCCTGAGGGGACGTGTCCAATGTGTGCTGTGGCACACGATAAAGAAATGCCTCACAATCGGGACAGTTTAGTGTATCAATATAAGTTTTATGACGAAAATGGGAGATGGCCTACATGGCGGGATGCCATGGCCCATTGTCCGGAAAATATTAAGGCATATTGGACACAAGCACTTGAAGCGCGCGGCGTCAACGTAGATGGAGGAAGTTGAGCATGGACGAGCTGACCATGGAACAGTGGGAAATGGGCATCTATGAGGATGCCGTGGAGACCTGGGGCCGGGAAGCCCAGCTGATGAAAGCCGCCGAGGAGCTGAGCGAACTGGCGGCGGCGATCAACCGCCTCCTGTGCTGCGAAAAGTCTGGGTACCGGAGCCGGGAAGAGGTCATGGCGGAGCTGCAGGGAGAGTGGGCCGACGCTGAGATCATGCTCAACCAGCTCCATGTGATGCTGGATATGGACGACGAGGTCTATATCGGCAAGCTGGAGGCGCTGGAGGAGAAGATCCGGAAGGCGCGGGAGAATGCGGGATGAAAGCCGTGTTCCGATATCCAGGAAGCAAATGGTCCATAGCAGAGTGGATCATCAGCCATTTCCCGGAAGGGTACGAGAAAATGGTGTATCTGGAGCCGTTTCTTGGGAGCGGGGCTGTGTTCTTCAACAAACAGCCCGGGGCAGTGGAGACGATCAACGATCTTGACGGAGATGTGGTAAATCTATTCCGCGTTTTACGGGAGCGCCCGGAAGAGCTGAAACGGGAATTAGAATTGGCTCCATACAGCCGGGAGGAATATGACAGCGCTTTTGAGCCTTGCGATGATGAACTAGAACGGGCAAGACGGTTTATGGTTCGCACGACGCAGGCAATTGGAGCCAAGATGAACGGGAAATGCGGCTGGAGAAACCACAAACAGATGAAAATCGGTGGAACTGCCTGCAAGTGGGCTGGGATTACGGACGTGATTGACGAGGCAGCCAAACGGCTGCGAGGGAATACATCGAACTTGGTTCAAATTGAGCGGATGGACGCGCTTCGGCTCATAGAGCGATACAACAATCGGGATGTGCTGATGTATGTCGATCCGCCATATGTGAGATCGACCAGGAAATCCGGTAGGCTTTACCGGAATGAGATGGACGATGCCCAGCAGGAAGAGCTTCTTCGGATATTGTCAGAGACAAAGGCGAAGGTTGTATTGTCCGGCTATGACAATGCACTTTACAATGATGCGCTCAGAGGGTGGCGAAAGGATCAGACGATGACACAAACAACGTCGGCGGAAATGGCAGTGGAGACGATATGGATGAACTACGAGCCGCCGGCGGAGCAGATGGAGGTGGACTTCGGATGAAGTTTTCCAATGTGGCCGCCGTGGCGGCGCAGTATCGGAGAAAAGCGGAGCGGGATGGAGGGAAACGGCGTGGAACACATACTGAGTCTCAGCTACGGAAAGGACAGCCTGGCCTGCCTGGGCGCCATCGAGGAGCTGGGGTGGCCGCTGGACAGGATCGTTCATGCGGAGGTATGGGCGACGGACACGATCCCGGCAGACCTTCCGCCGATGGTGGAGTTTAAGGCGAAGGCGGACAAGATCATCCTGGAGCGGTGGGGGATTGAGGTTGAGCACATTTTTGCGGAAAAAAAAGGAGAAAAGTGGACATACGAGAAAAATTTTTACAAGAGCGTTAAGCCGGAAAACTTACAAAAGAGGCTTGCGTGCAAAAACTGGTTTAACCGGGGGATATCAAACATTTACGGTTTTCCTTCACGGAAAGGTGCGTGGTGCAACAAGCTAAAATTTCGCGGTAGCATTGGATGGACAGAGAGCAATACATATGCGGGGATTGCGGCAGACGAAGCGGAGAGGATCGAAAGGTGGAAGGGGAAACTGATGATGCCGCTTGTAGAAATCGGGTGGACGGAAGACATGTGCCGCCAATGGTGCAAGGAAAACGACCTTCTCAGCCCGATTTACACCACCGCGACCCGCGGCGGGTGCTGGTTCTGCCATAACCAGGGCGTTGGGCAGCTTCGGCTCCTGCGAAAGCACTACCCGGATTTGTGGGCGCTGATGCTGAAATGGGACGAAGACAGCCCGGTTACATTCAAGGCGGACGGCCACACGGTCCACGACTTTGACCGGCGGTTTGAGATGGAGGACGATGGGCTGATATCGCCGGATGACCGCGTATTCCGGTGGGAGATGCTGGACGCGGAGCTAAATTACAGGTGGTTTTGACACGTAAAAACACGACTGGAGGATTTGAGATGAAACCAATGACACTTGGACGAGCGATTGCAGTTTGCAAAAGCATCAATTCGCCGGACCCGTTTGCGGATGTGGAGGAGAAGCGGGAAGCGATCCGCACGATCCTGGGCGCGGCCACGCTGAACTCCATGACAAAGCAGGACCTTCTGCGGGTTATCAGATGGATGTGGGAGCAGAGGTTTCAAACAGGAGGCAGATCATGAAGAAGGGCGTAAGACCAATAGACGCAAATGTCTTGTCGGAGGAGATTTCCTCACTTCGTGTGGCAGTAACCGGGATGAGAGCAGGAAAAGGAATTCTTGCAAAGATGATGCAGGAATACAGAGAAAGCGTTTTGCGAATTATTGATGAGCAAAACACCTTGAAAATGGATAAGCCATACGGTGAGTTGCTGACCCTGGAGCAGCTGCGGGGGATGGACGGGAAATGCGTAAAAGTAGTTGTTGATGGTGTTGAACCGCTGGAAATGCTTGCTCTTGTTGAAGTTCCAAAAGACGAGGACTGCGTTTTGCTGAGAAACAACCTGGGCGGAGTTAGTGAGTTCTACAGCGATGATGATTTGCTGGAGGACAGCATAAAAGTCTACGCATACCCTAACGCCCACATCGACCGGGAGGCGTGGGAGCCGTGCGGAAGGTGCAGGCCAGTGGAAAACGAGTTTGACCGTTTTTCAGGCCATGAATTTTTGATAGACGGCGCTGAAATTTATTTTTATGACAGCGAAGATGGCTGGGAGGGAGAAGAAATCAGGTTTTGCCCTTGGTGTGGCCGCCCGCTGACCGAGGAAGCATGGGCGGAACTGGAGAAGCGGGTGAGGGGGTGTAATTGAGTGGCAACAAATTGGTGCATTCAAAAAGGTGTGATATGTGACAGAGTAGCCGCTTCTGGATATTGTGCGCAGTCCGCTTGCACAAAAGTTTTTCAAACTGGAACAGCCAGGCAGACCAACGCCGACCGCATCCGCGCCATGAGCGACGAGGAGCTGGCAGACCAACTTGTAATCAGAATTGATGGGTTGGAAGAGTGCAGACTGTATCTATCGGCGCCGACTGGGAAACTGTTTATTCCACGGAAAGAGGCTGTGCGAGTGACGCTTGAATGGTTGAGGAAGCCGGCGGAGGAGGACTGACATGGACTATAAGGAACTGGCCGAAAAGGCAAGAGAGATAGACGCAAAGGCAACCCCTGGACCTTGGATGTGGGATTTGCGCGAGTGCAACCATCAATGTCTTCTGACCACCACGCACAGCGGAAAATACTATGTCATGGGGTTTCAAAGGTGGGGGCTTCAAGATGCGCTGCCATCTTTCCAGGTATATGATCGATATGAAGGACAGATGAAAGACCGCGGAAGCCATGGAATGGTCCGGGCTGATAAACTTTCAAAGTCATATCCAGGGCAAGAACACCACTACGGATTTGATAACTTTATCGACCACCCGGACGCAAGGTATATTGCAGAGTCAAGAGAATTGTTCCATCAGATGGCAACCGCAATCACTGAACTGCTTGCCAGAGCAGAGGCGGCGGAGGCCGCACAGGAGACCTTGCAGCGCGCTATGGCTGAGTATAAGGAGCGGGCTGAAAAGGCGGAGCAACGCGCCAAGAAGCTGGACGAGGCAATGGAATGGGCTAAGTACGCGTCGGGCACTTGGGAAAGAGCGTACTATAATGCGATGGCGCGGGCGGGAAAGGCGGAGCGAGAAGCAGAAGAAGAAAGACAGGAAGCAACTTTATGCAGAAATGGGTGGAAAAAGGCGGAGAAAGAGCTGGCGGCGGCGGTAAGTGACTTGGAAACCGTTATGGCATATGGAACGGGGAACTTGGACACCTGCATCTTCTGCAAGAACGCACAGTGCTATGCAAGGGGCGGGACAAAACCATGCCTGCCGAAGTGGCGCGGGACAACCCCTCAGTCACGGCGAAGCCGTGACAGCTCCCCTTACACAGGGGAGCCATGAAGTGAAGGAGTGAAACAAATATGTTTGAAAACAAAGACCTATGTGCCTGGATGGAAGATGCGGTGCGGCACATCATGGAGCATGAAACGGACGGGATTGCGATCGTGGCGCAGAGCAGGGATGGGGAACTGTTTACGGCGTATTACAACGTCGGATGCTGCCGGAAGATGGAGTTTGCCTCGCACATCCAGATCGACGCGGTACATGATGTATTGGAGGCCAATGGGTACGTCAAGGAGGACGATGATTGAGCTGCGCGGGGTGCGAGTGCGCGGTGGAGGAGGCTTGGCCCAGAGGGACGGCGGCGCTGCGGTGCGCTTTCCGGGGGCTGGGCGAGGAACTGCGCGGGTCGATCACGCCGGAGGAGGCCAGGGCGCCGCAAACGCAGGCAGGGCGGGTGGTGCTGGTGTATCCAGTGGGGCGGCGCCGGTGCTTTGACGGGGCAGAGCCGCCGGTGTGGTGCCCGAAAATGGTGATAAATGTAAGAGACAAAGCGTAACGGGCCGATGTGGGCATCGGCCCCTACAAATGGAATGGAACGATGGAGAGGATCGACAGGAGCGCCGCGGGCGCGGCGTTGCTGTAGGCACTCTGCGGACAACCCCTCAGTCACGGCAAAGCCGTGACAGCTCCCCTTACACAGGGGAGCCTTGCGGGAGGCGGATCGCCGCCCCTACGAAGGGCCGGGAAAACAGACGCGCGATGCGCGCCCCTACGGGGTGCGGTGGGGCCGGCGGTGTTGCTGCCGATGCGGGGAAAACAACCCATCAGTCACGGCAAGGCCGTGACAGCTCCCCTTGCACAGGGGAGCCTTGCGGGAGGCGGATCGCCGCCTTGCGGGGTGCGGCAGATACATTATATATAGAACGCGCGCGCGTTTCTGGCGGGAGTTCTTTTAGGCCTAGAGTTACGACCATTTTTCAAAAGAGGGGAGAGAGCGAGGTGAGAGTCATGGAGCGGATGTACATAAGCCGGAACGGCGTGGTGGAAAAAACGCGATTTGTCGTGCCCGAGGGTACGAGGGAACGCAAATGGCGGAAGGTCAAGGGCCGAGATCGGAACAGACGGAAGGAAAACGACAGGAATGCGGTGCGGCAGCTGGCCAGGTTCCTAAACTGCAACGCGGACAGCACCGGGTTTCTGGTGACGCTGAATTTTTCGGACCAGGCGATGGAGAAGATTTTTGCCGGCATGGATGAGAACCAGGCGCTGGAGGAATGCCAGCGGCAGGGCAGTTTATTTTTCCGGCGGCTGAAGCGGCGGCAGTCTGGCCGTCAGCTCTGCTATGCGTTCGTGGCGTCGGACATGGATGGGAAGACCGGAGAGCTGGTGCGGCGGCACGTTCACGCTGTGATTATGGGCGCGGACGCCGAGGCGATCCGGCAGAGCTGGAAGCTGGGAGACTGCACAGACATTCGGCATCTCTGGAGCAAGGTGGATTTTACGGGCCTGGCGGCGTATCTCATCGAGCAGGTGCGGGAGGTGCCGGGCATGATGCGGTTTATCCCGAGCCGTGGGGCAAACAAGCCGGAAATTCGGGAGCGGGTTGTGGAGGGCTGCGTGGATGACGAAATCAAAGTGCAGCCGGGAGCCAGGGTGCTGGACCGGTCATCGTACACGGCTGGCAGCGTGGTGCAGTATGTGCGGTATTTGAGACGTCCGCCCAAGAAGAAGCGGGGCGGACACAAGGAAGGAGCAAAAGACGATGAAAAATTCACAACGTAAAATCGGGAAGGTCGGGCCGCTGCGCCTGGGGGAGTTGGTATGGCGCGTGCCGGACACCTTCGGGCCGGATTTTTACAGGAGCAAGGAGGGCGGGAACATGGTGAAGCGGAAGCCAATCTGCGGCGTTGTGGTTTACATACATCCCCGGGGCAGATTCCACGTGGTGGAGTTCGCGGGTCGTTCCGGTGCGCCCCGAGAGGCGTTTTTCGGCGTGGATCGGTAGGTGGGAGCGTGTACAGGTACAAGCGGGGTATCCGGTGCAGCTATGACCGGCAGGGGTATATTTATTTCACGTCTCGGCAGTATCGGTTTCTGCCGGCGGAGAAAAAGGAAAAGATCCGGAAGCTGTGCCGGGAGGCAGGCGGGGAAAACAGCCAGGCGCTGCTGGCGTTCGTAACCAGCGACAAAAGCGCCACGGAGGTGTGCATGGCGCATTTTATCAGCAAGGCGACGCTGTACCGGGCCGTGCAGCGGTACTATGAGGCGTTCCCGAAGTGGCTGTGAGTGCGGGGCCTTTGACGGTGCGGAGATTGGCGGTGTATACGACGCGGAGGAACAACCCCTCAGTCACGGCGGAGCTGTGACAGCTCCCCTTACACAGGGGAGCCTTTGGGGCGCAGGTATTCAAGGGGAGGCTTTTGGGTGCGCAATGTTGGAAATTGATTTTTGTGAAAAACGGTGAATATGTTCTTGATTTGCCAGCTACATTCGGAAGAATGCGGCTGGCGCTTTTTATATGTTTGAAAATTCACGTAAAACAGGTTGAGACTCAGAGACATTGCTTTGAGAGTAGCATATAGAAAACGAATTATTTCCCACGGAACGGGCGCGGGTGCGGGCGCGCGGGCGCGGGAATCCATATAGCGCCGGGGAGAGGAGGCGGCGGGATGCAGCAGGAACTGGCGAAAACCGAAAAAACCATGGAGAAGAAAAAGCGCGGTCCGAAAGGCAAATACAGCGCGAAGGGCCTGGAGGAGGCGGTGGACGCCTATTTCCGGCGGATATCGAAGCTGGTACAGGTGACGCTGCCGGATGGTTCCCTGGCAACCAATGCGGACGGGGAATGCGTGTGGAGGCTGGTGTACTTCGTCCCGCCCAGCATCACGGCGCTGTGCCTGGAACTGGAGATCGACCGGCGGACCTGGGCCAACTACGCGGCGGACAAAACCAAGGGGCCGGTTGTGGAGCGGGCCAGGGCCAGGATCGAGGCATATCTACAGGAGCAGCTGCTGACGCGGGAAAAGGGCGTCCAGGGCGTGATTTTCAACCTGACGGCCAACTACGGATGGAGGGACAGGAAGGAAGTGGCGCTGAGCGAGGAAACCCGGAAAAGCCTGGAGAAGCGGCGGGAGCCGATGACCATGGAGGAGAAGCTGGCGCTGCTCCAGGAAGCGGAGGCCATTGTGAGAGACCATGGCGCGGAGGAATGAAAGCCGCCTGGACCAGGCCGTGGAGGCGGCGCAGTGGCTGAAGGAGCTACGGGAGACCAACAACGACACATTCCTTCCCCTTTTTTGGGACAAGCACCGATACCTGGTTTTGAAAGGCGGCGGCGGCAGCGGGAAGAGCATTTTTGCCGGGCGGAAAATCCTGGAGCGGGCGGCTACGGAGCCGGGGCACCGGTTTCTGGTGGTGCGGAAGGTGGCCAAGACGCTGCGAACCAGCTGCTTCAATCAGCTGAAAAGCCAGGCCTATGAGTACTACGAGGACCAGGTGGAGAAGATCCCGAAGGGCGAGAGCAGCGATATGTACATCACGTTCCGAAACGGGAGTCAGATCCTGTTCGCGGGGCTGGATGACGTGGAGAAGCTGAAATCCATCTTTGACATTACGGGCATCTGGATCGAGGAGGCCAGCGAGGTACTGGAGAGCGACTTCAACCAGTTGGACATCCGGCTGCGGACGCAGTGCCCGTATTATCTCCAGTTCATCATCAGTTTTAACCCCATCAGCATCACGCACTGGCTGAAACGCCGGTTCTTCGACCTGGATATCTCAGACACGACGGAGCGGGAGAACTTCCGGGCGCTGACCAGGACGCATGAAAGCACGTACAAGGACAACCGATTTCTCAGACTGGAGGCCATTCGGACTCTGGAGAATTTCAAACACACAGACCCTTACTACTACCGGGTGTACTGCCTGGGCGAGTGGGGCGTGACGGGTACCAGCGTCTTTGACGCCGAGAAGGTCACGGCCCGGCTGCTGGAGAAGATCAAGCCGGCGGCCATGGGGGATTTTACATACAGCTACGACGGGATGCGCGTGACGGACATCCGATGGACCGACAGCAAGGCCGGCGGCATCAGCATTTACAAGCCGCCGGAGGCCGGTGTGCCGTATGTCATCGGGTGCGACACAGCGGGAGACGGCAGCGACTCCTTTGTGGCCCAGGTACTGGACAACCGGACCGGAGAGCAGGTGGCGGTGCTGCGGCAGACTTACGACGAGGACCTGTTTGCCAAACAGGTATTTTGCCTGGGGATGCACTACAACACGGCGCTGATCGGCGTCGAGACCAACTACTCCACGTTCCCGGTGATGGAGCTGGAGCGGCTGCGGTATCCGAAGCAATACGTCCGGGAGAGCATTGACGACTACACTCACAAGGTGAAAAAGTCCTATGGATTCCAGACCAACAGCAAGACCAGACCGGTGATTATCGCCGGGCTGGTGGAGGTGGTACGGGAGAGCGTGGAGCTGATATGCCACACCACAACGCTGGAGGAAATGCTGACATTCGTCCGAAATGAGGATGGACGGGCGGAGGCAGAGGCGGGCGCCCACGACGACTGCGTGATGGCACTGGCCATCGCCCACTACATCCGTCCCAAGCAGCGGTATTTACAGGAGCTGCCGAGCGAAGAGAAGCGGAAATGGACGGCGGATATGTGGGAGGACTACCGGCGGGCCAGCACGGAAGTGCAGGCGTATCTCCGAAAAAAATGGGGGGAGCCGGGATAAACAACCCCTCAGTCAGCCTGCGGCTGACAGCTCCCCTTACACAGGGGAGCCAAGCGGACGCGCAATGCGCGCCCCTACGGGGTGCGAGGCGGACGTGGAAGGTGCGGGAAACACCGATCCGTCACGGCTGACGCCGTGCCAACTCCCCTCGAGGGGAGGCTTGCGGGCGGCTGATAGCCGCCCCTACGGGGTGCAGGACGGGAGAAGGAAGTTTGCAGATTGGAGGCAGCATGAAAAAACAGGATGAACAGAAGCTGCGGCTTTGGCAGGAGCGGCTGAGCGTCAACGAGTCGGCCTATGAGGATGAACAGGCGCGTATGACGCTGCGGGAGGAGCTGTACGCCGGAAGCAGCACGATCCGGGCCATTGTGGCCAAGGATCAGAAAACCGAGACGCCCCACGTGCGCAACATCTGCGCGGAGCTGATTGAGGCCCAGGTGGACAGCAACATTCCGGCGCCGAAGGTCACGGCCCGCCGAAAAGAGGACGAGCTGAAGGCCAAACTGATTGAGGATATGCTCCGAAACGAGCTGGACCGGCTGCCGTTTGAGCAGATCAACGACATGATGGAGCGCACGGTGCCCATCCAGGGCGGCGCGGCGTTGCTGCTGGAGTGGGACAACAGCCTCCGCACCCACACTACCGTGGGAGAGCTGGCGATCCGGGTCCTGCACCCGCGAAAAATCGTGCCGCAGGACGGCGTTTACACCGGCGTGGAGGACATGGACTATATCATCCTCAAAATGCCGCAGACCAAGGCGTACATCCAGCGGCGCTACGGCGTGGACGTATCCGATGAGAGCGAGGACGATCCCGAGATCAAGGGGGACGATGGCGGACCGAGCGACGACATGGTCACGCAGTACATGGCGTACTACCGGAACCAAAACGGCGGGATCGGCCTGTTTTCCTGGGTTTCGGACTATGTGCTCATCGACCTGGAGGACTACCAGGCGCGGCGGCTGAAGAAGTGCGCCACCTGCGGCGCCATGGAGCCGGCGGAGGATCTGGAGAGCCTGGACGCACCGACCATGGACGGCACGCCGCCGGGCGGCCCGGGAACGATGACGCGGAAGGGGCGGAAGGCCTGCCCCTACTGCGGCGGGACAAAATGGGAGAGCGAGGCGCAGGACAGCGAGGAGATGCCGAATCCGGTGACGCGGTCAGACGGCTCGACCATCGGCGGCATGGTGGAGCGGGTGGTGCTGGATGAGACCATGGTGGACGCCATGGGGCTGCCGATGCCCATGACAACGCTGGAGCCGATGCGCGTGCCGTACTACAAGCCGAATATCTACCCCGTGATTTTGCAGAAAAACGTCAGCGTATACGGGAAATTCCTGGGCGACTCCGACCTGGACAAGATTGCAGACCAGCAGAACAGCACCAACCGGCTGGAGGCAAAAATCCTGGACAAGCTGCTGAAATCCGGCAGTTTTGTGACGCTGCCGTCGGCGGCGCACATTGACAACAACGCCGAGGACATGAAAACCCTGCGGCCGGACAGCCCGGCAGACATGGCCATGATTGGGGTTTATACCCTGGAGGGAGATGTCCAGCAGGACATGGCGTACTTGGCGCAGATATACGAGGAGGCGCGGCAGGTCATCGGGATCACCGACAGCTTCCAGGGCCGGGCGGATCGGACAGCCACCAGCGGGAAGGCAAAAGAGTTTGCCGCGGCGCAGAGCGCCGGACGGCTGGAGAGCAAGCGCGTGATGAAAAACGCGGCCTATGCGGCGCTTTTTGAGGCGATGTTCAAGTTTAAGCTGGCATACTGCGACGAGCCGCGGCCTGTGACGGCCCACGATGACCAGGGAAACCCGGTGTATGAGGAGTTCAACCGGTGGGACTTCCTGGAGCAGGACGAGGCCGGGGAGTGGTACTGGAATGATCAATTCCTCTTCTCCACCGACGACACCGCGCCCCTGGCCAACAACCGGGAGGCCATGTGGCAGGAAGCGCGGATGAACTTGCAGACCGGGGCGTTCGGCGACCCAACTAATTTGCAGACGCTGATTCTGTTCTGGAGCCAGATGGAAACGCTCCACTATCCCATGGCAGCGGAGGCAAAGCAGTATCTGGAGCAGCAGCTGGAGCAGCAGCAGGCCATGCAGATGCAGCAGATGATGCAGATGCAGCAGGCGCAGGCCCAGCAGATGGACCATGCAGCCGCCGGATTGGACCAGGGAACGGCCAACGCAGTGGTGCAGCAGGCGAGAGCCAAGGCGGCACAGGATGTGATGGCGGGTGCGGGCGGACAGGGATAAAAACCAATCAGTCAGGACACCTCTCCGTCACGGCTGACGCCGTGCCACCTCTCCTCAAGGAGAGGCTTACGGACGCGCGATGCGCGCCCCTACGGGTGCGGCACAATGATTGATGGTGCATTCAACGCGGGGGCTTGCGGGCCGATGTGGGCATCGGCCCCTACGAAACATTCAGATATTCAGAAACTCCGGGGGGATGCCCCGGCCAGGGGAGCGACGGACGCCACGCGGGCAGCGGACGGCGGGAGACTGGATCAAAAACCACCAGAAAGGCGGTGAGACGATGGACAAGAAGAGCGGCGGGAAGCCCAGCTATGCCGGACGGATCGGCAACAGCGGCGCCCAGATGGTCAAGGCTCCGTTCCCGGCCAATGGGCCGAAGGGCAAGACCACTAGCAAAACCGGAGACGATCTTCGGAGCGGGAAGAAGTGACAGAAGCGTTACACGGGGAGATTTGCGAAGACAAAGGGTTCTGATCCCCTCCGTCATGGCTTCGCCATGACACCTCCCCTTGGGCAGCAAGGGGAGGCATAGCCCGCAAAAATCGCAGGAACAGCGAAAAAATCCGACGGAAGGAGACAAACGAACATATGGAGATCGACTATGGAGCATTATTTGGCGTCGAAGTGGCCCAAGGCGCAGAAGGGCAGGAGGTCGCCGAACCTGCCGCGGCCGATGGCCAGGAGCAGACTGTGGCCAAGGAGGCTGCAGGAGACCAGGATGGGCTGAGTTCTGAGCAGCCGGGGCAGAGCGCGGAGGAAAACGCCCGCTATGCGGCGGCCAGGCGAAAAGCGGAACAGGAGCGGGACGCGGCCATCGCGCGGGCCAGGGCAGATGCGCAGGCGGAGGCCCAGCGCGTGCTGGATGATGCGTTCCGTGGAAGCGGGCTTGTAGACCCGTACACCAAGAAGCCCATCACAAGCAAAGCGGATTTCGACGCCTACAAACAGGCGTTTGAAGCGGACCAGAGGGCCAAACTTCTCAAACGGAGCGGGATGAACGAGGCGCAGTTTGACGCATTCATTCAGAGCATACCGGAGGTCCGACGGGCCAAAGAGGCGGAGACCGCCGCCAACCGTGCCAGGGCTGAAATCAAGGTCCAGGAGCAGCTGGCGGAAATCCGCAAACTCAATCCGAACATTCAGAGCGTCCGGGATTTGACCACCATGGAGAGCTATCCGCAGCTCTACGCCATGGTACAGCGGGGATATGATCTGGCCGACGCGTACCGGCTGGCCAACTTTACGGAGCTTTCCAAGCGGGAGGCTGGGGCGGCGCGGCAGAGCGCGATTAACGCCGTAAAGAGCAAGAGCCACATGGTGCCGGCGGCGGAGCGAAGCGGCGCTTCGGAGGTCGTGGTGCCGGAGGAAACAAAGCAGCTATACCGGCAGCTCAACCCGGGCGTCACGGACGACGAAATCAAGCGGCATTATGCCAAGAGCCACAGATAGGCTCAGAAAGGAGAAACTATGGGATTTTTGATCCACAGCGTCGATGACAACCGCGTCCTCGGCCTGGAATATCTGCCCTGCTCGGCCATCACGCCGAAGGTGGGCATGGCGCTGGTGCAGACCAGCGGCAACCTGGCACTGGCCAGCGGCACCACGGCGCCGACGTATATCAGCATGTGTGAGCGGGATACGGCTTGCACGGCCGGGGAGCTGATCCCCGTGGTGCGGGTGCAGAAGGACATCATCTTCGGCGTCCCGGCTCAGGCGGCCATGACCAGCGTCAAGCTGGGCGACAAGGTGACGATCCACACCGACGGTCTGCAGGTGACGGCGACGACCGCCAGCGGCGTGGCCGAGGTGGTCGGCATGGACGGGACTGCCGCCGGCAGCACTGTGCTGGTGCGGTTCTGAGAAAGAAAGGAGGGTACATAAATGGCGAATATTACGTTTCTGGAGGGTTCCGGGCTGAACGACAGCATCTTCGGCAAGAGCCAGGAACCTATCAAAATGTTCATCGAAAAGCGGGGCGAGGCCTTTGAGCAGGCCTCGATGATTAAAGAGCTGTTCCTGATGGTCAGCTCCAACAACTGGGCCGAAAAATACACCACCATGACGGCCATGCAGGGCTTCCAGCCGGTGGGCGAGAACGGCAACTATCCCGTGGACGGGATGCAGGAGAGCTTCTCCAAGACCATCGAGAACATGACCTGGAAGGACTCTTTCTCCCTCTCCCGCGAGATGATCGACGACGGAAAGCTGATGGACCTCAAAAAGCAGCCTGCCGCCTTTACGGCTGGCTATTACCGGACCCGGGAGCGGTTCGGCGCGGCGCTGCTGGCCGGGGCGGCCGGTGGTGCGGCGTCCGTCAAGTTTGGCGACAAGACCTTCTCCACCATCGGCGCCGATGGGAAGGGCCTGTTTGCCAAGGATCATCCCAGCAAGCTGGGCAAGAAGGCGCAGAGTAACCAGTTTTCCGACGCGTTCAGCAATGACGCGCTGGCGGCCATGGAGAGCGCCATGCAGGACTTCCGGGGCGACGCCGGCGAGGTGCTGGACGTGGTGCCGCAGACCATCATCATTCCCAACGACTACAAGCTGAAGATGGACGTTTTCGCCGCCATCGGCGCGGACAAGGACCCGGACACCAGCAACAACGGCTTCAACTTCAACTTTGGCCGCTGGAACGTAATCGTTTGGCCGTACCTCAACGAGTTCCTGGCCGCCGGGCTGAAGCCCTGGATCCTCATGGACAGCCGGTATAACCAGGAGAACGGCTGCGCAATCTGGCAGGACCGGGTAAACCTGGAGGTGCGCAGCGAACTGGCCGGCAACGACGCGAACATCTGGAAGGGCTATGCCCGGTTCAGCGCTGGCTTCAACGACTGGCGCGGCTTTGCCATCGGCGGCATTTCCGGCGGCACGACGCTGGTCAGCGGCGGCTGACGCCAACCGCTGCGGTCGCTGCATCCGCCACTGGCGGCGCTCCCTTGCGGGCCTCCCCTCCAGGGGAGGCTTGGGAAGGTGCGTTGGATGGGGCGCGCAGAGCGAATAGGCTTACGGACGCGCGATGCGCGCCCCTACGAAAAGACAGGAAACAAACGTCAATCACGGCGAGGAGGAGAACATGGCGACATTGCAGGGCGTTCTGGAGCTGATCGACGACATCAAGCCCAACGCATTTTCGGACGAGGTGAAAACGGCCTGGGTCAACGAGGTCGAGGGACTGGTGCAGACCGAAGTTTTCCTCCTGGCCGTGGAGGATGTGGTGCAGTATCAGTGGCCGGCGGACAGCGGCGCGACGCTGCTGGCCAAGCCGCCCCACGATAAAATTTACTGGGTTTATCTGAGCGCCATGGTGGACTTCGGGAACGGCGAGTATGACAAGTACCAGAACACCATGCAGATGTTCAACCAGTTTTTCGGCGAGTATATGCGATGGTACGCCCGCACCTACAACCCGGCGGACGGCGAGGCGGAGGTAAAGGGGTACTATCTCAGTGCCTATGCCATTGCCGTGGCCCACGGATTTGAAGGGACAGAGGCGGACTGGCTGGCCAGCCTCAAGGGCGAACCGGGAGACCAGGGAACCGGCCTGGATCTGCGAGGCCTTATAGCCAGCACCGATGAACTGCCGGAGCCGGAGAACTCCACACCGGGGCAGGCGTACCTGGTGGGGACAGAGGACGACAACGAGCTTTGGATTTTTGACGAGGCGCAGAACCAGTACGTGCCGGCGGGGCCGCTGCGGGGAGAAACTGGACCGACGGGACCGAAGGGCGACACGGGAGCCACCGGCCCGCAGGGGCCGAAAGGTGACACCGGCGCCACGGGCGCGGCGGGGCCGCAGGGGCCACAGGGAGAGACAGGCCCCCAGGGGCCGAAGGGTGAAGCGTTTACCTACAGCGACTTCACACCGGAGCAGCTGGAGGCGCTGACCGGCCCCCAGGGGCCGAAGGGTGACACGGGCGCGACGGGACCGGCGGGTCAGAAGGGCGACACCGGAGCCACCGGCCCCCAGGGGCCGAAGGGGGACACGGGGCCGCAGGGCATCCAGGGAGACCCAGGGCCGACGGGGCCAAAGGGTGATACAGGACCGCAGGGAGACCAAGGGCCGCAGGGACCGGCGGGACCGAAGGGTGACACGGGCGCCACAGGCCCGGAGGGACCGCAGGGACCGAAAGGGGAGCCGGGGAAGGACGGCACCTCCTTCACGGTAAAGGACCGGTATGAAACGCTGGAGGAGCTGAAACAGGCCCATCCGACAGGCAAGGAGGGCGACGCCTATGCCGTGGGGACGGAGGATGACAACGTCATCTATCTCTGGTCGGAGTCGCAGCAGGATTACACACCAATCGGAAAGCTGCAGGGGCCTGCTGGGCCGACAGGACCCCAGGGTCCGAAGGGCGACACCGGAGAGCCGGGCGCGACAGGCCCCCAGGGACCGAAGGGCGACACGGGCGCCACGGGACAGACTGGTCCCCAGGGGCCGCAGGGAGACCCGGGGCCGACGGGGCAGACGGGCCCGGCAGGGCCACAGGGCGACCCGGGGCCGCAGGGTGAGACTGGTCCGCAGGGGCCAGCTGGCGCGGACGGAGATGACGGCGGTTACTATCAGCCCAGCGTTGACGACAACGGGGATTTGAGCTGGATGGGGTCCAAGGCCGGGATGCCGTCCGTACAGATAAAAAATATCAGAGGCCCGCAGGGGCCACAGGGAGAGACAGGCCAGGCAGGTCCGAAGGGAGACCCGGGAGAGACTGGCCCCCAGGGGCCTGCGGGTGCAGACGGCGCCCAGGGGCCGAAAGGCGATCCGTTTACTTACGATGACTTCACGGAGGAACAGCTGGCAGCGCTGACTGGCCCCCAGGGTCCGAAGGGGGACACAGGAGATACGGGTCCGCAGGGACCAAAGGGAGACCCGGGAGATACTGGTCCCCAGGGGCCTGCTGGTGCGGATGGCGCACAGGGGCCGCAAGGTCCGAAGGGAGACCCGGGAGAGACGGGACCGCAGGGGCCTTCTGGTGCGGATGGCGCACAGGGGCCGCAAGGCCCCGCTGGCCCTGCCGGGCGCGGGATCACCGGTGTCACATACTCCAGCGCGACGAATAAGTGGACGATCAGCTACAGCGACGGCAGCAGTGAGCAGGTGGATGGCCCGGCCATCCCAACGCAGTTAAGCCAGCTGACCGAGGATGCAAGCCACCGCACGGTGACAGACACGGAAAAGAGCGGTTGGAATACCGCAAAGACCCAGGCCGCAGCGGCCATGCCGAAAACAGGCGGGACGTTCACTGGGACGGCAAAGGCGGGAAGCAGCGGCGAGAGCTATTCCACGTATCTCCTGCGCAACACACGGCTTGCATCATCCGACACAACGCCGACGGTCAACGGAGAAATCTGCTGGACATACGGTTGAGGTGAAACATGGCACACGGAACACGGATTAACGGCGCGGCATACGGCGTCACCGGCGGGAAATGCCTGGTCGGCGGCACGGCGTACAGCATCAAAAAGGGCAGGACGCTGATCGGCGGGACTGGATATGATATCAATCTCAATTCCTATGACCCGGTGCTCAATAACAATACATGGGAACAGATTGCGGAAGCGGCCCAAAATGGTTTGGCGGAGTCTGTTTGGAACGTCGGCGACACAAAGGAGATCACGATATCTGGCTCAATCCCCACGGGAAAGACATCTTGGGGGCAGCCGCAGACCATTGACATAAGCGGTACTTATCTCTGCTATATTTTAGGCTTCAACCACAACGCCGATCTGGAGGGCGCAAACCGCATCCACTTCCAGCTGGCCAGGTCCACGGCGGGAAAGGAGCTGTGCTTTTACGCGAGCGTTATGAGTAACGAATTTGGCACCGCAGGTGGCTGGGAATCCAGCCTGCTGCGCAATGAAATTTTGGGAACGAGCCTTACAAACAATTCCGGAACATTTTTGGGGGCGCTCCCGGCAGATTTGCGAGCAGTCATGAGGACGGCGCAGAAATACTCCGACAACGGCTCCGGGAATTATGGAAGTGTCAGCGCCACCACGGACTACCTCTGGATTCCCGCGGAAAAAGAGGTGTTCGGCACCGTAACGGAGGGCACCTCTGGACAGGGGGAATATCAGGCCCAGTACGCCTACTACGCCGCCGGCGGCAGCACGATCCGCTACGGCCATAACGATACGCGTGACAGAGAGCGGGAATGGTGGCTTCGCTCCCGGGCCGACGCCGTTTCGTTCTGCTACGTGGACGACGCCGGGAATGTCGCGAATGAAGTTTCTAGCGAGACCTTTGGCTTGGCCCCCGTATTCTGCGTATAAGGAGTTGATACCATGACACAAATCAAAATCAGCGGCCAGACATACGACTCGGAAATCTCCGGCACGTCCAGGGACACGGCGTGGGGCAGCCGCGAGAGCAAGAGCATCACCCTGGCCATGGACTACGAAACGGCCATGGCAACGTTTGTGGACGACGTACCGTGGAGCATCCTATACCAGGGGCCGGACTACTACGACCCGGAAACACAGCAGATGGTCACGCCGCCGGTTAAGGAATACGACAACAGCGACTACTGCCTGGCCGGTGACGTCACAGACCACCGGGACGGCACCATCACCGTGAAAATGGGCAAGCCCACGGCGGCGGAGATCAACCAAATTCTGATGGAGGCGATGACGCGATGAACGAGATGCAGCGGGCACGGGCGTTGGCAGCGTCGGTTGTGGCATTAAAGACGTCGGCCACGGACCAGCAGGCGCTGGCAGCGTCGGCGCTCTATCCGACATATGAGGACCTGCTGGCGCGGCAGTACGCGGCGGAAAACGCCGGGTACCGGTTCCAGTATGGAGGCGGACTCTGGAAGACCTTGCAGCCGGGGTACACCTTCGACGGGGTGTATGCCCCCGGGCCGGGTACCGAAAGCGTCTATACCCGCATCGACGAGAGCCACGCCGGAACACTGGAAGACCCCATCCCCTATGAGGGCAACATGGAGCTTTTCAGCGGGAAATACTACACCCAGGACGGCGTGGTATACCGATGCACCAGAGACAGCGGGCAGCCGCTTTACCACAAGCTGAGCGAGCTGGTGGGCCTCTATGTGGAGGTGGCAGCCTAGGAATGGAATTGAGGGAGATTTTGCTGAGCGGCGGCGGTGTCCTGGCTCTTGTGATGACGCTGGTGCAGATCGCGCCGGTGCAGGTCAACCCGTGGAGCTGGCTTATGAAAAAATTGGGGCGGGCCATCAACGCCGAGGTGCTGGAGCAGGTGCAGACCACCCAGAGAAAGCTGGATGAGCATATCGAGCGAGATGATGCCGGGCGGGCCGATCAGGTGCGGGCAAACATCCTGGCATTCAACCGGCAATTGATGGCCGGGGAGCGGCACACCCGGGAGGAGTTCTGGGAGGCGTTGGCGGCCATCGACTGGTACAACAGCTACTGTAAAACCCACAAGGATTATCCCAACGAGCGGGCCGTCCATGCCATCCACAACATCGGGCGCGTGTACGACGAGCGGCAGCAGAAAAACGACTTTTTGCCGGATAAATAAGAAGGGAGCATACATATGACTGTTGAACAAATCGTATCCATGATCGTATCGATCCTTACAGGCCTCGCCGCCTGTATTCCGCTGGCGGTCAAACTGGGGCAGTACGCAAAGCAGGCCGCCCAGGAGAAAAACTGGGGCGCGTTCCTCGGCCTGGCTGTTGACCTGATCCAGGAGGCCGAGCTGAAATTTAAGGACGGCGCGACCCGGAAAGAGTGGGTCATGGCCATGGTGAAGACCAGCGCGGAATATATTAACTATCCTGTTGACAGCGACGCCCTTTCCAATTTGATTGATGCGCTTGTGAGTATGTCCAAGACGGTCAACGTTCCGGCGCTTCCCGCTCCGGCGAAAGGGGAGACGCAGAGTGACTGAGCTGGAACTCCGGAAGAAGGCCGTCGCCAAGTTTAAGGATTGGCTGGGCTACTCCGAGGCCGACGGACGCTACCGGC
>OERC01000039.1_pt1 | contig 23008 bp, 19 predicted proteins | sample 1539911 | NCBI WGS metagenome assembly OERC01 (sample SAMEA3891875, study PRJEB23780) | metagenome | biome: terrestrial biome; feature: animal house; material: Caecal content | place: Italy | collected 2015-05-05 | reverse complement strand
ATTTGATTTTGGCTACGCAAAAACCAAGCGGCGTTGTTGATGATCAAATTTGGAGCAACAGCAGATTTCGTGTTTGCCTGAAAGTGCAAGAACGCGCGGACAGCATGGATATGCTTAAACGTCCGGATGCTGCCGAATTAACCAATACCGGTCGTTTTTATTTACAGGTTGGCTATAACGAGCTTTTTGAACTCGGGCAATCCGCTTGGTCGGGAGCCCCTTATTATCCATCTGATCGCGTGGTTAAGGAAAAAGACGATGGAATTGAAGTTATTGACTTGAACGGTCACGTGATCAAACAAATTAAGTTGGATAAAAAGCGGCGTAAATTTGCAGGCTCAAAGAAACAGTTGGATGTTATTACTGAGTATTTGCAAGGCATTGCAAAAGAAGAGGGCATAAAAATTAGACCGTTGTGGTTAGACCCGATTCCAGCCGTAATTTACTTAGATAAAATCAAGGAAAAGTATCAGACCTCTTCAGAAAAATATGTACTTAATCCTGTCATTGGTGAATATGACGATCCGGCTGCCCAACGGCAATGCGCTTTAAGTATTCCGATTACAAAAGAAGGCAATGTTGTTGTTTACGGCGTTGCGGGAAGTGGTAAAACTTCATTTTTAAACGCGTTAATTTTTTCACTGATTCAAGAGCACACCGCTGAGGAAATGAACTTATACATTTTAGATTTTTCGTCTGAAACTTTACGTGCATTTTCAAAAGCGCCTCAGGTTGGCGATGTTATTTTTTCTTTTGAAGCTGAAAAAATACGTAATTTATTCAAAATGCTGCTTGCCGAAGTGCATAAGAGAAAAAAGCAATTTGCAGATTATGGCGGCGATTATTTATCTTATATTAAAACTTCCGGACAGAAACTGCCGTCTATCCTTGTTGTAATTAACAACTATGCAGCATTTTCAGAAATCTATGAGGCACAAGAAGAATTCGTCGGACTTTTGTCCAGAGAAGGAACGAAATACGGTATTTATTTTGTTTTAACTGCACTGGGCACAGGCGCGGTTCGGTTCAGACTGCTTCAAAATTTCAAGCAGATAATTGTTTTGCAGCTTAACGATGAATCTGAATACTCAACAATCGTCGGAAAAACAGATGGCTTGTATCCTTCGAAATATAAGGGGAGAGGCTTGGTAAAACGTGACAAAGTTTATGAGTTCCAAGTGGCCAGTTTAACTTCTGACGAGGCGCCGTTTGCGTTTATTCAAGATTATTGCAGGAAGCTTGATCAGGAATGGGACGGTGTAGTTGCGCGAAAAGTACCTGTCCTTCCGGATGTGGTCAATATTGAATTTTTGCGTGAGTATATTCATCCCAATAAACCATTAGACATTCCGATCGGCGTGGAGCAGAACTCCTTGAATGTTCATTATTATCCCTTCGGTGCTCGATACATCAACATGATCATGTCTGCCGGCACGGATTGTCAGGAGTTTATCACAAATCTTGTGCGACTGCTTAGTGACGCCGGATATATCAAAGGCTATTTCTTTGATTTGCCGAAACTTCTTGACACAGTAAAGGTCGGTGAGCTCCAAACCGTTGCTACAGCCAAAGATTGCGAAAACCAAATCTCAAACATATTCGATCTGGTTTTAGAACGCAATAATGCTTATAAGGATGCTATAGCCGCGAATACTGACATACCTGTTTATGAGCATGTTTTGGTGCTAATCAACTCTTTGTCTATGCTGCGGGCGGGTCTTTCCGAACAAGGACAAGAAAAACTTGCTTTGATCTTAGAAAAGGGCGCTACAGAGTATGGCATAACCATTATAATTGCGGAACAGGTGAAAAATGTATCCTCTTTCTCGTTTGAAAAATGGTATAAAGCCAATGTTTCTCCGGCCGATGGTATCTGGGTCGGTGCTGGTATTACCGAACAATATCAAATGAAAGCGGCGAAGACCACCGCCGAAATGCATGAGGATATTTCTTCGGAATTCGGGTATTCGTTAATTTCCGGCAAGAGTACAAAACTGAAGCTTTTAAGTAGCAGAACGGAGGAAGATAATGTTGAGCAATAAGGCTTTGGTGGAAATTTCAGTTCCGGCTGCTGCAAAGAAATTTGATGTCTTTATTCCGCGGAGCAGCAAAATGAGCGAAGTCATTCAACTGGTTTCCAGTGCGTTGAGCGACTTGTCAGATGGTAATTATAAAGCCACTGAAGACGCTATCCTTTGTGATGCGGATACGGGAATCATTTTTAATATTAACATGGAGGTTGCAGAACTCGGGATCAAAACCGGTTCTCGCCTTATGTTGATATAAAAATATTTGAAAGGAGAATACTTATGGGAAAAACTATCAGCGTAGCATCTTTTGAGGATATGGCAAAAGCGGCGCAAAAATTACAGTCTCTTTCAGAGACTTATACCGATATCTACACTCAACTGATGCAGGAAGCTAACACAATGGGCACAGCTTGGGAAGGTGCTGACAATTTGGCTTTTGTTGACCAAATCAATGGCTTTACTGAAGAGCTGAAGATGATGGTCACAAAGCTTTCTACAGCCAGCCAGGCGCTTGACAAGCAGAGAGCTAACTATGTTGCTCGTCAGGAAAACAACATTACACAGGTAAAAAAACTTGTGAACTAAAAACAGAAAGGAGAATAACTTATGGCCGGCAATAGCATAAGAGTCAGTACAGATCAGGTTGCACAAATCGCAACCAATATTGAAAATCTGAATAAACGACTTACCGAAGAACTGACAAACAGCAAAGCAACGGTAGACCAGTTGGCAAATGTTTGGGAAGGCGAAGCGGCACAAGCTACAATTTCTGCGTTTGATGAATTTGCAGCAAAGTATTTTCAGAACTACGAGGATGTTATCACTCAGTATGTTCAGTTCCTCAGAACAAATGTGGAACAGGGCTACTTTGAAACAGAAACTCAAAATATCAGCCTTGCTGACGCTTTTAAATAAGAATATCTGGCAAAAATCGGGAGCCGTCGATGCTCTCGACGGCTCCCGATGAATTGCCCACTAACTTTGAAATTTATTCCTACAAAAGGATTTACATATAACATTGATTGAAAAGGAGCATAGACATGAAGATGCATGTAAAGAAATATATATTGATTGTTTTGGCTATGTTCGTACTTTTAACCATCACTTCTTGTGGTACGGAAAATAGAAACACAGGAGATAATAATATGACATTTTCTCAAATGGCACAATCAGAAAAAAAAGAGTATGTGCAGGATTATCTCAGAGATACATACGGCTTCAAATCTGAAATCACCGCAGATATCAAAAAAAGGGAAATAAACTCTTTTTCCAGTGAAGAGCAATATTATGCAATTGCAAAAGCGGAAGACAATAGAAGAGTTTATTGCTGGATAAGCGATGCGGGAAAGATTTCTGATAGCTATTTTGTGTTGAATATGCAAGATGACATCGAAAATTTATTTAAGGATATTATCGATGACACGGTTTCGGATTTTGAAATTAGTTGTGTTACTACATTAAATTACCCAACTGAAAAAACATACGATTCCAGTTCTGTATTTACTATGTTGAGTACTGAACCTGTAACAACAAGTATAAGGGTTTTTATTGAGGGGTCTGATAAAGATTTAATTCAGAAAGAGATTTCAAACATTGTTGGTGAGAAACTGAATTTTACTGACGGATGTATTTATATTTACTATGTAGATAACTTGATGGACTTTGATATCAAAGACATTGATTTGGCAAATTATGATACGTCATTTGATTTTAAGAAGGGTTAAGCAATGGGTAGAAAACAGGCAGAGTACAACATACATAACTATGTCCAGGATTCAACCGAGGGTTTCGACACCAAACCGTTTAACGAAATTGACGGCTTAATTATGACTCAGATATCCAATATGGATTTATCGGAATCTGGAATAGATTTGTATTCTAATAATAATAAATCTTTTGAAGAGATTTATAGAGAAATGACAATAGAGGGAACTCCGGCAAACGATGCATATAACTCCATGAGTCCCGACAACAGAAAACTCATTAAGGAATTGGCACAAAGTGACAGGTATAAAAACATGGTTGTATCCAACTATGTAAATAACCCTGTAACAGGCGGAGACGAGGTGATCCCTGGATTTGAATCTGTGGGCGAAGATGCTTATATGGAGCAATTTGCTGCAGTTACAATTACATACAAACAAAATGGTGAGACCTACAATTACGTTTCATACCAGGCAACAAACAACACAACAGATGGATGGACCGAAGATTTTGCTATGCTAAGCAGAACAAGTACGCAAGCTCAGGCTGATAGTGCTGCTTATATGAACATTGTTGGAAAGTCCACAGATGGTTACATTGTTGGAGGCGGCCATTCCAAGGGCGGAAATGATTTTGAATATGCTTACTTGTTCTGTGATGATGATGTAAGGCAAAGAATAATTAAGGGCTATGTATATGACAGCCCCGGCCTTGAAAGTGGCATTGTTGAAGGGAATCCGTATTTTAGTGACTACCAGAATATCATCGATGGCACATTTATATGTCCACAGGATTCAATTATTGGTATGCTCCTACATGAAAATGAAAACCCAAGTTTTGTGCATAGCGTAGAGAGCGGCTTTAATGAACACGATCCATATTCTTGGGAGATAGATCCCAACACAGGCGGATTTGTACCTGATGAACAGACGGAGCTCTCCAAGCAAATAAACAAAGCTTTAGACAGAGCTGTTGAAGGCATGTCCCAAGAGGAAAGAGATGCTTTGTTCGCATTCATTGAATATGTAATGTACAACAATGGAGGCGAAAGTCTTGATGGACTAGGCAATCTCTTTGCAGAGGGTTGGGATGATCCTAAGAAAAAAATAGACGAAATTTGGACTGTCCTTTCTGGAGCGTGGAATAACATGTCTGAAGAAGAGCGTGAGGAATTCGTGGATTCTTTAGGTGTTGTTATCGCCGCCATTGCTTCTACTGCGTATGAATATGGTAAGGAAGAACTAGAAAAATGGCTAGAGAAGAAAAAGGAAGAGATTGAACAGAAGTTTAACGAGGCTTGGCAAGCGGCTGCAGACTGGATTAAGGAAAAGAAAGAAGGATTCAAAAAGTTCCTGTCCAATGTTTATAAGTCTGTGGTAACTGGCTTTAATAAGGTGGCAGGATGGATTAGAAGCTTTTCTTATGGTTCGAGATATGCAAGCTCTAATCCCCATATAAAGGTGGATACCTTTAAGCTCAGAGAATATGCCTCAAGAATTTATGCTGTTAACCGACGAATTTCAAATCTGGATGGAAGAATGGATTCCTTGTATTGGCGAGTTGGTCTGCTTGATCTGTGGAACCTAATGCAAGCTGATCTGATGACCGGATATAGTTGGAGACTTTTAAGATGCTCTGCTTACTTAAGCGAAACCGCCGCAGATTTTGATGCTCTGGAGACAAAATTAGGAAACTGTTTATAAGGAGATGGAGTTATGGATGCAAGTGCAAGAAATGAATTGGCTTCGATAAAACGAGAACTGAATTCAGTTATAAGTGAGTTAGAAGAAATATCTGCGGGGGTTCGAAACGACTTTGTCGGCATCGGGAATGAAAGATGTGCTGATTGCATCAACCGCGTTTTAAATCAATACTATGTGGTTCGGCGAAAACTGAACAATTTGGATACATCTACCGTTACAGATAGTTACGCTCAATCGCATGGAGGTGGATTCCGTTAATGGCTGATCTTATTGTTGATACATATAAATTGAATCAATATGCGCAAAGAATTAGTCGAGTTAATGCACGAATAGACAAGATAGATTCACGGTTAAATAAACTGTATTTTCGTGTAGGACTTCTCGGCCTGTGGCAACTCCTTCAAGCAGATGCACTCACTTGCTATAGCAAAAGACTTGCACAGTGTCAAAACTATTTAGAGCAAACGGCTTCTGATTTGGAAAACGTCGAACAAGTATTGGAAAATACAGATGCTTTAAATTTTGATCCGTTTTTTAACCGTATTAGTTCAGAGTGGCAACATCTATTTTTCAATAAAGCAATACCCATCAATGTAAATCTTTCGTCCATGACGCAAAAACAGATTTCGGAAATTTTTAACGAGTTGATAGCTGCTGTTGCTAACGAAGTGGATGGTTGGGGAGACGATATTGATACGGCCGGGAGTGCTCTTGCTTGGATAGAAAAATTATATGACAAAATACCACGTGAACCGCAAGCTGCTCTCAACATATTCTTGGCATTATTCATGCCGGAATCAATGGAATCAGCTTACAAACTCACCAGCGGTATTTTGCAGAGAAACCTGACAGGAGAGGACATATATGACGTTGCAACCAGTATCTGCGGTCAATCTTTAAGCGCCTCTGTAGTTGTCGAAGCTTTTAACTATGCGTTGACAAAAGGCGGTAAATTGAGCAATGAAATGGAGAAATCCGTTATAGAGCAGTTAAAAGAACTTGACATTTTAGGCGCCGGTATGGAAGTTACCGAAGGTATCATCGACGGACTTGTCGGGGGTTCTATCGAGTGCTTGTGTAAGGCAGGCGGTAGTTATATAGACCATAAAATTGATTCAATTCCGATTGCAGGCAAAATAATCACGGAAGGTACAAAATATCTTACCGGTAAATTAACCGGCGGCGAAGAGTATACACTTGGGGATTTAGTTGGAATTGTCGGAGAAAAAACAAGTGGCTTTATAGATGGCGTAACCGATGCCTATACTGATTTTACCGACGTAGCTACCTCAGGCCTTACAAAAGGAGTTAAAGGTGTTTGCTCATGGGTAGGCAGTTGGTTTGAATAGGAGGAATACTTATTAAATTATTACCTTTGGGTTCCGTAATTAATCGAAACAACATATCTTTCATGACTGTGGGTTTTGCCTCAATTAAAAAAGAGGAAGAACTTGTGTGCGGCTACTATGTTGTTCCCTATCCGGTTGGTTTTATCAGTATTCAAAAAGTTTTTTTCCTACCGGTTAATGCACAATATTCTGTATTGGCTCAGGGCTATGTGAACGATGCCTCTGCACCAATTTTAGAACTATTAGGTCAATATTTTGAAAAGTCAAAATATTTGCGACCGGAAGACTATCCGAAGATACTTGAAAAAATAAAGCAAACCATTGATTTGTTAGAGGGGGCATAAATATTATGATTACCTATTATCCAATCGGAACAATTGTGACATTGGAAAATCTTGAGCCGTCTCAATTTATGATTGCCGGGTATCTGCCGAAACGTGCCGACAGCAAACCGTATGATTACTTCGGGGTATCGTTTCCGCTGGGATTATTGGACGAAACCGATTATATTTGCTTTAATCATGTGTCCATAACTGATGTTGTGCATAAGGGTTATAGCAACGAGGCTTGTCAAGAATTTATAAGCAGTCTGGATACTTTCGGCGAGGCTCTGCGCACCGCTATTATAAATGCTGCATATAAAGGCGAAAAGGAAGGCGATGTTCATGGCGAATCTTAAAGTAAATACGGACCGAGTGCTGTCCGTTGCAGAAAAAATAGAGCACTATAATATGCAATTACGCGATGATTTTACAACGGTTCAAAATGCGGTTGCGCAGCTGGACAACAGTTGGGAAGGGGAGGCCTCTGCTGTAGCTATTCGTAAATTTGGCGAATTAAGAGACAAATATTTAGATGCCAGATATTCAGCCATGAATAATTATGCGAATTTTTTACGTCAACAGGTTAGCGAAGGATATACACAAACAGAAACCGTTAATAAATCTTTAGCCGAAAAATTTAAGTAAGAAGGGGATAATATGGCATACATTTGTGTAGATCACAGTAAATTTGAAGGCACCGCTTCTGAAATTGATAAATATGTGTCTTTGATGAAAAATAAAATGAAAAGTGCTCAAGGTGAGGTTGATGCTTTGGCTGCATCGTGGCAAGGATCAGATTTTTCTCAGTTTGAAGCACAATTTAATAAACTGGATAATTCTGACTCAACACACAGAAAAATGCTGAAAGCGTTAGAATCCTATTCCAATTTTTTGCGCTACGCCGAAGCACAATATAAAGAGGCTCAATCCAAAGCAGTTAACCGAGCCAATCTTTTGCCGAGATATTAAGAGGGACATTTTGTTGTGAGTAAAATATCGCTTGAAAACAAAAAAGGAAAATACATAATTACAAACAAGCTTTCTTATCCGGAAGCCATCAACGAGCGGGTGTATCATGCTTTAGCAACCGGAGTATTTGAAGGCTTTCTTCCGGTTTCTGTTTCCAAAAAGAAAAAAGAAACCATTATTGAATGTACAGCCCAAGGTTTAATGCCTCTTTCGCAATACTTTGGTGGCGTCGTAACCAAAAAAATGTTTTTGGATGTTGCTCATAATGTTGCAGGTCTAATTAAAAATTGCGAAAAAAATATGATTAACGCGAATAATATGGAACTGCAAATGGATAAGATTTTTGTTCATCCTCAAACCAAAAAAATTCAATGTATTTTTTGGCCGATTGTTAATAACCAACGCGAGAGCCCACCGCATGTGTTTTTGAAGCAGTTGCCATGGCAATTGCAACATAGCCCCTATGAAGACAATAGTTATTTAGAGAAATATAATGCATTTTTTAATGGAGGGACTCCTTTTTCGGTTAACAATTTTGATCGAATGGTTCTGTCTCTGTTGGGACAAGACATGGGACAGTCGCATAGAACACCCTCCGAATCCTTACAAGGAGAAAAAAATCTGTTAGAAAAAAGCGATCCTTCAATCCCGAAAAAAGAAAATATCGCCTATGACCCTTTTGCCAATGATCAGAAGGATATGAACGAGAAAAAAAGCATAAACTCTGAATTCTGCAATGAGGATTACAAGTATTGTGCTTTTTGCGGTGCTAAAAATCGTCCTAATGCCAATTTTTGCACTTCTTGCGGTCATTCCCTAAATGAAAAAAAGAGTGAAAAAAAGCCTGAGCCGAAAGGCACGGTTGTTTTGGGGGATGCATTTGGGGACACAACCGTTTTAGATTTCAATCCTTTCGATAAGCCGGCTTTTCCAAAGCTTACAAGACTCAGAACCGGTGATATATTTGAGGTAAACAAGCCAAATTACCGTATCGGGTCTGAGCAAAAGTACTGCGACTTATTTATTCAAGATAACAATTACATTAGCAGAAGTCATGCGGATATTGTTTCTCGAGAGGGGCGCTACTATGTCATCGACAGAAATTCAACCAATAGAACTTATGTCGACGGACGTGTAATCCCGATTGAAAAAGAAGTTGAAATATTTGACGGAACAAAGTTGCGTTTGGCGGACGAAGATTTTGTATTCCATATTTAAAAAACAAGTTGCGTTGGAACAGAAACCCATATCTATTGTCATCAAAATCGAAAATATACCTGCTGAAGCTTCAGCCGTCTAAGGCCCCGTGGATTTTTGATTGTGTTTATGTTGTGATGCCGTTTAAATTTGCGGCTTTAGAGATAATATGTGCTATTCAGAAAAACAACAGATGATTTGGAGCAGTGAAACATATGAATTTTAAAATGGCAATGCTGTCAGATATTGGAATTAAAAAAAAGACCAATCAAGATAGTTGCTGTGTAAAAGAAGCAAAAACCCATAAAGGAAATGTGGCTTTATCCGTAATATGCGATGGCATGGGCGGCTTGGAAAAAGGCGAGGTTGCCAGTGGAACGCTGATTCATGCTTTTTCAAAATGGTTTGAAAAAGACTTGCCTGACATTTTGTCGTTACCGCAACCAATTGCAGAAGTGCAATACCAATGGGATCGTTTGATAAAAGAACAGAATCAAAATATCGCTGCATACGGCAGAAATTTGAAATTACAGTTAGGCACCACAGTTACTGCAATGCTCTTCCTGGAGAACGGGGATTACTTGATTGGGCATGTCGGCGATTCCAGAGCTTATCGTATTACGGATAACACAGTTGAAATATTAACCGAAGACCAAACGGTTGTGGCGCGAGAAATCAGGCAAGGTAAATTGACTGAAGAAGAAGCTGCAAAAGATCCCCGACGAAATGTTTTGCTACAGTGCGTGGGTGCATCACGCATTGTTGAACCGATGTTTTATCGAGGAAAAGCAGAGCAAAATCAATGTTATATGTTATGTTCTGACGGGTTCCGCCATTTGATAAGCGAAAGTGAAATTCAACAAGCGTTTGCACCGAAGTATAATCCGACCGAAGAAGCTATGACCGAGAATATTGACAAACTTATTGAATTAAACAAATTCAGACATGAAGTAGACAATATCTCTTCCATTCTGATTCGGTTATTTTAGGAGGGTTAATTTTTGGCACAAATCGGACAAATTATTGAAGATAAATACGAAATTCTGACTTTGATTGGCCAAGGCGGCATGTCCAAAGTCTATCTTGCACGTGACCGGCACTTAAATAAGCAATGGGCTGTCAAAGAAATTCAAAAAAGAGCAAGAGACAAAAACAATGAAATCGTAGTGCAAAGTGCAATTGCCGAAGCTAACATGATTAAACAGTTAGACTATCATTCCATTGTTCGGATTGTCGATATTATCGAGTATACCGATGTAATTTATATTGTTGAAGATTATATTGAAGGAGAAACCTTAAGTTCCATTTTGGACGAACAAGGCGCACAACCACAAGAATTGGTCATTGAGTGGGGAATGCAAATATGTGAGGCCTTAGAATATCTACATACGAGAAAACCTCCGATTATTTATCGTGATATGAAGCCGGCTAATGTTATGTTAAAGCCGGACGGAAATATTAAAATTATTGATTTTGGTATAGCCAGAGAATATAAAGAGCAAAGCCTTGCAGATACTGTCAGCCTGGGGACAAAAGGATATGCTGCCCCGGAGCAGTTTGGCGGTAAAGGGCAAACAGATGCTCGAACAGATATTTATTGTTTAGGCGTCACACTGTATCATCTCGTTACAGGGCACAGCCCTTGTGAGCCGCCGTATGAAATTTATCCGATTCGCCACTGGAACCCGCAGTTAGATCCGGGTTTAGAAGCAATCATTGAAAAATGTACCCAGCTTAATCCGGATGACCGTTATCAATCTTGTGCTGAGCTACTGTATGCGCTGCAGCATTATCAGGAAAACGGCAATGTATATAAAGCCAAACAAAAAAGGAAACTTGGCGCGTTTATTACGGTCGCGGTTGCTTGCGTGTTTTTTGCCGTAGTCGGTGTGTTCGGCTTAGGTATGCGCACACACACCAATAATCAAGATTACAATCAGAACATACTTAAAGCTGAAAAAGAATCCGACGCGGAACAAAGGATAGAATATTATGCCGCGGCTATTCAGGTCAAACCTTTGTCGATAGACGCTTATCTAGGTCTTGTGGATGCGTTCAAAGCCGATGCTACTTTCACGACGGATGAAGAAAAAATATTTAAAGATATTATTAACACAAATTTAGGGGAATTAAGAGAACAACCGGATTACGGAGAATTGGCTTTTGAAGTCGGAAAACTTTATTGGTATTACTATGACTACGGCCGAAGCGAAGGAGCCGATAATCAAATCACACGGGTGAAAAGTTCTATTAAATGGTTTGAAGATGCATACAATTCAGGTTCTTTGCCCACACAAGAAGCCAACATGTCCAGAGTCTACCGCGATATTGGAATTTTCCACAGAGATATCACGCTGAGCATTGAAGAAGCTTCCGACGAAGGAATGTATCAACCCTATTGGAACAACATGGTGGATTTGGTGAATTTGATTTCCGGCAGTCAAGACGATAGTGAAATTGTGGAATTGGAAGTATACAAGCTGGTTATGAATTCTATTGAAACTTATGCCAGAAAATTTAAATCCGTTGGCGTAACACAAAATGAAATGCTGCAACTGTTTAATTCGGTAAAAACGGCCTCTTCCAACATATCCACCACATCAGATAAAACTGAGCAACTGAAACAAGAGCTGACTGCTCGATATGCTGATATTGAGCAGGCTATTGAAAATGCATATAGAGAGCAGGTGAAAATTTCATGAGTGCAACAACATGGTTCATTATTGCAATTGTTGGATTTTCACTTTCCGGAATATTTTTGATAGCTGCTGTTATTTTATTTATTAAATTAAATATACCGGCAGTAATCGGAGATTTAAGCGGAAAAACAGTTGCTCGACAAATCAAAGCGATTCGTGAAGCCAATGAGGCTAGCGGTCAAAAGATTCATCGTTCCAGTCATGTGAATCTCGAACGCGGAATGCTGACAGAAAAAGTAAAAGAGAGCGAACAACCTGCAAATGCAGCTTCGGTATCTTATCAAGGACAAGCGCATTCATCCAAACGGTTAGATAAAACAGCATCCGGAATTTCCGCCAATCTTCAAAACGCAACCGCAAAGGAAATGCCGGCGGAACCGGTTCAAAGGCAAAGCTCTTCAACTGAAGTGTTAAGCAATAATATTCGTGAGGTAAATCTTGCGGGCGGCGTTGTTACAGAAGTTTTGCCGCAAGGTAAAGTAACGGCAATTTTAAATACGGCAACGCCGCCAACCGCCGTTTTGCCTACTGTGAAGCAGGAATCTCCCTCCTCAACAGAGCGGCAAACTGAAGTTTTACAGGATGGGATTCTCCCGGCTGCAAATCAAGAGGTGTCACCTGCAACAGCTGTTTTGGAGGAATCGCAAGAAACACCTGATAATTTGCCGGCGGAATCGTCAAACAGCTTTATCGTTACAAGAAGTCAGATCCTGATTCATACGGATGAGGTGATCTGATGCGGAACTTGATAACACGGGTGCAGTTTTATTTCTATGGTTCGGTTGCGTGTTCCGCAATTTCTTCTGCGGCTATATTAGCCAGTATGGCTTCCGGCAGCGGTCTGGCAACTCGCTTGCTACAAATTGCATTTGGCATCTTGTTTTGGCTTGGCCTTTTGGGTGAGCAATGGCTGCTTTGGAAAGTCAATGCTTTTCGAAAGCGAGATGCGAGAGTTGCTAAAAACAAAAAACATAACGAAAAACCCGGCATCTTTGCTGTGTGGAACAATACATATGGTGCAGTTGCCGATGTTGTATTTGCAATATCTTTATTGTTGTTTGTAGTTTTAGTCGCGATAGGAGCGGGTGAAAAGATATTGCAGTACATTCTTATTTTTCTTTTGGTTTTATCATTTAGGCTACATTGTATTCTAAATGGGAAAAACTTTAATTATATAAAAAATCATGATAAAGGAAGGGCAAGAAAATGTTGAAAAAGTCTAAAGCGAGATCAACAAAAATCTTGGCATGTGTGCTGTCTCTCATTATGCTGATGACTATTATCCCGCTTGGCGTTTTGGTCCCCGCGTTCGCGGCAACCATGGATAGCTATACGATTGCTTTAACCGATGGCGACCAAACCGTTGCGCTGAATGACGTGCAGATTACAATGACCAACAAAGCAAATCCTGAAGAAACGATGTCCCAGAATACCAAAGACGGTGTGTCGGTTTTTAGCAGCTTTGTGGAGGAAAATGAAACCTACATTGTATCTGTTCAGGAAATCGTCGGTTACAAAATAGTGGAAGATTTTGAGATTACGCCTACAGCGGACGTTACAAATTGGAATGTACCGCTAACAGCGCTTGAAAAAATCACTATTCGCGGCAAAGTCGTAGATGAAAATGGAAATAATTACCCGAATGCAAAGGTTTCCATTTCCGGATATTTTGATGCTGAAACGGTAACCAACGATTTGGGTGAATACACCTTTGAAGCATATGAAGGGGAGACTTACAAAATTACTGCAACCGCGCTGGAAGAAAAATATGAGTCCCAATCTACTACAGTTACCAACCCGACCAGTGACTATGCGTGTGAAACTTTACAGTTCGCGCTGAAACAGTTTGCCATAACAACCGCGTCAGGAGCAAACGGAACCGTTACGGAAAGCAAAACTGTTGTATATGGTTCTTCCGTGCAGATTGAAGCGATTGCCGATGCGGGTTATTGCATTGAATCTTTTATCGTTGACGGCGAACCGCAGAGTATAGATGTTGGTGTAAAAAGCTTTTCACATCTTTTCGAGAATATAAATCAAAAGCATAATGTGGAAGTTACATTTGTCAGAAACACTTACACACTTACCTTTACAGTGAGCGAAAACGGCAATGTGACCTATAATGACGGCGCCGAAACCATTCCGGCGGGCTCTGTAGAAGTTGTGAAATCTTTTGACGAATCTACTGATCCATCCAATCCTACAACGGTAACGGTAACGGCGACTCCGGAGAAAAATTACCGCGTTGCTGAAGTTACAATCAATGATGAACAGCCGCAAACTTTTTCTGAGAATAATCGGGAGTATTCCCACAAATTTGAGATGGATCAAAATTACACTTTTGCAGTGAAGTTTGCGCCAAATCAATTCAATGTAACTGCAACGATCTCCGATGATAATACCAACTCAAAAGGAACCGTTGAACTGATTGGCTGTAATGACGGCAAGGTTGATTACGGCTCCGAATTCTTCTTGAAAATTACCACTTACGATGGCTGGAAAATTCAAGAAGTAAAAAATCAAAACGACGATTCGTTTAAATATTCATATTCCGACAGAGAGGATGCTTATATAGTTGGGCCCCTTACCATTGATAAGGACACCGACTTTACAATTACCTGTGCCGAAAATAATGAGTTGCATTCTTTTAATGAAAACATTACTGTTGAATTAAAAAACGGCAATACAACGGTTACATTTAATGACGGCAATGGTGAAGAAATAACCTCATTAAACGATCTGACGCCGAAAAATACGTCTGGGTTAGTTTGCCGAGTTGACGGGAATACAATTGTTTTAAAAGCGAAAACGGTTTTAACTTTCAAAAACCGTAATAATAATGGCAATATTGAAGGTCAATTTGTCTATTCAGAATTTGATGACAATATTATATACAAACCGAATGCGAACGGTTGGTATAATCCAAAGTCCCAAAGTATCTCACTTAGCGAATCTTGCAAACTTGTAAATTTGCAAGTGCATCCTGGCGAAAAAAATACAATTAACCCGCAGGATAATCTACCGGCAGCTGAACAGACAAAACAATATACAATAATTATGGATAACACAGCGCCGGTTGTCTCTGTCTCTTCTGCGATTGAGGGTTGGACTAACGCAAACAAAGTCGAAATTACCGGAAGTGTGTCCGATCCAAATGAAGAAAAGAATCCTTCGTCCGGGGCTTCATATGTGGTTTGGAGTACCGGTAAATTAACAGCGGATGAAGTGCTGGCGAATACAGAAAATAAAGTACAATTGAACGAAGACGGTACCTTTGCTTTTGAAAGTTTAACCGGTGAACAGAACGCCGCTTACTACATCTATGCCGTGGATGTAGCCGGAAATGTTTCTGATGCGGGAACAATTTCCGTCCGGATTGATCAGACAAAACCGAGCGTAACAGCAGTCACGAAACGCCCGGATACGGACTGGACAAACCAAGAGGTAACGGTTTCTGTAACCGCGTCTGATAATAATGTGGACCATCCAGATTATATTTCAGGCATCGACCGTGTAGTTTATACAACGGAATCCTCTTTGTCAGATGACCAAATTCTTGCGCTTGACGCAACACACACGGCAACGTTGATTCAGGAGGGCAAGTATGAATTTACTGTAACCGGTGACCAAACGAGCACGTATAATATTTACGCCATTGACAAAGCCGGAAATGTTTCTGAAGCGAATTCAATTTCGGTTAATATCGATACCATACAACCCACAGTAGAGGGATTTACTTTTGAAACTCCCACAACAATCGGCAAAGTAATTCACTTTTTAAGTTTCGGTCTGTTTGGAAACGAATCTATTGTAGTAACTGCCACAGTGGCTGATGACGCTTCCGGTTGTGAAAGAGTAATTTTCAAATTATACAGTTCTTCCGCAAGTGAAGAACCGTCTGCACAGTTGGAGGGTGTCTGGGTTGAAAACAGCGATAACACAAATAACACAATGGCAACAGTAACCATTCCTGTAGAGTTCAAGGGCGTGGTGAAGGCTGTAGTTTATGATAAAGCCGGGAATGCTTCTGCTTGCACAATGGCAACTTCTAAAAATTCCAATCTGAAAGGCAGCCTCATCATGCTGGAAGAAGCAGCGCCTGAAATTACTTTCAATGAAACCTCCCCGGCGGCAAATTCCAACGGCTGGTACAATCGAAAAGATTTGAAGATCCCGTTTTCCGTCTCGGACGAGACCAATGAGACAAACGTGAATTCTGGCTTATATTCCATTGAAGTAAATGCGTATTACAATAATAATGAAAAACCGTTTAAAACGGTTGAGTTTAATGAAGGTCTTGGTTATGATGATGAAAAGGCCAAGGAACAGGTCTTTAGCAAAGATATTACTTTGACTTTGGGCACTGATATAGCATCGGTGATTCCTTACCAAGGGGACGGCGCTTATAGGTTGCAAGTAATGGTGACAGACAACTGCGGCAATGTGACCCAAAGCGAAAAAATGTTCTACATCGACACAACCGCGGCACGAATTGTAAATTTTGATTTCGACAAGAAGAACTCCGAATGTGAAGGTGCCGTGGAAGAGACCGCATACGGCTACTATTTTAAAGAGAATGTGGATGTAGCTGTCCTTGTTGATGACACGGTTGAAAATATCAATGATGTTTCAGGTGTCAGCGAAGTTTGGTATTATACGGTAGATTACTCCGATCCCACCGCGCCGATTACATCGGAGGACATGGAGGCAGAATACAGATCCGAAGATAATCAACCTTATATTCCGATTCACGGAAACTTCAAGGGCCAGATTTATGCCTGGGTAATTGACAAAGCCGGCAACAGCTCACTGTTGACTTATGACGGGGAGGCTCTCGCTCCTGTGAAACCCGATGGTTCTATTGTGGAACCCGGTAATTTGCATGAAACAGAAACCCATATTGCTTTCAGCAAACCGGAAGCGACAAATTATACGCAGGACGGCTCTGAACTTTATGCCGAGGATGTTCCCGTAACGCTGACAGTAACAGATACATATTCAGGTATTCGCAGCATTGCTTGGGAAGTTGTCGCGCCGTATGATCAGGGAAATAACCAAAAAGGTCAGCTGACGGTGAAAAATGATGCAACTTTGGAAGCGGGGAGTGATACCGGTTGGAACATTGTGAAGACCGATTCCAATCTCGTGACCGAAATGACAAAAACGATACTGGTCAGCAATGACAGTAACAATATTGTTGTAAAAGTGAAAATGACCGACCGCGCCGGTAACGTAACGGAACAGGAAATCGAGTTTAGTATTGATAAAACACTCCCGGTTATCGAAGTCACTTACGACAATAATACGCCCGACGCGACCTATACAAACATTTACAAAGCGAATAGAACGGCAACTGTTAAAGTATTTGAACGGAATTTCAATGCTGAAGATGTTGTTTACAAAATTACAAATACGGACGGCGTGATTCCGAAACTTTCAGCGTGGACGGAGCATAAAAACGCGGAATCGCCTGACGAGACTTATTACACCGCAACAATTTTGTATTCGGCAGATGGGGATTACACGTTTGATATTCGCAGTACAGACTTAGCCGGTAATACATCTTTACCGTTTGAACAGCATCAATTCACGGTGGACAAAACCCTTCCTGTTCTCAGTGTGACTTATGATAATAATTCGGCAATGAACGGAAATTATTATAAAGCGAACCGTACTGCAACAATAACGATTCGCGAGCATAATTTTGATCCGGCAAGGGTTCAAGTTTTAGGAACTGCAACCGATAACGGAGCACGTGTAGCTTTCCCTTCGATCATTTCTTGGAACAACAACGGCGATGTGCATACTGCAACCTTAAGCTATGTTGCGGATGCAATGTACACCTTTGATGTCGCTTTCCTGGATAAAGCCGGCAACAGTATTGCTGACTATACGCCGGAAACCTTCTTTGTTGATAAAACAGCGCCCACACTTGAAATTACAGGCGTTGCCGATAAATCGGCTAACAAAGGAGAAGTTGCACCGATTGTTACATGTACAGATACAAACTTTAATAAAGAGGCTGTAAGCATTGAACTTACCGGTGTAAATAATGGTCCTGTAAACTATGCGGGCACTTACAGTGATATTGCGAACGGGCAAATGTTTGCTTATCAGAACTTTGAGACAGTTCAGAAAGTGGACGATATTTATACTTTGCTTGTTAAGTTGACCGATATGGCGGGTAATGAAACACAAAAATCCATTACTTTCTCTGCCAATCGTTTCGGTTCGGTATATGATTTAAGCAAAGTGCAGAATATGATCGGTAAATATCTTCAGAATGAATCGGATGTCGTCTTCACAGAAATCAATGTGGATTCTTTGAATCGGGAAAGCGTTAAATTGAAACTGGTCAAAAACGGAACACCCGTTGACCTCGTCGAAGGGAAAGATTACACAATTTCTGTTTCCGGTGGCAACGGCCAGTGGAGTCGCTATGAATATGTGGTCAATAAGGCCCTGTTTGCAAGCGACGGCAATTACAGGTTAACGGTCTATTCTGTAGATGCCGCAGGGAATATCAACGAAAACATCGACGAGACGAAAAAAGCTGAAATTTCTTTCGGTATCGACAAAACCGCGCCGGTAATTGTGCCGGTTGACTTCGAGAGCGGGGCACAGTATCCGGTCGAAGTCAAAGTGGTTTCTGTTGACATTAAGGACAACCTTGTTCTTGAGGGCGTTAAAATTTATTTGAACGGGCAAGAAATTGAATACACCGTAGAAGGGGAAACCTATACCTTTAGTATTCCGGCCTCAAATAGTCTTCAAGACGTTAAGATTGTGGCGGTGGACGCTGCCGGTAACGAAAATCCGTTAGAGATTGAAGACTTCTTGGTATCCACCAACATTTTCGTACGTTGGTACAATAATACACCGCTCTTTATCGGCTCCATTATCGGAGTAGTGGTTCTTGCAGTTGCTATTATTGCATTTCTTGTATTTGGCAAGAAGAAAAAGAAAGACAAAGATAAAGACGAATAATGAATAAAAGGATGGCAGCGAAAGCTGTCATCCTTTTATTTTAAGGGAAATTTTTATTATTCTGTCATTTGAAAATCAAAATTTACGCCATTTTTCCTGCTCCTGAAAATTTGACATATTGGGGCCGTTGTGTTATGATTACCCTAATATAATGCGATGATTACGCCATGTTGCAACCCGGGCGAAGAAGGGGACATGCTTTCCTTGTGTCGGTTCCGGTGTAAAATTTTGGAGGAGCTTCTATGTCAATTGCTGTTAGTGTCATTGTTCCGGCTTACAATGCGGAAAAAACGGTTGGCAAAACGCTTGACAGCCTGCTTGGGCAGACGTTGAAAAACATTGAAATTTTGGTTGTGGACGATGGCAGCAAAGATGCCACCCGTCAGGTCATTTCCCAATATGTTCAAAAAGACAGTCGTGTTCGACTTTTGCCGAAAGATATAAATGAAGGGTTAAGTGCCGCTCGCAATACTGGTGCCGCGCAAGCGCAGGGTGCATATATCGGGTTCGTGGATTCCGACGATTGGTGTGAACCGGATATGTTTGAGAAAATGTATCAAGCGTCTGCGAAGGCCGATGTAGTTGTCAGTGGCTTTTTTCATGATTCTTTAGACGATGACGGCAATTTGGTTGTGCAAACGCTGGACCAAACCGGGGAAAATGCAGTCGTTTCCGATCGGAAAGATATTATTTTGTGGGCTGCGAAACTCGATTGCAGTCGACTTTTTGCCTTTACTTGTAACAAGTTATATCGAACGGAATTTTATCGGTCAACCGGCGTTGTGTTTGAACAACAGACCTTGATAGAGGACTATATGTTCAACTGCAAAATTTGGGACCAAATCCAAAAACTTTCCATGTTAGACGGAACGTATTATCATTATATTAAGTTGTCGAAAGACGCACTGACGCAGAAGTTCTTGCCGGATTATTTTGAAATTATCAGCAAGCGATATGTTTTAATGCGGGATTTGTTCGAGAAAGAAAATTTGTTTTCCGGGGAAGCGCGTGAAATGCTCTGCAATATGCATATTAAGCATGTTCTTGCCGGAATGGTCCGTAATTTTAATACAAAATCGAATTATACCGCCGCGCAGCGAAAAGCTAAAATCAAAGAAATGCTGGACGATGCAAATTGCCGCCAGGCGATGCAGTATGCGGTCGGAAAACGGAAACAGGAAAAAGTCAGCAATTTTATTTTTAAAACAAGAAGCGTTTTCCTGAATTATCTGTTTGCAAAACTCATTTTTAAAATGCAAAATTCAAAAAGCAAACTGTTTGATAAGCTGAAATAATTTTGGAGGGCTTTTTATGCAACCCACTTTAAGCGTGATTATACCTGCATACAACGTAGAACACTATCTTGACGATTGTTTGGAATCTGTTGTGAAGCAAAACAACGGTAAGTTGGAAATTGTTTTGGTGGATGACGGTTCCAAAGATTCCACCTGGGACATTTGCTGCCGCTATGCGGAAAAATATGATTATATTTCGGCTTTTACAAAACCGAACGAAGGGCAGTCTTCCGCCAGAAATCTCGGGCTCGAAAAAGCAACCGGCCAATATGTGTTTTTTATGGACAGTGATGATTCTTTAACGGATGGTGCCATTGAAAAGCTGTTCAAAAAAATAGAAGATGAACAAAATGAGGTTGTCATTTTTCTTTATAAAAGGCTCGAAGATGCGACCGGCGAAATTTCTGATTGCGGTTATCAATTAGACGAAGCGCAAGTAGAAAATTTAACCGGGGAAGCGTTGCTGCAATATCTGATTACCGGGCGTGTGTATGACTGGTATCCGTGGCTGCTGGTCGTTCGGAGAAGCTATTTGTTGGAGCGGAATTTGTTTTTCCAAAAGGGCGTTACGTTTGAGGACGCACGTTGGACGCCGGCAGTCATTTTGCATGCCGCTAAAGTATCTTATTTGGATTTCCCGGTGTATATATATCGAAGCAATCGGGTCGGCTCAACAACCAGTACTTTTTCCGAAAAGAACTTTATCAGCAAAATAGGCGTTTTGAGCTTTATTGAAGCGTTTTCCGAAGAGAACCATTTTTCAAAGGAAACAAAAGAAAAGTTATTTGCAAATGTTGCAAATCTTTATGTATCGACTTTGTTTGATGTTTGGTTTTTAGAAAAATCGAAACGGAAACAATATTTAGAAAGTTTAAAAAAATATAAATTTATCCTTGCGGAATCCGCAAGAACTTATCATCACTTGCTTTATAAGCTTTGGAGCATTGTGGGAATCACGCCTGTTTCGTATCTTCTCTATTTGCGTGCTTTGTGGGTACAAAAGAAAAAGTAACTATAGTGTAAATTTGCAAACCACTAAGGGGTGTTTTAATTTTGTTGGATAAAATCGGGTGCTTGCTTTCGTCTCCCAAAACGATTGGGGTGGAGCGGAAGTTTTCTCTGGCTTATAAATTACTGCTGTTGTTTTATTTAACCGCGCAGACGATCGGCCCGTTCCACAGAACGTGGATTATATCGGTGTTTTTATGGAGCACTTTGGCTGTTGCCGTGGTTGACTTCTTATTGCGGCTTACAAGGATAAATCGATTTTTAAAAACGCCGTATTTTTGGCTGCTGATTGCTTTTTTAGCAACGGAAGCTATATCTATCGTGGTAAATTTGCAATATGGTGTTTCACAAAATCTTTCTCATTTTGTCTTGCTGGCGTTTATTATTTGTTTGCTTTATGCGAATGACTATGCCCGCCCGGCTTCCGACGTGTGGAAGGATTTGATGAAGGTCGGTAAAGTCTATTTGGGCTTAATGAACATCGGAACAATTATAAGTTTTGTCATGATGTTCTGCAATTACGGCCGAACGATTTTCATTGAAGATTACCGTATCAAAATCGGTTTTGTTGAAAACCGTCTTTGGGGTGTTTTCCGTGACCCGAATCATGCGGCAATTTTCATGATTATCGCAATTTTGATTTCCACTTACGCAATTTACAGTACCAAGCGCAAATGGGCGAAAGCGTATTATGTGATTTCGGATATTTTGATGCTTTTCTATATTTCTTTTTCCGATTCGCGAACTGCAAGATACGCTATGCTCGGTTGCGGCATTTTCTTTACTTATGTTTTGCTGTTTAAATTCGGTTTTAAAAAGTTACAACCGATTTTAAAACAGATCATTATTATTGCGCTTGCCGTCGTAGTTGGTTTTGTCGCTTACAAAGCGCCGGTTGTCATTACGGACAGCTATAATAAAGCTGTCATTGCAATTGAAGAACGCCGAGACAGCGACGGTGAAAAAGATGAAGATGAAATGTCGCGCGTGGTTTACCGCGCTTATGATTTATCCAGCGACCCGCTGAATCAGCGCGCTGAGATTTGGCAAAACGGCATCGATGTGTTTAAAGCCAAGCCGATCACCGGCGTAACTTTCTTTAATATTAAATCCTTCCTGCGGTCTGAAATGCCGTCTGCCTATATTATTCAAAAGGGCAATACGTTCAGCCATTTTCACAACGAAATTCTGAATGTTTTAGCGTCACAGGGGATTTTGGGCTTGGTCACACTCGGCGCATTTGCCGTTTTATTGGCCATTTCCGTTTTGAAATATTATTTTAAATTACAGGGCAAAAAGTATTTTACAATGAGTATTGCCATTACGGCTTTGCTGGCTTTCTGCTGTGAAATGCTTGTTCAACAGGGCCCGCTTTACAACTATACCCCCAGTATGTTCTTCTTCTGGGCGTTCTTGAGCTATATGGCGCAAGTTGTTCGAGAAAGTAAGGAGTCAACCTTAGCGGAAAAAAGTGAAAAATTCGCCTTTGCCGTTGACACCCCTTTGCAGACGCTAAATTGTGTAAATTTCGTTTTGAATGACACAAAGGGCAGTAAGGGGAAAGCCGACCTTTATGTGTATCACCAGTTTAAAGGCTCAGATGAACTTTCTGCGCGGCTGAAAGAAAGCGGCGTATTTAACAACGTGTATGATATAGACGTTTATAAAAAATACCCGTCTGTTCTGAACAAGTTTGTCACGATTTTCCGGCTGTTCTTGCCGGCCAACGCGATTCGTTCTGCCG
>OERC01000035.1_pt1 | contig 24251 bp, 18 predicted proteins | sample 1539911 | NCBI WGS metagenome assembly OERC01 (sample SAMEA3891875, study PRJEB23780) | metagenome | biome: terrestrial biome; feature: animal house; material: Caecal content | place: Italy | collected 2015-05-05 | reverse complement strand
CTATTAAAGTATTAAACCTGGGGTGATTTTATGTATCCGTTATTTGACTCTAAGTGCTATTTCTACAGAAGTCCATTTGGAGCTGTAGAAGAAGGAACAAAGGTGCATTTTCAGATTCTCGTACCGTCTGAGCTAAGATGCAGCAGGGCGCAGCTTGCCATAAAATACGATGAGGATGCCGACTGGAATTTTATAAATATGCTTTGGCAAATAGGCTTTGACAACACAACAGGTCTGTGGGTCTGCGACTTTACTCCGGAAAAAGAGGGACTGTACTGGTACAGCTTTAAAATAAACACAGCCGAGGGTCAAAGATTTATAGTACCATCCGACGACCCCAACGAAAAAAGCCAGTTAAGCCGTTCCCCATGGAGGTCATGGCAGCTTACCTGCTATAAAAAGAACTTTAAAACACCGAAATGGCCTGTAGGCGGCGTTATGTACCAGATTTTCCCCGACCGCTTTTACAATTCCGGCACGCCGAAAAAGAATGTGCCGAGCGATCGCATTTTGCGCACGGACATAGAAAACGACCCGTTTTGGCGCCCCGACGCCGAAGGGAAAGTGCGCAACAACGACTATTTCGGCGGCGACCTGCAAGGGATTATCGAAAAACTGCCCTATCTTTCCGACCTCGGTGTGACCTGTATTTATTTAAACCCGATTTTTGAAGCACATTCCAACCACCGCTATAACACCGCGGACTATTTGAAAATCGACCCGCTTTTGGGAACGGAAAAAGACTTCAAAACCCTTTGCGCCGAAGCGAAAAAGCGCGGCATTCGCGTTGTGTTGGACGGCGTTTTTTCCCACACCGGCGACGACAGCGTTTATTTTAACCGCGCCGGTCGCTACAAAACGCTCGGCGCTTACAACTCCAAAGAATCGCCCTATTACCCGTGGTATTCGTTTACGGAATTTCCCGACAAATACAAAAGCTGGTGGGGGTTTGACACGCTCCCCGAAGTGAATGAAGCGTGCCCCGAATATCTCGACTTTATCACCGGCGAAAACGGCGTCGCGCGCAAGTGGTTAAAGCTCGGCGCTTCCGGCTGGCGGCTGGACGTTGCCGACGAACTGCCCGACGTCTTTTTGGACGCGTTAAACCGCGCAGTCAAGGCGGAAAAGCCCGACGCGGTGCTCATCGGCGAGGTTTGGGAGGACGCGACCACCAAATGGGCTTACGGCGTGCGGCGACGGTATCTTCTCGGCGGTCAGCTCGACAGCGTGATGAATTATCCGTTCGCGCGCGCGGTGCTGAATTTTGCGCGAAGCGGTTTGGCGGAGGGATTCCAAAGCGCGGTGCTCTCGATTGTGGAACATTACCCGAAACCCGCGCTCGATGTGATGATGAATCACATCGGCACCCACGACACCGAACGCGCGATTACCAAAATCATGGGCGAAAGCGCCCAGTACCACGGACGCGAATGGCAGTCGCAGCAGAAACTGACGCCCGAAGAATATGAAAAGGGTATTACACTTATGATGTTCGCCGCGGTGCTCCAATACACGCTCCCCGGCGTGCCGTCGGTGTATTACGGCGACGAAGCAGGGCTCGAGGGCTACAAGGACCCGTTTAACCGCGGCTATTACCCGTGGGGCAAAGAAAATAAGCCGCTTTTGGCGTTTTATCAAAAACTCGGCAAACTGCGGCAGTCACTCCCGTGTCTTCAAGACGGCGAAATCCGCTTTTTGTCGGCGACACTCGGCTGCGTGGCGTATACGCGCGCGTCGGAAAAGGGCGAAATTTTGGTGATTGCCAACCGCAACGAACAGGAAATTTCCTATAACCTGCCGGAGCGTTGGTTTAACAAAACCGAGCTTTTGCACGGAAATCCGGTGACCTCTTTTGTCCGCGTTCCCGCGACCGGCTGCGTAATACTTAAATTTTAACTATCGCATAAAAAAGGGAAATTTGCACGGCAAAAAAACAGAATAAGATAAGAAAAAAGGACGGTGTTATCACCGCCCTTTTCTATTTATTTGATTTCAGTTGCTTTCGGGTTGGGAAAGTAAAGAAATAATCGCACTATCTACTCGTAATCGGTGCGGTCGGCACCGCCGGCGGCACAAAAAGAACGGGCGGGGATGGAAATTCTCCGAATTCAGGCAGCCTTTTGTCTGCTGCGCAGACATTTCCCCTGAAAGGGGAATCACCCGCCCCTACAATATTTTATCAAGGCCGATACCGGCTCTAAAAAGTAAAGATAATCACGCACTACCTGCGCGATTCGGGGAACCCCCGGCGAGGGTTCCCCACGCCAAAACAGTCCCCCGGACTGTTTCGTCTCCCCTCCTGCGCTTTTGCAAGGAAAAGAATTTCGCTCCGTGCGCGGAGCGACCAAAGGTTTCACCTTTGGATTCCACCGCCTTTGAAAAGGCGGGCGAAATTTTACTTTCGGGCAGACAGTTTGTAAAAAATTTTCTTTTTCGCCCGACCGGGAATTTTCTAAATCATGCAGACAGCCCTTGCAACTGTCCGCAAAATCCATATTAGGACGATTTCGGATAAAAATATGGGCGGTGATTACCACCGCCCATATAAATTTGATTTCAGTTTCTTCCGGGTTAGGGAAGTAAAGAAATAATCGAACTATCTACGCGATTTGCCGCGCGGCAGCCCGTGCCGCGATTCACAGCGCGTTGGCACGCGCTGCTTATAATGTAGCGGCGAGTTTTTTCAGATAGGCTTTGAAATCTTCGCCGATTTCCGGGTGCTTGAGCGCGATTTCGCAGTTCGCCTGCATAATGCCGAGCTTGTTGCCCATGTCATAACGCACGCCGTCAAAATCGACCGCGTTAAGCTGACCGCGGCTTGCGAGGTCGAGCATTGCATCGGTGAAATAGACTTCGCCGCTCTTCGGGTCGGCGGGGGTCTTTTCAATCAAATCGAAAATTTCGGGCGGCATAACCACACGGCCCAAAATCGAATAGCAGGACATAATCTGGTCCGGCGTGGGCTTTTCGATGATGTTGTGGACCTGCATGATTTTGTCTTCGAGCGGGGTGACGTCGAGCGTGCAGTATTTCGGCACGTCTTCGCGCGGCACTTCCTTTACGCCGACAACGCCGCAGCCGTATTTTTCATAAGCGCGGCAAAGCTGACCGATAACCGGGTCTTCCGAGATGATAACGTCGTCACCGTACATAACCGCGAACGGCTCGTTGCCGACGAAGCTCTTGGCGCAAAGCACCGCGTGACCGAGGCCTTTGGTCTCTTTCTGGCGGATATAATAGATGTTGGCGAGATTGGCGCAGGCTTCGACGCTTTCCAGAATTTTCGCCTTTGCCGGGTTGCCTTTGAGCTTGGTTTCGAGCTCAAACGAGTGGTCAAAGTGGTCTTCAATAACACCTTTGCCGCGGTTGGTGACAATCAAAATGTCGGTGATACCGGCGGCGACCGCTTCTTCGACGATATACTGAATCGCGGGTTTGTCCACAATGTTCAGCATTTCTTTCGGAACGGCTTTGGACGCGGGCAAAACTCTGGTGCCCAGGCCCGCTGCGGGAATAATGGCTTTTGTGATTTTCATAATGACGCCCCTTATAAAATAAATATCGAACAGTAAAACTGTTGCTTACAAAATTAGTTTACGATAAAAGATGAAAAATTGCAAGACTGACAAGCGTTGACGCCGCGTAATAAATGCCGATGGACAAAAGGCAGAGCAGCAGCGAAACCCCGCCGCGCCGGAACAGCTTAAAGCGGTATTCCTCCTGCGTTGCGCATTCTTCGCGCAGCCGTTTCACGTCTTTTTTCGTTTTTTGCAAATACAAATAATTTGCGAACAGCCCCGAAAGCAAATGCAGCGCAAAGGTAATTCCGAAATACGCCGGCACTTCCGGCAGGGAAAGCAGCTGTTTGTAGGTTTCCATATAGCTTGCCTGCGCCTCTTCCGGGGAAAGCTCGCCGGCGTAAAACTGCTCCATCGTCGTGTTCGCCGCATCGGTCGCTTCCAAAACGCGCGGCGTGGAGGTAAGCCCCGACGCGAGCGTCAGAAGCACCAAAACCACCGCCCCGACGGCGTAAAGCTTGCGGTAAAAGAACCAGTAGGGCGCGAAAAGGAACGCCGCCCAGTTCCACGAAACTTTTTTGCCGGACTTTTCCATCGCGTAAAATTTCGGGATATAACGCGCCGCACCCGACTGGACAAATTCCGCCGTGTCGCCCACGGTGTTTTCGCCGATTTTGTCGTTCGGCGAAATCGGAACGGGACCCGCGCGAAATACACGGTGGGTCATGTCGGGCAGCTGCACCTGCGGGGGATAAGGTGAACGGTATTGCGGGTTGTTGTAAAGCCGCGCGCCGCAGTTTAAGCAGTTCGGCTCTTCGGCCGGGTTCTGCGCGCCGCAGTTGGGGCAGAACACGATTTTGTGCCCGTCGTCGGTCGGCTGCCCATAGGGGGGCTGCTGCCCGAATGCTTGCGGCACCGGCTGTGTCGGCGGCACCGTATTTCCCGGCTGTGCCATCGTCTCCGGCGCGGCCGTCGGCGCCCAAACAAAGCCGCTTTGGTGCAAAGCCTCGTTCGCGCAATGTTTATTTTTCAAATAGCATTTTCTGTGGTGCGGCGTGCCGCAGTCCGGGCAGACGACAATATCGTCGTCCTCTTGAAACACCTGGTTGCAGACGGGGCAGGTTTCACCTGTATACCGCATATAAACACTTCCTTTATTTCGCCCGGTTTGAAAAGAACTTTTCCCCCGAAAAAACGGTTAAACCTTGATTTCGACTTCGAGCCCGAGCAGGTCTTTGTATTTTTCCAAAATCGGACGCACGTCGTTTTCCAAAAGCTCGGTCACCTGCGACGGGGCGCGGCCGATGAAGTTCGACGGTACCATTTCCGCGCGGATTTCATCGAGTGTCAAGCCGAACGCTTCGTCCGAAGCAATGCGCTCCGGCAAATCGTTGGGTTTGCCCTCGACTTTGACGACGCTGCCCGCCGCCATGGAGTGCTGACGGATACGCTCGTGGAGTTCCTGCCGGTCGCCGCCTTTTTTGACCGCGGCCATCATGATGTTTTCCGTAGCCATAAAGGGAAGCTCCTCGTTTAAGCGTTTTTCAATCATCTTCGGGTAAACGACCAGGCCGCTGACGACATTGATATACAATTCCAAAATCGCGTCCACCGCAAGGAAGCCCTCGGGAATGCTGATGCGCTTGTTGGCGGAATCGTCCAGCGTGCGCTCAAACCACTGGGTCGCGGCGGTGATCGCGGGATTTAACGTGTCGGCAATCACATAGCGCGACAAAAACGCAATGCGCTCGGAACGCATCGGGTTGCGCTTGTAAGCCATTGCGGAAGAACCGATTTGGTTCTCTTCAAACGGCTCTTCGATTTCTTTCAAATGCTGTAACAGGCGCAAATCGTTCGAGAATTTGTGAGCGGACTGCGCAATCCCCGCAAGGGTATAAAGCACCTGGCTGTCTAATTTGCGCGGATAGGTCTGGCCCGAAACCGGGAAGCAGCGGTCAAAGCCCATTTTTTCGGCAATTTTGCGGTCGAGCGCCTTGACCTTTTCTTCGTCGCCCTCGAAAAGCTCCATAAAACTCGCCTGCGTGCCGGTCGTGCCTTTCGAACCCAAAAGCCGCATTTGCGACAGCTGGAATTCCAGCTGCGACATATCCATCAGCAAATCCATCAGCCAAAGACTTGCGCGCTTGCCGACGGTGGTCGGCTGGGCGGGCTGGAAGTGGGTAAACGCAAGACAGGGCATGGCTTTGTATTCGTCGGCAAATTTCGCGAGCTTGTCTATAAGGTTCACAAGCTTTTTGCGGACGAGTTTCAAGCCCTCAGTCATAATGATGACATCGGTGTTGTCGCCGACATAGCAGGACGTCGCGCCCAGGTGGATAATGCCTTTCGCTTTCGGGCACTGCTTGCCGTAGGCGTACACGTGGCTCATTACGTCGTGGCGGACTTCCTTTTCGCGCGCCTCGGCAACGTCATAGTTGATGTCGTCGGCGTGGGCTTTGAGTTCCGCAATCTGTTCGTCGGTAATCGGGAGCCCCAACTCTTTCTCGCTTTCGGCAAGGGCAATCCAAAGCTTGCGCCAAGTGCGGAATTTAAAATCCGGCGAGAAAATATATTTCATTTCTTTGCTCGCGTAACGGGAGTTCAGCGGGCTTTCGTAAATGTCTTTCATATGGCTACCTCCAAATTATTTTTCGGGCACGGGGCGGCGCAGCTTGATGTGCACTTCGCGAAGCTGCTGTTCGGAAACGGTGTTCGGCGCGCCCAAAAGCATATCCTGTGCGTTGGAGTTCATCGGGAACGCGATGACCTCGCGGATATTTTCTTCGTCTTTCAAAAGCATAATCATGCGGTCTACGCCGGGTGCCATACCTGCGTGCGGCGGCGCTCCGTAATGGAACGCGCGGAACAGCGCGCCGAAGCGTTTTTCCACTTCGTCGGCGGTGTAGCCCGCAAGCTCAAACGCTTTAATCATAATGTCGGGGCGGTGGTTTCGAACCGCGCCGGAAGAAAGCTCGACGCCGTTGCAGACGATGTCGTACTGATACGCCTTAATCGTCAGCGGGTCTTGGTTTTCGAGCGCGTCCATTTCGCCCTGCGGCATGGAGAACGGGTTGTGGGTGAAGTCAAGCTTGCCCTCTTCGTTCTTTTCATACATCGGGAAATCCGTAATAAAGCACATCTCGAACCGGTCTTTGTCAATAAGATTCATGCGTTCGCCGAGCGCCGTGCGGATTTGCCCCGCCAGGAGGTTGACGACTTTAATCGAATCGCAAATGAAGAACAGCGTGTCGTCGGTCTTTAAAGACAGCATTTCGGTGAGCGCCGCTTTCTTTTCGTCGGAAAGGAATTTCGCAATCGGGCCTTTGAAAGAGCCGTCTTCGAGCACGGTCAGATAGCCAAGGCCCTTCATACCGATGGACATCGCGTATTGGAGCATTTTTTCAAAGAAAGATTTGCTTTGTTTTCCGCAGCCGGGGGCGACAATCCCGCGCACGGGGCGCCCTTGGAACGGTTTAAACTCGACGTCGCGGAAATAGTCGGTCAAATCGACGATTTCGAGCGGGTTGCGAAGGTCCGGCTTGTCGGTGCCGTATTTGAGCATGGCTTCTTCAAACGGAATGCGGCGGAACGGGGCTTTCGAAACCGGCTTGCCGCCGCCGAATTTTGTGAAGGTGTCATACAGCACGTCCTCCGCCACGGCAAAGACGTCTTCTTGTGTGGCGAACGCCATTTCAAAGTCCAGCTGATAAAATTCGCCGGGCGAACGGTCGGCGCGCGCGTCTTCGTCGCGGAAGCAGGGCGCAATTTGGAAATATTTGTCGAAGCCCGACACCATCAAAAGCTGTTTAAACTGCTGGGGTGCCTGGGGCAGGGCATAAAACTTGCCTTCGTGTTTGCGGGAGGGGATAATGTAGTCGCGCGCACCTTCGGGCGACGAACAGGTCAAAATCGGGGTCGTGATTTCGGTAAAGCCGAGCGACTCCATTTTCTCGCGCAAAAAGCGGACAACTTCGCTTCGGAACAAAATGTTGTCGTGCACTTTCTTGTTGCGCAAATCTAAGAAACGATAAGTTAAACGCACGTCTTCGCGCGTTTCGGTCGATTCGCTCACGTCAAACGGCAGGGGGCTTGTGCACGCGCCGAGCACCGTCAGTTCTTTTACGTGGACTTCCAATTCGCCGGTGGCAAGCTTGGGGTTGACGGTTTCTTCGTCGCGGCGGACCACTTCGCCGGTCACGGAAATGACGTTTTCTTTGTGCATGCTCGATAGCATCGATTCGTCGTGGACGACAATCTGCGTGATGCCGTATTGGTCGCGCAAATCGACAAACGCCACGCCGCCGTGGTCGCGGACGGTGTCCACCCAGCCGGCAAGCGTCACGGTCTCGCCCAAATTTTTCAAAGTCAGTTCATTGCAGTTGTGTGTTCTGTATGCCATATTTCTCCATACATTCCTTCCGAATTTTTTGTACTGCGTATACTTCGCCAATAATACAATTAAGGATTATAGCACATTCGTTTCGTGATTTCCACAGGTTTTTTGAAAAAAACATTGTGTATTGTGCGCGTTTCGTGTAAAATGAAGACGACCGTTGTAATTTTCTTGACGGAGGTATTTTATGAACAACGACAACCGAAAGAACCCGAAAGGCGTCGGCGACGATTTTGAGGATATTTTCAGCTCCTCGAAACCCGACACCTATGAAGATATTTTCAGCGACAGCAAACCCGCGCGCAAAGACGATGAAAAAGACGAATATCAGGACATTTTCAGCGGCCGCGACGACGAAGAGACGCCGTCTGACGACGACCCGTTTCATTTGGACTTTTTCACCGACACGCCCGAACGCGGCGAAAGACAAGAGCCGACTTACCGCGCGCCTGTAAACACCGCGCCCGAAAAGAAGCCTTACAGCTACCACTATGACCGTTCGGGAACGCCGCGCCGCGCGCGCAACGGCGACGAAATTTTTTCCGGCAAGGAAATTTCGGACAAGCCGCGCAAAAAACATAAACACGTGGTTTTAAAAGTGATTGCCTGCCTGTTGGTTTTGGTTTTGCTTGTGACGGGCGGCGGCCTTTGGTATTTTTACAGCAAAGTCACCGGCATTTTAGACACGGTGGATTACCGCCCGCTTTCGCCCAACAGCTATATTTCCTCGTCGGAACTTCTGCATTCCGACGATGTGCGCAATATTTTGTTCATCGGCGTGGACGCGCGCGAGGGCGAGAACCCCGAAAAGACCCGCTCCGACACGATGATGCTTGTGTCGATTGACACGAAAAACAAACAGATTAAGCTGACCTCGTTTTTGCGCGACCTTTATGTGGAAATCCCCGATTACCGGACGGACAAGCTCAACGCCGCGCAAAGCCACGGCGGCACACAGCTTCTTGTCGATACGATTGAATATGATTTCCATGTGGATATTGACAACTATATGCTTGTCAGCTTCGATATGTTCACGACGATTATTGACCGCTTGGGCGGCGTAGACGTCGCGGTCACCGAAAAAGAAGCGGATTATATCAACAGCCAAAAGAAAATGACCGATGCGGAAAAAGCGGCGTTCCCGACGGAAATTACCGCCGGCGACAGCGTGCATCTCAGCGGCATGCAGGCGCTTTGGTACAGCCGGATTCGTTATCTCGACAGCGATTTCCAGCGCACCGGCCGCCAAAGAAAGGTGATTACCGCCCTGATTAAAAAAGCCGCCGGGCAGTCGCCCACCGAGCTTTTGGCGCTGATGGAAGAGGTTGTGCCGATGGTGATTACCGACCTTACGACCGACGAGATGACCGAAATCGGCATGAGCGCGCTCGATTACCTGAAATATGACATTGTCCAGCAGCAGATTCCGGCGGAAGACGCTTACAAGAGCGCCAGACGCCGCGGCATGTCGGTGCTGATTCCCGATATGGACGAAAATCTCGACATTCTCCACAAGTTTATTTATGAAAAAGTTGCGGTTGAAGAAGAGTCGACTGAAAAAGCTTCATAATTTTTCAAAAACCCGTTGAAAATTTGCGCGGGTTTATGCTACAATGCAATATTATAATCAACAAATCGGAAACGGAGTGTCCGAAAGCTATGAAAAAGGCAAAACTGCCCCTTTCCCGGTCGTTTCAGATTGGGAAAATCGACAAACGTATTTACGGCTCGTTTATTGAGCATCTCGGCCGCGCGGTCTACGGCGGCATTTACGAACCCGGTCACGCGACCGCCGACGAAGACGGGTTTCGGCAGGACGTCCTTTCCGAAGTGCGCGCGCTGAATGTCCCGATTGTGCGCTATCCCGGCGGCAACTTTGTCTCCGGCTACAACTGGGAAGACGGCGTCGGCCCGGTTGAACAGCGCCCGAAACGTTTGGAGCTTGCCTGGGGCGTTACCGAGCCCAACACGTTCGGCACCAACGAATTTCTGAAATGGTGCAAAAAAGCGGGCTCAGAATGCATGATGGCGGTAAACCTCGGCCTTCGCGGGGCGGACGCGGCGCGCAATTTGGTCGAGTATTGCAACCACCCTTCCGGCTCTTATTACAGCGATTTGCGTATCAAACACGGCGTCAAAGAACCCCACAATATCAAGCTTTGGTGCTTAGGCAACGAAATGGACGGCGACTGGCAAATCGGCCACAAAACCGCCTATGAATACGGCCGTGCCGCGGCGGAAGCCGCGAAGGTGATGCGCTGGGTCGACCCCTCGATTGAGCTTGTGCTCTGCGGCAGTTCCAACGGTCACACCGACACGTTCGGCGACTGGGAGCTTACCACGCTCGACCTCGCTTATGACAAGGTGGATTATGTCTCGCTCCACCAATATTATGACAACAAAACCGACGACACCGCAAGCTTCCTCGCGAAGAATATGGCGATGGACGAGTTTATCAAAACCGTGATTGCCATTTGCGACACCGTCAAAGGCAAAAAACATAAAAAACACACCGTCAACCTTTCGTTTGACGAGTGGAACGTCTGGTACCATTCCAATGACGATTACGTCGAGCGCTGGTCCACCGCGCCGCATCAGCTCGAAGATGTTTACAACTTCCAAGATGCGCTTTTGGTCGGGCTTATGCTCATTTCCCTTCTGCGCCGCGCCGACCGCGTGAAGGTTGCGTGCCTCGCGCAGCTTGTCAACGTCATTGCGCCGATTATGACCGAAACCGGCGGCGGGCTGTTCCGTCAGACGATTTTCTATCCGTTTATGCATATGTCAAACTACGGCCGCGGCACCGCGCTGGTTTCTCAGATTGCCTGCGGCAAGCACGACAGCAAAGAGTTTACAGACGTCCCCGACCTCGACGGCATTGCGGTTTTGTCGGACGACGAAAACGAGCTTACCGTGTTCGCGGTCAACCGTGATATGGAAGAATCGTATGCGCTTGAGCTTGATTTGCTTGATTTCCCGGACTTCGTGCCGGTGGAACATATTGAAATGGCGGGCTTTGACCGCAAGGCGGAAAACGCCTTGGTTTCCTGCCCGGTTAAGCCGTCAAATGCGGCGCTGCCGGAAGTGGACGGGCGCACCGCGACCGCAGAACTGCGTCCGCTTTCGTGGAACGTCCTGCGCTTTCAGAAAAAACAAAAGGATTAACATAAATCTTTAGAGAGGTAGGAGATTTATCATGGCAATCAAATGTCCGAATTGCGGAAAAACGCTGCACTGGTATGATTTCCGTGCGGAATGCAAATACTGCGGCGCGAACATTCCGAACTATGACTGGGAGGGGCGGCTCGAACAGGACGCCGACATTGCGGAGACCTCGTTCGCCCGGCTTCACTATCATTTAGACAACTTCAAAAGCGCAACGGTCGGTTCGCCTTTGCGGATTGTCCGCTTGGTCTGCACGCTGCTGCCGCTTGTGGCGTTGGTCGTGCCGCTTTTGAACGCGACGTTTGCGTTTCCGTTTTACGCCGAGACGAAGTCGATTTCCTTTTTGACGTTCGTGCTCGACTACCTCACGAAATTTGACATCGGCTCGGTTTTGTCGCTTGCCGGCGGCGAAATTTTGGGCGGCGTGATTACAAGCCTTCTGCTCGCGTGCCTGTTTGCATTGCTCGCGGTGGCGGCGGGTGTTGTCAACTTCTTTGTTGTGCTTTTGGGCGCTATCAATTTGCGCTGGCTGCCGAATGTCATTTTGAATATCATCAGCTTGGCTTCGTGGTGCCTTTCCGCTTATTTTCTCAATCAGTTTACCCTCGGCGCGTCGGAACTTTCCGTTCAGGTGTTCTCCGGCACGGTTTCGATGTGGATTTTGCTCGGCGTCGGGCTGTTCCTTTTGGACCTCGTGATTGACGTTGTTGTCGGTGTCGGCCTTCGCAAGCAGCGCAAGACCCAGCCGACGATTGACGAAGCGGTCGAAAAAGAGCTGAAAGAACTGCGCGAACAGGCCGAAGAAGCCGCCGCGGAAATCGCGTAATTATTCCCGTTTTACTCCCAAAATCAAAATTGGAAATTTTTGTAAATCAAACCGGTTTGCGCCCCGTGCGTAGGCCGGTTTTTTCTGTTCCGGAAAAATGGAAAAAGTGCCTGTACTCTAAGAGCATATTCCGAATTCGAAAATAAAATTAGACACCTGAAACCCTTTTGTCAATTTGTTCAAAATTTCGACAGAAAAACAAGAAAGAATGCACGTTTTTTTCCCGAAAAACGATTGACAGAACTATAAAAAGAACGGTATAATTTTCATATCTATTTAGACTACCCGAGGTGTCGGAATTTTTTCTTTTTCCCGGCGCAGGCATTATCAGATTTTTCGGAGGTTTTCGTCTTGGCAGACATTCAAAACATTACCGTGCAGGCCGTGTTTAACGGCGCGGCGCAAAACCTTTACCGCAACCGCAAAACCAAATTTTCGGTTGCCTACATAACCGGCTCCAAAATGAAGTCGCTTTACCCCGCGGGCGGGTTTTCCGTTGTCGGGCAAATCGGCCGCGGCCGTGAAGAAATCGGCGCGCTGCAAAACGGCGACGGCACAGAGCCGCTTTACAAGGTCACCAAAATGCCCCATTCCCGCGTTGCGGGCTATGTGCAGGTCGGCGAGCATGAATTTGTCGCGGTTGTGCGTGACACGCTTCTCTTCTGGCTTTTGGGCATTCTGCTTTTCGCGCTGCTGTGCGTGTTGCTCGGCTTCCTGCTTCGCAATTTCGCCTTCGGCGGCGAAGAGCCGCAAACGACCAATCCCGCCGGCGTGATTGACGCGAACGCAGAACTCGGCGAGGGCGAGGTTTCCGTGCCGGAAAAAACCGAGACCAAAGGCAAAAGCATCAAGGTCAACGGGATTCCGACGATGAACCTCAAAGCGGGGCAGCGCGAACAGAATTATGTGTTCTCGAACCCCGAAGAGAACCCCTGCTATTTCAAAATCGAAATTGCCCTCCGCGACACCGGCGAGGTGCTTTACACCTCCGACCTTTTGCCGCCGGGCTATTCGATTTCGAAATTCTCGTTAAACCGCGCGCTTGACGCGGGCACTTATAACGTAGTTGTCCATTTTTATTGCTTCAGCTTTGACAAAGAACAACGTCCGCTGAACAATATGGAAATAAAAACTCAAATTACGGCCTCCTGAGCCGAACAAAGGAAAGGAGAGATAAATCGTGAAAAAGCACGCAAAAAAAGCGCTTCGGAGCGTTTTGGCGTTTGCAATGGCCGTCGTGTTGCTGGCCACTTCGCTGCCGATTGCGTTTGCGGCGGGAACTTATGACCCGACGCCTGTCTTTTCTGAGGACGCGACGTTGTGGGCATGGGTAACCGACAACGGGGACGTGCAGGTCATTTACCCGCAGGCAACCCCGAACACCGAGTACATTTCCGACAAGCATATCGCGACCTATTACATCACGCTGTATGATTTGGGTCCGCTGACGGAAGTGCACAACGACCCGGCGACCGAAACGGTCCCGCAGGCACAAATTGTCGTGGATGCATCGACTGCAACGTTTGCGTCGGACGGTACCGAAACAGCGACCTTTACCGCGGCCACGCTTGCAAACAAGGGCGTCACCTTAGACGACACCCACCGTTTCAGCGTGGAAGTCCTTGCGCAGGACAGCACCGGCTGGGTTTCCGAGCCGCTGACCACAATCGTTTCCGACGTTCCGCAGTTCGTGTATGACGAAGAGCTTTATAAACCCCTGTCGGAGAACTCGACCTCCGTTCGAGAAATGATGTTGTTTGAAGCAAAGAATAACGACAACAACAATCAGTTTTCGAATGACGGCCTCAGCGGTGCGAAAGACTATATTCAGTCCGGCAACACGCTGAACATTCTCGGGCCGATTGAGCAGGCCGGCGAGGAGAACGTTTCTACCGGCGTGGACAGCAAAGCCTACGGCTTCCAAATCAGCGCCGCACCGAGCAACGGAACCACACAGAGCTTCTCGACCGCATGGAGCCGTCAGCACTGGATGGGTACCGATGCGGAGGAAGTCTGGTATTGGCTGGATCTTTCTCAGGTAGAACTTACCGGGCTTTCGTTTGATTTAAAGGCAAACGGAAAACGCTACGGCGAATTCTACTGGAAAAACGAAAGAATGTTTGGCGGCTATGATACCGGCAGAACATTTAGCAGCACACCGGCAGATGATGCATACAGTCTTGTAACCTATTCCACACGCGGCACGGCGGCGGATACATATAAAGGCGAAGCGCCTTATGTGTATATTCAGCAAGACAACGGTGCGTGGGAAAAGGTCATGCTGAACAACGGCACCATTGACCTCGGGCATTATAAAGGCTATGTCCGTGTGCCGATTGAATTTATGTGCTCCACGAAAGCAACTTACGCGGAAGCGCACAACGACAATTTCAACATGGGCAGCACGGCGTATGACATTGACAGAGCCGAGGAAAATGTCAAGAATTTCTTTGACACACAAGTTTTGTTTGAAAACGGTCCGGTTTTGGTTGATGAGGTAGGCACGCCGATTTCCGACGCGCTTCTGATACAATACCGTGTGTTCCAAATTGACGTTGAAACCGGCTGGAACCTGAGCGGCGGCAACGAAAGCAAATACAGCTTGCCTTACGAAAACGATTATCCGTCTGTGGGCGCAAACCACTATGCACATTTAGAACAGCCCACCTGGGGTGCAGCAATGCTCGCGGCGGGCTATAATCAAGATGATGTTGATGCCAATTTAACGGTCAACAGCGATTCCGACTTGGACAATGACAAGGCTTATGTTGACGCCAACGGCGTTGTGCAGAACCGTGAAAACGGCTATAAGGCAATCGATGATATTTTCGGCGCGGGCTTTTCCTACACCGGCGTAAGCAGCGACAGCGTTCGGAGAGATTTCTTTATTGACAACGTTTTATTCTATAAAGAAACCGGTTCTTATCCTTCGGATATGACCGAAGGCGAAACGGGTGCGCCGGTCACAAACTATTATGACCAAAAAGTGGAAACCCCGCGGATTATCCTCAGTCAGATTGACCAGTTGATTACCACACCCGACCTCGGCGACTTCCGCGCGGTACAGTATATTGATGAATTGATTGACGGCTACCGCAAAGCTTACAGCGACGCCGGCATGTCAACTGACTTCCTGTCAGAAGAGAACATGGCAACCGTTGCCGCAAGCCTCGGCATGAGCGGCGTGTGGCAGCGTTATTTAGATGCGCGGAAGGCGTGTGTTGACGGCGGTACGATTGCATATGACGAAGGCAGCGGCACTTACACGTATTTGCCGAACAACGAGGCGACCGATTTGGTTCCTGAGTTGATTCAGTCTTTGGAAAAACTGCCCGACCCGAGTCAGGTCACGTCCGTCAGCGACACGCTGCGCGATGAAATTATCCGGTTGTATCAGCTGTATCGACGGCTGAACCTGACGCAGCTTGACGCGATGAGCGAGTCTGAAGAACAACGGATTCTGGATTATGTCGCGCTTGTGCGCGCGGCGGGCGGAGATGAAATGCTTGTAGGCACTTCGCTTGCGACCAATAAATTCCTGTCCTTTAATGATTTTGAATCGCTCCCCGAGGGAACGCATGCTTATGATTTGCAGGATTCCCCCTCTTGGGATCAGGGGAAGGATTACCGCTATTCCAAGGGCTTCGTTTATGGCAGCATGTCCTTCCGTGACTTCGCGGCGCACTCGACGGCTGCGGTCGGCGACTGGATGGGCGATGTGTCAGAGGATTCCTACCAAAACGGTTTGTATGACGCGCTGAACCTTGCTGCGGCAGACGCCGTTATCACCGATGAAGTCGGTGCCGGCGGCACGAAAGGCGCGCAGGTAACCATTGACAGCCGCTTCTTCTTGGGCGATGAAGGCGACCCGACCGGCTATGTGAACGCGGTCAGCGTTACGCGCGACTTCAATTCCACGACCGGCGACTACCATGATCTGCAAAGCATTGCCGACTGGCAGCTCAGCCGCTATGCAGAAAGCTGGAGTGCTTCCGATGGCAGAGACTATCCTGTCGGACTTGTATTTTATGTAGATTTTAGCGAGCTGAAGGATATTGATTTCCTGCTTTCTCTCAATATTGCGACCTCTTATGACGGGCATGCCGAAGGTTATAACCTGGATATGGATATGTCCGGTTCTGAGCAGGCATATAAGATTATGGATATGGAGACCGGTGAATGGGTCACCATTACCGGTACCGGTTCGCCCTACGGCTTTACTTCCAAGGGCGGTTCCAGCTCTATCGGCACGCTTGCCGATGGTTACAAGGGCTATGTCTATGTTGCGCTGAACAAGTTTGAGTACAGCACGGGAATGGGCACTGTTGACCTGTGCGCCATGGGCGAACAGATTGACAATATTCGTCGTGTAGAAGTCGGCGTAATGCCGTTGAACAGCACGGCTGCCGCGCAAATGGACGGCAGAAGCTTTGTTGTGGATGACATCGGCTTTGCCTATGGCGCCGACACCTATGACGCAGCGATAAGTGGCAGCTTGAACCACCCGTCCTTTGAAGAGGTTAAGGGCTATAAATCCACAGCGGCGCAAAACTTCGAAAACGCCGTCAGCGCGATTGAGCTCAACGACGATACCAACTTCCCCAGCAGAGTTCAGGCAGCGCGCGAACTGTATGATGCGCTTTCTGACTATCAGAAAAACAACACCACGTCTGTCAAACAGGCCTACGCACAGTTGGAATTCTATGAAAAGATTGTAAACGGCGAGCTTTCGGCAGACGATTATAAACCGCAGATGACGGTTGCGGATTTCTCCAATATGGTTGGCTCGCTTTCGAACGAGCTGAAAAATGCTTCGGTGACCGGCGACTATGACCTGCCTTATCCCGGCGTGAAAGACACAGACGGTGACGGCAGAGCGGACGCGGTCAACTACGAAGGCTACAACGGGCTGACCAAAGAACTTGCAGCGCAGATTATTGAGTATTACAACACTTCGTATTCGCGCTACACGGAAAACGAGAAAACCGCGCTCGGTATTACGGCGCAGCAGTTCCTCAACGCTTACAACGCGGCTTCCCGCTGCTATGACACGCTGGAGGGCTTGCTCGCGGACAGCAACACGTTCTTAAATGAACTTTACAACCCGGCTGACGCGTCCACTTCGTTGTTCCGCACGTTGTCGGATATTTATCCGGCAAAGGCCGACCAAGACGGCCTCGGCACGGTCGGCGATATGACGCAGCCGTATCCCTACGATAAAAGCACGCCTTACGGCACCCGCGTAACAGCGGAGGGTACGCAAGCAGATGAAGGCTACTTCATTTCTATCAGCGATACGAAGGCGCTCGACCATATCAGCAAGACCTACCGCAGCCAAATGAACTATTACGCAAAGCATCTCCTTGTGGCAGGTCAGCTGCAAGAAGGCGTCAAGAACATCCCGAACGCGGTCCGCAAGCTGGTTTACAACTCGTATTCAACCGATCGCCACGGCGACCCGTTCACCGGCGGTATTTGGACGTTGTATAACCGTTATTTGACGCTTTACAACAATGCCAAAGCCAAAATCAACGCCGGAACGGCGCTGACTGACGAGGAACTCGCTGACCTGAAACTTGCAACGGATGAATACGAAATGCTGCTTCCGACTTATCACAACGTCGCGGAGCTGTATGACCTCATTCAGCAAATCTACGACCTGTTCCCGGCGGTCAAGAGCACGTTTACCGCAAACGGCACCACATCTTCTGCGCAAACGCACGAAATGATGCTTCGCTATGACGGCAGCACCGGTCCCTTGGAAAGCAAGGAAGATCCGGTTTACACGCTGACGCAGTTTGAGCAGTACCTGACCAACCCGGACGGCCAGGGCACCTTGACCATTACCTCTGAAAACGGCGGTGTTTTGAAATCTTCCGACGGCACATTCAACCTGGAGTACGCGTTAACTTATAACGGTAAACCAGCAGACCTGTCAACCGTTACCGAGGTGGGCAACTACGCCGCGCCGATGGATTCGGGCGTTGCACTCCACGTCAAGATTGACAACCCGCAGGAATACCCCGTGACGCTGACCGACAAGGTGACGCTGACCTTTACCTATCAGTACACCGACCGTCTGGGCATTCTGCGTGAAGTCACCGACCAAAAGACGCTGAATATTCAATATTCAACGAACGATATGTATACGGTGACCATTCCGGCGGAAGTCGACATTCCGTGGGGTACTACGGCGGTTTCAACGGCGTTTGAAGATGCGTCCGGCAACAACGGAACAGGCTACAAGGTAACTTGCAACCTGAACGCCGGGTCTTCGGTTTCGGTTCAGCCGACGCTTAAAAGTACTTCGTTTGCTCTGATTCATGACGGCACGAACGAAAGCATCGCTTGCACCGGTACGGACACCGCGGCTGTTCAATATGAAGGCCAGATGATTAACACCCAGGGCGCCGGTCCGAGCATTTCCATTGCAGCTTCCGAGTGGAAGAACATCCCCGTCGCCGCTTACCGTGCGGAGGATCAAATCACCTACACGGTCGATTACACCGACGGCAGCGCGACACCGTAACCCGTTTTTCAAAAGGGAAACCTTTATAACACATTATAAATAAAAGAAAAGGAGCTGTTGTAAATGAAAAAAGTAGTTACACTTGTTTTGGCTGTTCTGCTTGTCGTTTCCTGCGCTCTGCCTGCGTTTGCAGATTCTATGATTATTTCCACCCAATCTTCTGCGGCCGATTACGAGCTTTCGTTCCCGGCCGACACCCAGATTCCGTGGGAACAGGAAACAACGGCAATCGGCGAAGTCAAAGCCACAAAGCTGTTGCTTGACCCCGGCAAAGTCGTTGCCGTAGAAGTCGAATCGGCAAACAGCTATGCGCTTGTAAACACACAGGATGCGCAAAAGAAAATCCCCTACACGCTTTCCGGCGCGGACAGCATCGTCTTTACCGCGGGTGACATTGACAAAACCTTCCCGCTGACCGTCGGTGTTACGGACGAAGCTTGGCGCGTTGCCGCCGCAGGGGAACACACCGACACCCTGACCTTTGTAGTTGAATACAAAGACGCTTAATTGAGGAAAGGAGCTTATTCAAATGAAAAAAGTTATTTCTATGTTGATGACAGTCGCGATGCTCGCGGCGCTCATGGTTCCCGCTTTCGCGCTGGATCAGAACACCCCCAAAGGCGACACCATCGTTAAAACCAGCACCACCATGGAAGGCGGTCAGGACGCACGCCGTTATACCGTAACCATTCCGGCGGATACCGTTATCGCTTGGGGCGCGGAAAAAACCGAACTCACCGGCTACACCGCCGAGGCACACCTCGCTTACGGTGAAAAGCTTTCGGTTACCGTTTCCGGCAATGGCAATATGGTTTATGAACCGGAAGCGGGCACTACGCTTGCGCTTCCCTACACGCTTGAAGGCGACACCGCTTATGAAAGCGCCGGTCCGGTTGTTTACCCGGTCGCAACCCTTGCGCTTTCCGTGAACATCACGGCGGACGACTGGAACGCTGCGGTTGTCGGCGAATATCAGGATACCCTGACCTTCACCGCTGCAATTCAGTAATAAGGTTCGCAGAGGAGAGTTTTTATTATGAAAAAAGTAATTTCTGTTTTAATGGCCGTTGCGATGCTTGCGGCGCTTATGGTTCCGGCGTTTGCCCTGACCGAAGCGGATGGCAACCCCGCAAGCGACACCGCTGAAGTGAAAACCAATTATGACAATTTGGAAGCAACCGGCGGCTATTACACCGTAACCTACCCCGCCGAAACCACAATCGCGTGGGGCACGGCGGACACAACGATTCAATATAACGTCACCACCCAGCTTATTCCGACCGCAACGCTGAACGTTACCGTTGCGCAGGATAACGCGGCGATGGTGAGCGCTACCGGGAAGCAACTGCCTTACACCCTGTCGGGTGCAGGCACCAACGTCACCGGCATCGGTCCGTTTGTGGACACGGATTATGAGCTGAACATCAATGTTACCGCTTGGGGCGACGTTCCCGTGGACAGCTATTCGGATACTTTGACCTTTGAAGCGACGATTGTCAACCCGTAAGGCTTTGACCGATAGGAGGAAACACAATGAAAAAAGTAATTTCTGTTTTATTGGCGGTTATGATGCTTGCGGCGCTGATGATTCCGGCGTTTGCCGCGACCTTGACGCAAGACCAGAATTCCGGCGGCGCAACCGTGAAAACCGACACTTCTGCTGTGACAGGTGAAGGTACTTATACCGTGACTTATGACGCAGAAATCACTGTGCCGTGGAATTCGACTGCTGCAGTTTCCAGCAACTACACTGTGGAAACCCACTTGAAAACCGGTAAACAGCTTCTGGTTACAGCGACCAGCGACGGCATTATGACCTATAACGCGCTGGAGCTGCCCTACACCCTCGGCGGTGACACCGCTTACACCGCAGGCGCTGCGGAAACCGCAACGAAAGCCATCACCGTGACTGTCGCACAGAGCGCTTGGGACGAAGCCCCGATTGCGGAATATACCGACACAATTACTTATACCGCGGAAATTGTCTGATTTCCGGTTTTGTAAATTTCAGAAAAGGAGAAACCTGCAATGAAAAAGATAATTTCTGTTTTATTGGCAGTTGCCATGCTCGCGGCGCTGACGGTTCCGGCGTTTGCTGCGGATATCACAATCAGCAAAGATGAACCCGCCGCGGGCCCGGACGGCGCCCAGACAGCAACCGTTGATGTGGTGACCAAGACCACCAATACCGAAGGCGCCGACGCTTATACCTATTCTGTGACGTTCCCCGCTTCGTTTGAATTTGCCTGGGGTGACACCGCTGCGAAAGACGCCACCTACACCGTGACTTCTCAGCTTTTGCTCGGCGCTTCCCTCGACGTTTCCGTTGCGGCGAACAACGGCGGCAAAATGACCAACGAAAACACCGCAAGCACCCTGACCTACACGCTTACAAACGGCGGCAGCACACACTTCACGGAAGTCAACAACGAGGCAACCCCGACAGCAGCACCGTCGGTTTCGATTGCTAAAGAGGAATATGACGGCGTACCGATCGCGGTTTACACCGGCACGATGACCTATACCGTCACCTACAACGCGCCGACTCCGTAACACACCATAGAATTTTCAAAATAAAGAAAGGGGTGGTTTCATGAAAAAAGTCGCCAGCGTGTTTTTGGCGCTTCTGCTTTGCTTCGGGATTCAGCTCGGCGCATTTGCAGACACCGCGACCTTAAAGACCGTTGTTCCCGATACCCATGAAATTACCGTTGCGTATAACGACGGGGGCTATGTCCTCCGTGACGGTTCTGTGGTGCAAAACGGCGCCGCGTTTTCGGTGGCGCGCTTTGACACGCTTCGTTTCGATGTCATTGCGAAAATGGACAGTCACCTGAAATCGGTGCGCATCAACGGTCAGGACGTTACCGACCAACTGGCTTACAGTCAGCTGACCATTGACAGCGTCAACACCGATATGCACATTGTTTTCACTTTTGAAAAATGCGCAGATGCGGAAAACCCGACCGACCCCGATGAGCCGACCACAGACCCCGATGAGCCGACCACCGACCCTGATGAGCCGACCACAGACCCTGATGAGCCGACCACTGACCCTGATGAGCCGACCACCGAACCCGGCGGCGGTGACCATCACGGCGACCCGTGCATTCGCATGGCAATGTCCGGCCACGTTTATCACGGCGAAGATGACCCGATGCCCGGCGCGAAGCTGGTTTTCGACCTCGGCGAGTTTGAAGCGACCGCCGACGAAGACGGCGCTTATCGCGTAGATGTCATCAAAGACGGCTACCACACCGTTTCGATTTATGACAAAGACGGCAACCTTGCCGGCGAAGAGGGCTTTTCGGTCACCGTGAGCGACAGCGCAACAGAAATGACCGTCGTTCGTTTGGCGAACGGCACACAGCTCGTCACCGTTCCCGCGGGGACGAAGCAAATCTATTTGAACTTTGTCGTCCAAGACGACGGCAGCATTCTTCTTCAACCGGACGAAGCGCCGACCGCGCCCGTCCCCGAAGAACCCACGACCACGCCGGATGACGGCGGTAAGACGGATACCAACATTCCGATTATTTCTCAAACAGGCGCAATCCTGCGGGAAAACCCGGTTTTGGCAGCCGTGCTGTTCGTGTTTGCCGCGTTCCTGATCCTCCTGCCGATTTTGCGCAGAAAGAAAGACGATGAAGCCGAAGACGAAACTGCATAAATTTTAGCTGAATAAGACCCGATGCTTTTGCACCGGGTCTTTTCGCTGTTTTGGTTTTGTCGAAGACTTCCCGTAAACCTGTGTTAAGTCTGTGTTAAGTCGGTTGTCCGATGCCTTTCAATATGTTATGCTTGCGAAGTAAAGATTTTATATGATACAATGAACAAGGAGCGCGAACATGAAAGAAAAAGCGAAAGCGTTTGTTGAAAAACACAGTGAAATTTGGAAATTTATAAAATTTACCTTTACGGGTGCGAGCACTTCGATTTTGGAAATGGCGGTTTACGCTGCGCTGCAATACGGTGTTTTCCGTTCGTTACAGGGCGTTCCCGTGGAAAACAGCCCTGTGCTCGAATTCCTCGGGATTGAATATAAAGGTTATTTGTATTCGTATTTGATTTCCGCCATCATCGGCTACGCCGCCGCGTTCTTAATGAACCGAAAGCTGACCTTTAAAGCCGACGCGAACCCCTTAGTTTCGAGCATTTTATATGCGATTATGGTCATTTGCACCATCACTTTCAACACCTGGTTCGGCGCGTTCCTCGGCACAATCGTTACCAACAACGGCTGGAGCAATTTCTGGGTGGATATGCTTTTAAAGCTCGTCGTCATGACGCTCCCCACCGTTTGGACCTATCCGTTAAGCCGTTTTGTCATTCACAGAAAGAAGAAGGATTCGTAATTTATGAAAAAAAACACCGCGCCTGCCGCCGAAAAGCCGACCTTTGCCGTGCGGCACCCGGAATGGTGGAAGTTCATAAAATTTAATATCTGTATCGTCGTCACCACGGCGCTCGACGTCAGCATTTATTTGTTTTTGCAATATTTTGTGTTCGACGAGCTCAACGCCGTGCCGGTCACCGACAACGCGCTGCTGCGCTTTCTGCGGATTGAATACCGCGGCTATCTCTATTCCTACGCGATTTCGACAACCGCGGGCTACGTCGCGGCGTATCTGATTAACCGCAAGCTGACCTTTCACTCCGACGTCAACGCGGCGCTCAGCAGCTTTTTGTATGTGATTATGGTCGTGTTTACCATTTTGTTCGACACCTGGCTCGGCGGGGTGGTCGGCACGATTATGCAAAACAACGGCTGGAGCACGCCGGTCACCGAGCTTTTGATGAAATGCCTGATTATCAACGTCCCGACCATTTGGACCTATCCGCTGGAACGGTTCGTGATTCAGCGCCAGAGAAAGAAGGGTTGACATGGCGGTTCGATTGTTTGCAACGGATTTAGACGGCACTTGCATTCACTCTTCGGGGGAAATCAGCCGCGAAAACCTCGACGCCCTCGCCCGGGCGGTGGCGGCGGGCTGTTTTGTCACACCCGCAACCGGGCGAAGCTTTTATGAAATGCCGGAAGTTTTGCGCGTGGAAAAGCCTTATACCCATTGCATTTGCTCCAACGGCGCGACGCTTTACGACGCGGCCGGCAACTGTGTTTGGAAAAGCTGTTTTGCGCCCGAACTCGTGCGCGCACTGCTTGCGATTTTGTCGGAATATGACACGATGATAGAAGTTTATACCGGCGGCGTGCCGGTGACCGACGCCGCAAAGCTCAACGCGGCTTCTTATGACCATTATCGGATCGAGCCTATCTATCGCCCGGTCATTACGAAAACCCGCAAAGGCGTTGCCGCACTTCCCGCCTTTTTGGCGTCGCGTGCGAACCGCGCGGAAATGTTCAACGTCTTTTTCAGCGACCTAAAAGAACGCGAAGAAGCGTTCTCGCGGCTTCAGACGCTTTCGAGCGTGGAGCTGACGACTTCCATGCCGAACAACATGGAAATTTTGCAAAAAGGCGTCAACAAAGGCGCGACGCTTTCGCGTTTACAGCGGCATTTGGGGCTTGAACGCGCCGAAACCGCCGCAATCGGCGACAGCCGCAACGATTTGACCCTGCTTTCCGCGGCGGGCGTGCCGCTCGCGGTCGCAAACGCCTGCGACGCGCTGAAAGAAGAGGCGGTGGCGGTGCTTTGCTCCAACGATGAAAACGCAGTCGCCAAAGCGATTAAGACTTATGTTTTGGGAGGAGGCGCACAAGATGCGCGGACAAAACAAAATTCACTTCTTGAACACCGGCCCATCGGACTGCATCCTGCTCGAAAAAGTGGCTTTGCCACTTTTTCGACAGTCTCAGAG
>OERC01000030.1_pt1 | contig 27977 bp, 40 predicted proteins | sample 1539911 | NCBI WGS metagenome assembly OERC01 (sample SAMEA3891875, study PRJEB23780) | metagenome | biome: terrestrial biome; feature: animal house; material: Caecal content | place: Italy | collected 2015-05-05 | reverse complement strand
GGTTCGGTGGTCGGGGTTCCGGGGGTGGCTCGTGTGCGTGGGTGCGTGGGGGCATAGCATTTCTATGCCGTTTCCAAAATCGCCTTTTTTTCTCCTTTAAGGCACCCTCAACTTGATTTTTCCAAAATGGTTTTGGGGCAATAAAAAACCGCCCACTCCAAAAGGGGTGGGGGTCTTTTTTAGTGGCACTTGTAGAAAATGCCTTAATAGGGGGTTGTGCGGAAGGTGTAGTCCTTTGCACGGCTTTATCATACAACAAAACAAGCGGAAAGTCAATGCTCTCCGCTTGTTATTTTTAATCTTTAAGGCACCCTCAAACTAAAATGGTATGTCCCCATTCAAGTCAATGCTTTGTTGCTCGTATTGGTCTTTGAATGGGTCGTCCGTGTCGCCCGTTTCAGTAAGTCCGTCCATAGGGGTGGTTGTTTGTTCCTGCTTTGCTTTGGAAAGGAACTCCACTTCGCCAACGGACACTTCCACATCTTTGCGTTCTATGCCGTTTTTTTCCCAGGTCTTGGTTTGCCAATTCCCAACGGCACGGATAAGGTCACCCTTGCGTGAGTGCTTGCACAGCATTTCGGCTGTCATTCCCCACGCAACGCAGTTGACGAACTCGGTGATGTATTCCCCTGTATCGTCCTTGCGATTGCTTCGTGCAGCAAGTCCAAAACGGCAACATTGTTTTCCGTTACCAAGATTGGTGAGTGTCAAGTCTTTTGTGAGCCTGCCTGTGATGTCAACTTTTATCATAGTGTCTATTCTCCTTTGGGTGGTCTACCCATTTTGCTTTGCTTGCGGTAGGCGGTCAACTCGTCCGTGTCGTAACAAACATAGCCTTTTGCGTTGGTGTATTTGTTTATGTGTCCACGCCACATAAGTGTGTAGATGTAGTTTCGCTTTTTATGCGTTTTCAATTTCCGTATTTCTTTCAACATTGTAGTTTCTCCCTATTGCGTTTTGTGGCTCTTTCGTGGGGGTTTCCGTTTCACTCTCGCTTTTCAGCAGTCCTTCCCGCCAACACTCTATGCGGAGTTCGTTGCGGAAGTAGTAGTACATATCTTGTAGGACAAGCCAAAACAACTTTTTTCGGCTGTTAGATTGCAAGATGTCAAAGTCCTTATTGTTTGGCTGTTTCCACGACATTACTGCGGAATAGATTGTGCGGTACACGCACTTGGTTTCCAATGCCCCACCTTCCGTTCGGTACGAAAAGGTCATATTGATAAGGTCGGGCAGAGTTTCCCCAAACTCCAACATAAGCACTACTTTCTTGTAGCCTTTCTCGGCAAACCGTTCAAACTCTCGCTCTATGCGGTTGCGTTCCATAAGGTTGTTGTAGAACTCACACACACTCCCCTTGCGTTCGTAGGCTACTCGCCCTGTGTAGTCAAAGGTGCGGTTGCCGAATATCACTTGGAACGTGTAGTCGCCTTCCTTTAAGTTTTCAGTGCCTGCCTTGCGGTCTTTCACGGCTCGCTCAAAGGCAATGCCGAAGTGCTTGCAGGCGTTCTCTATCCAATGGTTTTGCTCTCGGCTGTCACCTATGATTTTAAGGTACGGCAGGAACAAGTCCACGAAGTCCGGAGTTTTGCACCACAGCGGTATCTCGTCTTGGTGTTGCAATTCGTTCAACGGTGTTTTCTTCCCAAGTTTAAGTTGGTTGATTGCAACTTCGTAGTCGTAGTGTTTCATTCGGTTTCACCTTCCGTTTCTTTGATAACACCAAGTTCAATAAATTGGTCTATGATGTCTTGGTATTGCTTTTCGATTGCAATGTTGGCAATGTCCTTTATGCGTTGTGATAAGATAAACAAACCCCACAGTATGCTGTCGCCGTAGTCCTTTGCATACTGTGATTTCGATTTCTTAACTAGGGTGCTTATCTTGTCTAACAAGGTGTTGTAGTCAACTCTTATTCGCAGTTTCATATTTGCCCCCTATTCCACAAAGGTTTCCACACATTCTTTTGCGTAGGGTTGCAACTTCGGCAACTTGTACTGTCCGTTCAACGCAACTTTCGTTTCCATTGTCTTGGCTTTCTTTATCAGCGTCACCGCCTGTGCATAGGTTGTGTGGACTGCCCAAGCGCATTCCTGTTCCGTCTTGCACATATAGCAGGAACGGCTGGTACTAACAAGTTTTTCCAACTCCGTAGAAGCGTTTATTTCCGCTGTGACGGCTCTTAACTTCCGCACGGACAAGTTCAGGGCTTGTGCTAAATCTCGTCTTAAAATGCCGTTTTCTGCCCCCAAATGGTGTTCTTTGAGATAATCGTACACCCTGTAAACAACAGGTGCGTGTTTCTTCACTTGAAGTTTCTTTGTAGTGGTTTCGCTCATTCTTCTTCCCCCGTAAATGTAATGCGGACTGTTGCCTTTACCTTTGTCAGTTTTTGGCACTCGGTGTAAACTTGCGGATAGTTCTTTTTCAGTTTGGTACTGTCAACCGAAAGGCGGTCAATGGGTGCAACATAGGTTACTTTCACTCCGTCACATTCCCAACTCTTAACCCCTTGTGTTTCCATAAGTTCGCACAACTTGGCTCGACAGGCTTTTGCCGTTTCTTCCGCTTGCTTGCGTTGGTTTTCGATTTCCGCCAAAAACTTTTCCGCAGACAACCATTGCTCTTGCAGTTCCGGCTCTACCACCAATGCAGGGCGTTGGTAGATTTCTCCGTTGCGTTCCGCTTCCAACAGTTTTTCAGTTTCTTCGTCCGGTATCTTTTCAAGTTCCTTTACGGACATTTCGCCCGTTTTGGGGTCGTAGTGGAAACAGTAGAACACTGTTGCCCCTGTCCAATGGAAAGGTTTGCCGTTCAGCCTGCCGTCCGTTTGGGCAATTCGTCTTGCCATATAGTCCAACAGGTTTACCTGCCAAGTGACATATTCCCTATGGAAAGCACTTGTGTTTTTGTGGTCGCTCACAGTCAAGGCACCGTTCTTCAAGTATGCCATAACATCAGCGGTGCCGGCAAGCGTCCAACCGTCCAACTCCAAGCCAAGCAGTTGTTCCCCAACTCCGCAGTCAACATTCTTTTTCACCCACTCGGCAAAGTTTTTGCCCTGCTCGGTGATAGGTTCGTAGTTGGGTTCGTTGAAGATGTTTTCCAAGTCCTTGTGGACTGCTTTGCCCTTGCTTGCCGCCTCTCGGAGTTTCGCCTTGTCTACTCCGGAGTAGTTGGGGGCAAGTCCGTGCTTGCCCAACAACTCTGTTACACTTATTGTCGCAATGTTGCCATTTACCGAGTAAATGTGTCCTTGTTCTTCAAATGAGATAATCATTAGTTATTTCCCCCCTGTTCCGTTGTTGGCTTTCGCCTGTGCGAGGGCTTGCTCTTTCATACGGATAACTGTTGCTGCGTCATTGTAGGTAAGGTCCTCAATCTTCGCCACTCTAAACTTCTTGCACACCCCACTCTCAATAACTTTGAGTTCACGCATACGCAACACTTGCTCTGTGGTGCAAGGCTCTGCAATCTCCACAGGCAAATCTTCTCCGGCATAGATGTACAAGCCAAGTCCAAACATTGCCAAGTTCTTAACCAAACAACGCATTATCGTTTTGTTAATATCAAACATTGTGGCTGCGTCCACGCTCTTTTCTTCGTAGTTGCCGAGAAACTCTCTCTTGCGTGTTTCGTTGTTCCACTCGTACTTCTTAACCCTGTAAGTGTACGGCTCGGCTTTCATTGCTTGGTTGGCACCGTCCATAACAGGCAACCACATTTCCCTTGTCTTTCCACACAATGTCACCTTTGTGAACACCATATAGCCTGTCTTTTCGTCATACACGTACGGCAGGTTGCGGTCAAACTTTTCGATTTCGTAGTCAAAGTCAACGTCGTGTCGCTTGCACACTTCTTGTACCGCAAATGCCCAAGACAAGTAGTTTAAGCCGTTCTTTTGCTCAATGTAGTCGTTTACATTCACTTGTACCAACTCTTTGAACACACTTTGCAATTTCTTTTCGTTTTCCATAGTTTTATTTCCCCCTATTTTCATTTGCCTTTTGCAGGCTTTTGTATTCGTACTCTAAATGCTTGTTTTTGGCTTTCCGCACACAGTTTTGCAAGGTGCGGAAAAACAGTTCCTTTTTCTTCTTTTTCAGCACTTTTCCGCAGTCGATTATAAATTGCGTAGATTTATATGTCGGCAAGTGGTGGTCGCTTATACGCAGGGTGCAACACTTATTCCACTTGAAGAACTGTTCCTGCGTGTCCTTGCAGTAGAATTCCAAGTAAATGCTGTTGCTGTCAATGTTGTCGCTGTGGTAAATGTTGACTGCGATTTCTTTGTGCTTGATTTCCGTGATGTCGTTCAAGCGAACTCTCACATAATCTTCGTCAATAAACCTCATTTCTGTTTCTACTGCCATATCACATTCTCTCCATTACAAATCTTGTTACTGTCGGAAACATCTTAACCGCTCTGCTCACATTCCGCTCGCCGTAGAACTTCACCGCCATTTTTATGCTTTCCGCTACGGCTTTTTCGTTGGCACCGTTTTTCAACTGCTTGTCACAATCGTCTATGAAGTTAAACACTTCCCAACCTATGCCTTCGATATAGGCAAATTTGTTTTGCAACATTTCGAGTTCGCTCATATTTGCCCCCTTTTATATCTTTTTGAAACTGTCTATTCTTGGGTCGATTGCACAACCGCCCCAAGTTCCGTGTAATTGCCCGATGTCGTCTATAAACTCGACAACGCCTTCTGCGTCCGTGTACTGTGGTTCTCCCACCATTTCAAAGATGTGAACTGCGTCACCAACTTTTACTTCGGCTGTGTTAGTTGACATTTTAATCTCACCCCCTCTTGCTCGTCATTCGGTATAAGCAGCAACCTGCCTGATGTCGGCGTTTCGTTCATAACTTTGCACAAAATGTCCTGCCTTAACCCTTTGGGCAACTCCAACCAACGCCAACCGTCATTCTCTATAAAGCCTGCTATTTGGCTTTCGGTGAACTCCAAGTCCGGCATTTCGTCCTGCATTTCGCCCCTGTAATTTTCGTATTTCAATTTGAACAACATTTCGGTTTTACCCCCTTTGCTATATCAGCATGCTCATTGTACCATAGGGCAAAGGGGTTGTCAACAGTTTTTCACAATTTTTTACAATTATTTTTTGTATTTCCGCTTGTACACTTTGTTTATTTCAATTTGCATTGTGTTTCCTCATACCTCTTTTTAAGCCGTGTAATGACTTCTCCGCCGTATTCGTGTTCGCACAGGAAAATAAACTGTGCCACGGTATATTCGGCATTTAGGTCTAAATGACGGCTTTTAATAAACCGTTCTCGACCAAATAAACAACTGCCCGTCAGTATATGATGCCATTCAAAAAACTCACTGCCTTTGTAGGTTTTGTCAGTGGCAAAGTGTTCAATAAACTTTTCTATGCGTTCCTCAACGGGCATAGTATTAAAAATCTTTTCCTGTAAAGATTGATACGCCTCACGCAAGGTCTTTCCGTGTGCATAAAAGCCGTATTCTTTGTTTCGTGCTATGTAACACGGGGTAGAAGTGAAGTCGTGAATATTGACAGAAAAGCCTTTTGCGTAGTCGCCGAAAATGTGTGTGATAATTGTGGGTGTTTCGTCAATTTGAAATACTTTATGATTTTTATATGTCAATATAAAAAACTGCTCGCCAGAGCCATAGCCATAGCCAGAGCCAGAGCCATCGCCATAGCCATAGCCAGAGCCAGAGCCATCGCCATAGCCAGAGCCAGAGCCAGAGCCATAGCCAGAGCCATAGCCAGAGCCAGAGCCATAGCCATAGCCATCGCCAGAGCCATCGCCAGAGCCATAGCCAGAGCCAGAGCCATAGCCATAGCCAGAGCTTTGATTAGTATTTTCCTTTATGTTCGCCCAATCTTCTATTCTTTCCATACCTTTACTCCGTCAATGCTTGCCATAGCCATTTCGCTACATTTATCAATTTCGCAACAGTCAAGCACCAAAATTTCGTTAACCGCCATTGTGAATTTGCAGTTTTCAGGCTTTTTCGTCCCCTCTTGTGCAAGTTGGCTCAAACTCGCTGCACCGTCCCAATACCACAAACGACGAACGTTTGTCATCGTTACCTCAACGCCATTGCGTTCTTTGATTTCTCCGTAAAATACACCACTGTTTGCGCCTCTTACTATGTACTTTTGCTTTGCCATTTTTATTTCTCCTTTGCCTTATAGGCTATGAATTCTTTGTCGGTCATTCCTCTTCCTCCTGCAATTCCGCAAGTCGCTTTTCGGCTTCTTTTCTCGTTTTGAATATAAGTTTAAGACTTTCATTGCAGAAAATACGTGGGTGTAATTGCATTTCACTCGCAAAAACCGCCCAAACCGTTGTTTCGGAAATTGGTGCAAATTTTTTATATATTACACGTTCGCACGTCCCTTTTAATACAACAGACTCCGCACCCAAATTAAGTATCGAATAGATTTCTTCACCATATTGACACGGCAACTCCACTGCCTTTTCAAGCCTTGCTTTTAGTTCGGCATTTTCGGCTTTCAAACGGGCGATTTCGTTGTCTTTATCGATAACTCGATTGTCGTTTATATCGTCGGCAAACAAAACTTTTTCCTGCTTGTTTAACCATTTTTGCCATTGACCACATTTTGCACAATACAGTCCCGTTGCAATACCGTTGCCGTTTGATTTTTCAATTATTTTGTAATCGGTACTTCCACATTTTTTGCAAATAAATTTCATTTCTCTTCCCCCAAAATTTCTTCTCTGCTAGTCGGCTCTTCGTCTTCCCACTTGATATCTGTAAAGGTGGCGGAGGAAATATTTTGCATAGCTGAAAAATTAAATGTCGCCCCATCTTCAACGTTCCACGTTAAGCCGTTTTTGTATGGTCGTTTAATATAGCCGTATACACTATCATTATAATCTCTTGCTACCCATTGTATCTTATCCAATGCTCGCAACACGGCTTTGTCGGCTTCCGTGAAGTGATTTTTATATTCGCTGTTAAGCCATTCTGCTTTCGCTTCCCAGCACTTACGATAATGCGAATCGAAGATGCATTTTTGACAGTTCTCAAATGACGGGGAGCATTTCGTAATTTTATTAGTATAGTTTTCTACCGCCCAATTACCTGTTTTGCATAACTGCTCCAAAATTTCTTTCCCTCGTTTTTCTGCGTTTGTCATTTTTCTGCCCCCTTTTCAACCGCCATTTTTGCCATTCTCGCAAGCCCGCAAAAACCCTTTTGTGCTTACTCGTTTTATCTCTTCGCCGTTTTCTTTGATGATTATTTCGTATTTTTCGTTCATTGTTTTACTCCTTGTCAAAAATGCTTGTTTGTTTGTATTTCGCTATCGTTTTCTTGCGCTTCGGCACATAGCCGCCCTCGAATTTTGCCGTGATTTCCATAGTTTTATACCCCCAATAGTTTTTTTGCTTGTTGCTCTTTTTCTTGTAGTTCCGCTTCACGGAAGTTGTCGCCTTCCAAGTGTAGCATTATTGTTGCCATAACATTTATGCGTTCCAAAATGCCTTTGTCCAACCGCAGTTTCTCCCCCAATTCCGCTATCGTGTAATTGCTCGAAAACAGGGTTGGCAGGTTGCAGTTCGCCCTTATGTTTAGCAGTTCAAACAGTTTCTTCTCCGCCCACTTTGCGGAATTTGCGTTGTTCTCCCTGTCAATGAACTCTTTCCCCAAATCGTCTATGAACACGAACGGCACCGTTGCAAACAAGTCCAATATTGGCTGTTCATTCCGCAAGATGTCGTCAAGCAGGGTTGCAAGGTTGGTGAAATAGCATTGATAGCCAATTCGCATAAGTTCATTACACAAGGTTGCTGTCAAGTAGGTTTTGCCTGTGCTGTTGTCGCCGTAGAAGTACAACCCAATATTCCTGCTCAACATCTCTTTTGCCTGTGCTACATACTTCCGGCAAACGCTAATTGCCTTTCGGTTGTGCTGTGTAACTGTCAGTTGGTCGAAGGACAAAAAGCGGTGTTTCCCCATAAGGGTGGAACGCACAACTCGCTGTTCAAACTCCTGCTGTTTCTTCTGCCGTTCTTCTTCGGCTCGCTGTCTTGCGTAGGCTTCCTGCATACATTTGCAACTGCACCAACTCGCATAGTCCGCACCGATTGCCCACCGCTTGCCGTTGCACTTTTGGCAGTAGGGCAGTCCGTCCGCACCAAAGTATTCGTCGTCACGGAGTTTCAGTTCTCCGCTTTGGTACTTCGCCACAAGGTCGTCTTTGTCTTTACAAAAGAATATAGACATTACCTGTACCCCCTAACAAGTATTCCGTAGAGTGCCACCAAGCCGCAAATGCATACTACCACAACCGCACCTATAAGTGCTACCGCCCACATAGGCAGTTCCTTTCTCGGTTTCTTCATTGTTTATACACCCTTTCGTGCTTGTATTTCGTGCCGTTTTTAGCCGTTCTTTCGCCCTTTGTTGCCGTTTTCTCATTCGCTTTTGTATTCGGCTGTTTTTGTTTTAATTCCTGCTCTACGGCTATCTCAACGGCTTTCAGCACCACTTCCGCAGGCACTTTGGTGAGAACTGTGTACCACTCGCTGTTCACAAACTCTTCAAACTGTTTCTTCTGCAACAAGTAGTTGTGTTCCAACGCTTGGCTTTCGGGGTGCCGCAAGTGTTTCAGTTTTGCTCGCTTGTAATCGTCCACCTGTCGCAAAATGATAGCATTGGCAAGTGCGTGCCAATTTGCTATTATAGGCTCTGTGGAGTTTCCGTCTTTCTTCGCCATTTTTCTTTTCCCCGTTTAAGATAATAGGTAGCAGGTTTCCCACCCGTCACCTATTATACTACTTGAAAAGTGAAATGCACGGACAATTATTTTTTTATTGCGGAATAGCCTTTGAGAAACCGCTGTGCCAATATTCTTGCGTGTTCCTGGTTTGTCGGAGCTATTGTCCGCCATTCTCCTCTGTCAGTTCGTTAAACACACTGTCTATCTCTACAAGGAAGTTAGCAACGCTCGCCCCTTGTGAAAGTCGTACTGCGTAGGATTTTACCATTTCTTTTAATCTAGGTTTCAACCTTTGGGCGAAATCTGCTCTTACCTTCCTATCGTGCTTTTCCAAAGTTTTTAGCGGACAGGCTTCGTCACGCTCGGCGTCCGCTTTCCACCAAACAGGAGCTTTCATAAGTCGGCAAACTCCGCCTGTTTCTCTGTACTCGCAAACTGTGCAGCTGGAAGGCAAATCTCTTTTAAGCATATACACTTTTCTAATCATTTTCGTTTAACTCCTTTTCTGCTTGTTGTAGTAATGTGATAACTTTTTCGTCCGTGTCAATGTCGTTTTCACCTTTACAAACTATGTTCAATGCTTTGTAGGCAACTGCAAGTGCTTTCGACATTCGCCCAACAACTTCACTTTCCGCCCTTACTGCTATGGTTTTAAGTTTTTGTTCTTCCCTGCGGTGGAAGGCGGTTTCCAATATCCCAATAACTATGCCGATAAAAAACATTGCTATTGCCATCCAAATTACCCAAGCCTTATCCTTGTAACACCCACATATAAGTAGGAGTATTGCCGCCAATTCAGTAGTAATATCTTTGTGTTTCATACGCTATCTCTCCTGTACCTTCCATAATTCACATTTTGCCCTGTGGTAGGCTTTCGGCTCTCCCCTTGTTCGCGGTCGGAACCGTTGCCGTGCTTATCGTCATAGTTGCCGTCAAGCACCTTTGCAAAGTTCGTTTCATTTATAAGCCAATCAAGGTTCGCTTTCCATTTGCGGTTATTCTCCCCTTTAAGGAAACTGCTTGCTTCCGCCTTTTGAAAGACTACCTTTATTTTCTCAACCCCATACTGTTTCAGGCGTGCGGCAATGTGCTTTTGCCTGTCCGCACTCAATGCTGTAACTTTGGGGAAACTCACACAGGTCGCGTTATACAAGTCCACAATATCCCTAATAGAAATATCTTTAATTGAAGTATCAGTAATAGATTTATCTATGTCTGGTGTTTGACTACTATACCCTCTGGTGTTTGAACACGATACCCTATGGTGTTCAACTACTATACCCTCTGGTGTTTGACTACTATACCCCTCTATGAGATGTCCGTAGTTTTCGCCAAACCGCCAATAGCATTTGTTCCCCTTTTGGGGAAGGCATACAAACTCTAAAAGCCCAAATTCCACAAGTTTGTGCATACGGTCTGCGTACCCTTGTTTTGAGATTGACAGTATGGGTAAGTCGTTCATACACTTATCGTAGGAACACCACGCATACTCCACTCCGTTGATTATTTCCTTATCCATTTTTGGGAAAAAGTCCACAAACCACCGTAGCAACACAAGGTCGGTGCAGTCTATCCGTATTTCCTTTGTTTCGCTTGCGTTTTTCTTAACCAACTTTTTTAGGGTTATTGCATATTGTTGGCTAAACCCTTCGATACTGTTCTTCATTCTTATACTCCCTTGCTGTGCAATCAAAAACCGCCTACCTACTCGCTGTGTCGGCAACTTTCGGTAGACGGTAATTGATACCTTGATAAATATTGGTCTACTCTTGACAAGCACCGACATACCTATCAAGGCTCTTGTATTGTAGCACATCTTTTTGTGCTTTGCAAGCCTTTTTTTGCAATTTTTTGAAACTTTTTTATTCTTCCGTTTCTTCTTCCACGATTTCGGGTTCGGGCTGTTCTCCGCACCATTCGTTGAACCCGTCAATGAAGTTCACAAGGTCAATGTAGTAGCGGTTTTTGTAAACCTTACTGCAAGTTTCGCCTGTGGTGTAGGACAGCACGGCTGTGCTAAACATAGAAACCAAGCAAGTAATAATTCTTGTAATTTCCGCCATTCCTATTCCGTCACGGCTCGTGTAGCCAATGTACGCAAGGAACGCACCGATACCAAAAGCCATTATAACTTTCTTTACGTAGGCTCTCGCCTTGAACCCTTTGCTTCGGTCGGTTATTGCGCCCGTGCCGTCATTGTCAACCGCACTCATTATGGTTTCTGCGTGGTTCGGTTTTACCGGCAGTTTCCCATATAGCAGGTTATAAAGTTTCGCACTTTTCCACTTGCTAAATGGTATAAGTTTACTTCCGTCTGCATAGACAAATTCGTAAGATTTCAGTTTCTTTATTTCCTTTTGCGGAACTTTCTCTCGCAAGATTTCCAACTCGGTTACGGAAATGCCAATAGCACCGCATACCATTTCGATATACCGCCTTTTGCGTTCTTCATATTCCACCACGCAGTATTCACGCAGTTTGGCAATCTTCCGCTTTTGGTTTATCTCCGTAGCCTTTTTGTTGTAACTTTGGCGGTTCGCCACATAGCACTTGTCCTTTTGCCCGTACAATTCTCCGTCCGGAAAGTAGGTACAGTGCATAAGCACTTGCAGGGTTGCCAACATTATGAAGTCCACAACGTCTATTGTGTGCTTAAAGGCAACCTTCATAAGTAGGTAGAACACCAACGCAACAAGCACGGCAAGCGTTAATGTCCAAGTACGCAAGCGGATAGTGGCAAGCCGTGTTCCCACTTCGCCCTTGTATTCTCTCGCCATTTTAGTTTCCCCCTATTCGTAGTCGATTATTTGTTTTTCTGCGTCATTTCCAAAACTCGCAGGTTCACCATATCTTGGTTGTCCTGTGTTATTTGCTTGGAAAGTAGGGGCAGTAGCCATTTACCAAGTATGTATGCCGACAGCAAGAAAAACACGCACAGCACCGCATTGACAACCGCAAGTCCATTTATCATTGCTTTGCCAATGTCCACAAAGCGGATAGAGAAACCACCGCCCATTTGCCCGATTTCCCATTCACCATACTTTTGTACTAACATCTCATAGTTTTGTGCAAGTTCTTCGCCCGTGTGCTTTCGGCTGTTCAGCAATTCTTTCATTTCGAGTATGTTGCCTACGCTGTGCCTTACCGCAAAAGCAAAGCACAAGATGCACAGCGCAATACATATCCAAAACACGAACGGTGCCGCCGCCCCGCACAATTTTGCAGATTTTTGCCTGCGTTTGTAGATTTGCTCGGCTGTCAAAGGTTTCTTTGCCATATCTACCACCTACCTTACAATGTCAGCGGTCTTTTCAGCCTTTCTCTTGCCCTTTCCTGCCGTTTTTTCGCTCTCCACGATAACTTCTTCGCTCTCCACACTTTCAAGGCTTGTAGCACCTTTTGAAGCCTTCAAAATTGCGTCCTGCAATTTCGCCTTTGCTTCTTCTGGAACACCGATACTGTTGTCAAAGTATGCCGACAAAGCAACAAGAACGGCAAGTATTTCCGTGTACCCTTCCTTTACTTCGTCTACGGATTTTCGTATATAGTCATTTGCTTCTTCCGTTATCTTACGCAGTTCACTCTCTACAAGGGGTTGTATGCTGTGCTTGAAAGAAACTTCCTTTACTCGCTCTACTCCCTTGTCGGTGGCTTTCTCGGCAATCTGCTCAACATTCAGTTTTGTGATTGTCTTGTTAAAACCGCTTTTCAAGCAACCGTAAATGATTGCGGAAATGATACCTGAAAGGGAAACGCCCCCCAATGCACTTACTATCCATACCCAAATTTCGTTCAAGATTTCCATTGTTTTGTTCTCCTTTATTTATAATTTTCCGTGACGTCTGTTTCGTCTTTATCAATAGGAATGTCCGTTTCGGTATAAGTCGGAGGAGTTATACCACTTTTGACAAACCATTCATTTGTCCAATCTTCTGCGATGTCGTAATCGTTGCCGTCTTTTGAGTTATGTATTTTCACATCTTTATCGCTCCAACGGCGTATATGATTTGTGTTGAATATTTCGGTTAGTATTGCCATTATTGTTTTCTCCTTTTTATTGTTTAGTTACCTGCGCCACCGCCATTTACTTCGCTAACTTTGTAGATATAATCCGCATAAGTTGACCAGTTTGTTGCGGTTGTCCAACTATCGTATAGGCTGTCGGGAACGATTATTTTGCAAATACCGTTTATGTTGTTGAATGCGCTTGTACTTGATAAAGTCGGAACGCTTGTGTGTTGAGAAAAGTCGTATTTTGTAATTGAATAGCAATTGTAGAATGCAGAACTGCCAATACTCGTTACACTACTCGGTATTGTTATGTTTGTTAGTGAACGGCAACTGTCGAATGCAGAACTAATCTGCGTTATATTCGCAAGCCTTCATTATATTTCCTCTTAACTTATTCCGGTAATCCAGTGAATTCCAACAATGTTCTACTAGACGAATCTAGTAAAAGCACTGAGGTACCAGATTGTATTAATTGTATTCCAAGAACTGCATAGGCTTGTGTAAGCAAAGCCTTTACTTCATCTATATACGTATACGAAGGTGCGGTATCTGTTCCAATTATACCTATAATCTGCTGAGTATATGCAGTAATCTGAGATAGTTGCGCCGTAGAAAATATATTTTGTTGCGATACATATTGCATAAATCGAGATAGTTGACCAGTATAGCTCTCTCCAACTGAAGTAAGTAAAAAAGATAATGGAAGGGCTCCAATATAATCTTTTACCAAACGCTCAAATCTGCCATCATCTGCGTGTCCATTATTCACATAATCAAACCAAGCTTCAAACATCTCTTGAGTTTGTACTGCACATTGACTATAATTTGATACAACATAATAAGTATTATTAAACTCAGTATCTGTATATGCTGTTAGTACGACATCTGCGCTTGGAGTGTATGGAAAAGTTATTTGATGATAATAATCGTACCAATTAATAGTTTGCCCAACAACTGGGGAAGTAGCCGGAGCATTAACCGCATTACCTTGCTTGACATTAGTTACCTCATACAATTGACCTTCACGCTCCCATCGTACTACATAACCATCAGCCAATGCTGGCAGGCTTTCAAGCGTTCCTGTAACGCCTAGAATTGTTACGTCTTTTTTGATATTTTCGGCAACAATATTACTGTCAATACTGCTTGTAACTGCCTCAACAGTAACTTTACTCAAACCGTCTTTTCCGCTGTCTGCTGTTACAATTTGTTGCGTAGTTGTAGGTGCAACTGTTTTTTCCTGCAATGTCGGTTGAACATTTGTTGTAACTGTTACTTTTGACAATGCTTTGCCAGTATCGGGTGTAACTTCGGTTGTTCCGTTTGTGGAAATCGAAACGCTCTTTTCCTGCTCCGGTTTTTCGGTTCTTATACTCGAAATTTCGCTTTCAAAATCTTGTGGATTGATTAAACCACTTGTGCCTTTCTTCGTCCGTATTGCGTCCGCAACTCCCGTTAGAAAGTCGGTTAAGTTATTATTTTTTGCCATAGCCGTACTCCTTTACACCGCAGTATTAAGTGCCGTTGTGATTGACGCTGCGATTGCGCTGTTGATTGCGTCCGTTACTGCTTTTTGCGACATTACCGCCGTTGTGCTTGTTCCTGTCGCTTGCACAACTTCACGTGGTTCACCTGGCGGACCTTGTATGCCTTGAATACCTTGCGGTCCTTGTTCGCCCGTTTCACCTTGTTCGCCTTGCGGTCCACGTGGTCCAATAGGTCCCGTAGGACCACGTTCTCCCTGAGGACCTTGCGGACCTTGAACGCCCTGAATACCCTGAGGACCCGTTTCGCCTTGAATACCTTGCGGTCCTTGTTCACCCTGTGGTCCACGTGGTAAAGTAATTGACGGGCTTTCAACGTAAGTTCCGTCCGCAAACACGAATTTCAATTTGATATGTGTTTCGTCAATAACGACGACTTGAACGGTTGCAAGTGACGCATTTTCAAGAGCCGCTTTTGTTGCGTAGTCCGCCAAGTTATCTTCGTTCACTTCAACGGAGATTTCGTCCGTGTCCGTGCGTTGCACCAAGCCCGTAAAGCCTATTTCCAAGCCGTCAGTTGCGTTCCAAGCCACATTTGTTTGTTTTAGCATACTCAATGTGGCATTGCCGTTTTGCCTGTTGTAGGGCGTTACAAGCCGTATAATCTGCTGTTCGTAAGACAGTTGTATTTCCGTTGTGTCGGCAGGTTCGGTGTCCGTAGGATAGGACAGCACGAATTTGCCCCAAATGTTGTCGGTAGGTTCGGTGTCCGCAGGAAGTGCAAAAGTCAAAACATTTCCGTCAAGTGTGCCAACTGCCGAATATTCGGGCAGTTCACCAATAAGTCCGGTCTGCACAACAATGCGTTGCGTGTTCACATTTAAGCCAAGTGTGGACGGATAAATGCTGTTGCTGTAAACGGAGAAAGTGGTCGGGGTGCTTTCCGTTGTAAACACTTCCAATTCCTGCATAATGCTGTCGCCAATGTTCATTGCCAGCACCGTGTTTTGCAGGCTCTCGAACAGGGCATTGAACGACACCTTGTGCGGGGTGTTTGCTACCAAAGCAATGCTGTTGGAGAGTTCCACAGCCAAAGGGGTATGAACACCGCCCTGCACCGCTTCCGTTGTCAAGCGGAAAGTTACCACGCAGTTGCGGTTTGCGGTTACCCACACTTCCGTTGACGCACTATTCTTGCGTGAAAGTTCAAAGGTGCTGTCAAGGGTTTTCTCCGTCATAAACAAGGTGTGGTCGCCCACGCTGTTTGTAGCAACGGAAAATTGAACACCGCTTGCAGGGGTAGTAGGCACCGTCCCAACATACCCTGTGCTCGACAGGTAGGAAGTATCGTTGAATACTCTCGGCAAAGCATAGTCCTGCACATACTGCTTGGTGGCACCTGCATTTTTCGTCAAGTAGGTGTCAACAATGTTGTTGCCAAGTGCGTCCGCTACGGCTCTCAATGCTCTACCAACGGAAACATCTCCGCTTATGATGTTGTCAAGTGTGCTTTCGTGCGTAAGCAACCATTGACGAACGGACAGGTAGGAAGTGTTGGAAGTTTTGACATAAATGTCTTTGATTTCTCCCCCGACAATATCCACCAAAGTGGAGTAGTCTTTTCCAATGCCGTATGTGCCTTGCACAATACCGTGAGTGCCGTTTCCCGCCAATTCCATAGGGGGTATTTCGTACCCACTCCAAGTGTTCGTTACCTTTGAGTAAATGTACTTATAGTTTTTGTCCGTGCCGTCAGTTTGCTGCACGAAAATAACCACATCTCCCGCTTGGGGATTTCTCCCTGCCTGTGTACGCACGAAAGCGGTCAGTTCGCTGTCCGTAGGCAAGGTCGAACCTGTAAGTCTGCCAATGTAAGTTTCGCCTGTGGAAAAGTTTTCTTCAATGTTTGCGATGTCCTGTGCGTTCTTGGAAATGTTTTCTTCGTTTGTGGAAATGCGTTCTGCAAATGCGATGTCCTGTGCTTTCAGTTTGCTGATTTCCTCGTTTTGCTCGTTGTCCGTTTGTGTCAAACTGCCAAGTTGAGAAAAAATTGTGTCAAGGTCGCTTGCGTCCACCTGTTCTTCCGTGTCAACACTTTGGCTCGGCATAACTTCCAATGCACATTGTTGCGTGGTAACTTCACGCAACACCTTGTTTGTGCCTGTGTTGATAACCAACACATTGATATTCATAATAGGGGAGTTCGCCCCTTGTCCTGCATAAACTGTAAACTCCTGTGGCAACATTCTCTCAAACAATGCGTACTCTACTCCGTCATACACAAGGTTTTTGAGATAGTTCAAAAAGTATGCCTTGCTTACCTTTATTTGTCCGCTTCGGTCAGTATAAGACATACCAATTTTTACTGTTGTGCCGTATTCGGTGCTGTTCGCCCAATACTTCACAGGAATAGTCGCACCCTCTTCCCCACCAAGCAACGGATATTCTTGCACCTGTTCCGTAAAAATACTCGGTGCAATAATGCTCGTGGGGACATAGATGTTCAGCAGTTTGTTTTGGAACGAATTTTGGTACAAAGGAAAGTCCTTTTTCAAGTCCACAATTCTACCGCTTGTTCCAAGATAAATGCGTATAGTGTCCATTTTTCCACCTCGTAAAAAAATATTTGCTGTGTTTATTATATTACCAATCAAAGAAAAAAGCAATACAATCATTGCTTTTCTCTAAATAATTGCCTTGACGGACTACCGACAAACCAAGTTCTTTTCTTTTGTTCAACAGTCCATTCTTCCGGCAAGTTCCTTGCAACCACAAATTGTGTCTTGTAAGGTATAAAACTTGCGTCCGTGCTGTCCGTTCCCGTGTCCAAAGAAACATCACACAAAACCGCTATTGCCTTTACCTGCGTGTAGTTGGTGTCGCCATTGAAGTGTCCGTCATTTACCTGTGCCAAAATATCGTCTATCAAAATCTTATAAGCGGAAGGACGCGATTGCCCCCAAGCATAGTGGTTTTGGAATACTGTCAAGGATATATTGAAGTACGGCGACATTGTTGTGCCGTCGATACTCGTTGGCGTGATTATTTGTGCGTTTGGCACATATCCTTGCGAAAGTTTGTTTACTTCGTCCGTTAGCAGAACCAACTTCAAATTTGTTTTATTCGGCAGGAACACAAAGGGAGAAACAACGAAAGTATCACTACTTGTAATCAACTGCAAGTTGTAGTTGATAGACATTGCTTCTCGGCAATCTTTCAACAAGCCAATTCCCCTGCCGTTGAAGTTTGTGTCGTATGCTTTCACATTGGACGCAAGCAGGTCAAATGTGGTGCTACCTACAAAAGGTCGTGTATCTTCGGCAAAATTCTTTGTTTTGATAGGACTGTTCGGAAAAGCGGAAATCTCGTCTTGCGACAAGTCTGTCAATCCCTTGTTACCCAAAATATAGAAGTCCAACAATGCTGCTCTGCCGTAGATGTCCGTATATTTGACTGCTCTCAATGTCTTGTAGGCTCGTGTATTTACTGCAACGCTACTATTCTCCGCACAGGGCAAAACTTGGTCGCCTGCTGAATAGTTGTCTTTCATATCCCATTCGTAGGTCAATGTGTTTTCGCTTGCATAGGCATTTATGGGGTTCAAAAGTTCCAAGTACAAGTCACTCTCGCCAACTGTTTGGTCATAAGTGTTTACGTCTTTATCTCCCTTGAAAACTGTCAATGCGTATTTTGCAAAGTCTGTTTCTACACCGAAAATCAAGTTCGCCAAGTGGGTGCTGTCAATAAGATAGTTTTCCTTGCTCTCGTGGTCAATGAACAAATTGTCGCTATTGTCAGTCAGCAATACAAAATCATTGATAGCAAGTTCTCGCCAAATAAGGCTTTGTTCGCTTATTTCATAAAATCTCGGTTCGCTTGGGATACCAATAACCCGCGACAACTCGTTGTAGTCCTTTGAGTATGTTATCTTGCTCACAATGTATGTAGCATAAAAGATGTGCGTTGCCTGTGCAACATAGTACAGTTCACCTTGTATGCGGTACAACTCCCCTTTGTGCTTTATCTGCGAATAGTCTTGCAGCCATTCCGTGACGGTGTAGGAGTTGTTGCCCGTGCGTATCAATTTGCCGTACATATTGTTACCGAACTTTATGCTGTCCACCACGACGTCGGTTTGGTTGTTAAATTGGTTGTGTTCGGGGAAGCGGTCATACTTACTGTTCAGCAAATATTTCCGCAAGTCCGGTCTTGCGTGGTTTTGTCGAACGCTGTCCTTCGTGCGGTATTTCACATAGAAAGTGAAGTCCGTCACTTTAATATCTCCCCAATAACCGCTTGTTTGTGTAAGGGGAATATTCGCCTTATATCCCTTAAAAGCACAATAGATAACCTTTTTAATTGCGTAGTCGCTGTAAAGGTTGTTGTTTGCTTGGGGAAGTTGGTAATCACCGCCCACAATGCTGTCGCTCCCAAGTTCATAGTAAAGGGAAATTCCCCTGTTAGGTACTTTGTCATATTCGATACCAAGTGTGTTATACACATTCTTCTCATACACAAAGTTGGTCATATCCGCAACAGCACCTGCTTGTATGTCCGCCTGTGCCACATTGCATTTTACCTTTATTTCCAACAGTTCAATAATAGGCTTTGAAACCGTGATATTTGCCGTGTCGTTCGACACAAGCAAGGTTTCAGCATTTGTTTTGGGTGCAACCCATTCTTCAATGAAACCGCCCAACTGCACCATATTGGAGATGTAGGACGAAGTGGCGGAAATGTAATCTTCGACACTTCTGCTGTTAAAAATGCTAACCTTTGTGCTCGTGCTTTCGTGTTCTTCCGTTCGCCCAAGTTTGTTGAAAGTAATCAAAAACCTGTCGTCCGCACCGAAACGAATTTCGGGTATTGCGTGTATGTAGTTTCCTACTTCCACCATAATTTCCCAAAGGTTCTTTTGGTTGTAAAAGTTTTCCACAATCTTGGTCGTTGCCAATTCGTTCACAAAGGCATTGTCTATGTAGAACGGCAGTTTGGACGCATTGATGTCGCCTATGTAAACTCCGTCCTCCTTTTCGTAGATACTACTGTTGATTATTGCCTTTTGTAACAAGGCAAGTGCCGAATACGGAACGGACGACGAATATACCAATACTTCTGCGTCTATTGCGTAGGTGAAAAGGTTGCCGCTTGCACTTGCTTGATTTGTGGTAAGCACTTCTCGTTCGGTATATGTTTTCGCACTACTTTCGCCTTGTTGCCTGTCGTAAAAACCTTCAACCCAACTTGCAATGTCCGCCCCCGTGTACTTCAATGGGGGATAAACTGCAACATCGTCGGGTGACGGTATATCGTCGGCAAATTGGTGCAGGGAGATAGTCACCCGATAACTTTTGTTCGGCTGTATGTCAATTTCGGGGGTTGTGTAAGTGGGTGTTGCCGCCCCCACACTTGTGTATTTACGATAGTAGAAACGCAAAGTGTTTGATACAAGCCTTATATCTTCGCACAGCCATTCGTTTTTCAAAGTTTCGTTTGCTATTGCTCTTGTAGAAAGGTCACTATTGGAAATGAACGAGTAAGTCCAACTCCGCAAGGGGTTTTCTTCGTTGTTAAGGTCGAACTCTTGTATAGTGGCGTCAATGGACGCATATCCCAATAATCTTGGTGTAGTATCACCTTGTTCACCGTGCATTATGGCTACTTTGGGAACTACGAACTTCGCCCTGTAAACACCTGTGCTAACTTCAAAGTTTGAAATGTTGTTGTAGAGTGTGTCATAGTTTGTTCCTGCTTGTGTTTGGAACTGCAACTTTCCGTCCGCCCAAAAGTATTTACGATAACTCGCTGCTTGGGTGTAGAAGTTGCCGTAGTCATAACTATACACATAGTCGCAGTATTGGAACTGTGAAATGTCGGGGCGTCCAAATGTAAGGCTCGTTTTCTTCGTAAGGTCAAATGCAGGCTCGGTAACAAGTGTAACATCTTTTAACTTGTAAGTTGCAGAGATATTGTCCACAAGTCTTTTTTGTGCAACCACACTCGGCTCTATAAGAAAAATGTGGTGATTGAAATAGTTGTCGTCACTTAAAATAGGTTGTTCGACAACATCTCTCTCAACACAATAGTGCAGGGTTTCCACTATGGCATTGGTTTCCGTTTCCACAATGTCAACAATCATTTTTGTTTCGGGTGCGAAGTTCTTTTCTTCCGTATAGCCTGCAAGGGTAATTTCCCCTGTATCAAGTATTTGTGTCAAATCTTCATTGACAGTTGTTCCTTGCAACACAAAAGCGGACAGGTTTTCGCCCCTGTAACCGTTGCTTTCCTGTTCGCTATTGTATAGATAAACTCTAATTTCCTGCATACTCTCTCCCTATCTCAACCGCCCTGCGGTCAAACTTATGCTTGCTCTCGCCCGTTGATATTCGATAGCATTATTTTCTTTGAAAACCTTGTAGTTGAACTCTCTCTCCCTACTTGCGTATTTTACACCAAGTGAGGCACCGCTACCAACCGCAGCGAATAAAGCACCTAGCACAGCACCCGGGAGTTGTCCGGCACTTCCGTATAATGCCCCCATAGCAACACTACTCGCAAAGCCTGTAACATCTTGGTAGATTTCAACTTCCCTTTCCACAAGTTGTTGATAGGCTTGGTCGCCTGTGTAGTTCCCTATTCCTTGTATAAAATAGTTTGCACTAAGCAAGCCAACTTGCCGTGCCGTTGCAAAGCCGTGTGTAATGTTGGTACGCAAAAAGCGGTTTGAAATACGCCCTGTGGTAGTTCCGGTGTCGGTGTCGGTGGGGTTCTCCACTTGGTCGGGGTCGATAGTTCTTCCGCCTGGAACGCCACCGCCTTCCTTACGCACTATTACTTCAATGCGTTGTGTTCCTTTTTGATAAAGCATAATTCCCCCTAACTGTCGGGTTCGGCATTTTTGCCCCACCCTTTAAGTGTTATACTTGAAATTGTGAAGTCATTGTTTACAAAAATCTTTTCCATTTTGTCGATTACATCTTGGTACACATAGAAGTGTCCGTTACTCGTTATACGCACCCACACGGGTATATTGACGTCTTTTTTTGTCTGTCTGACACCGTCTATAACTCTTGCGGTTGTTTTCCAAAACAGGTCATTGAATGCCAAACTGTATTGATTGTCGAAGTCGAAAAAGGTTAGCGTCTTTACTGTGGAAATTGCAGAAACACAAAAACCTGTCAAGTCCGGTCTATCTACTGTGGGCAACGGCTGTGATGTCATAATGTTTTGCCAAGACATTCTCGTAAGCGGTATTTCAAAATAGACTGTGTTTGAGGGTATCTTGCCGTTGATGTACTCGTCGTCACCGTCCAAAGAAAGTTCCACCTTTGTGTCACTAAATGCAAGTGCATTGTTCAAGTAGGCAAGTGTGAAGTTGAAACTTGCCAATATCACTTCCCCCATTTGTGTAACAGTTGGCTCTTGCTCGTAGGACAAAATGCCCAAAGCGGTAAACATTTTAAGTTTCTCGCCATAGACGTTTGTGGTTTCCACAGGTTTCCCCAACAGGTTGTTTTTGATTTTCGCTACATAATAGTCAAGCAGTTCAATTTTGTTCGCTTGTATAAGGAAAGTCACTCTGCCCTTTTTGCTTGCATAGTCAATGTCTTGGCTTGCAACAACTTCTTCGTCCAACAACTCCACCAAAGCATAGGCTTCGTTCAAGGATAAGTTCAAACTCTCCACCCAAGTATCAAAGTCCATATACTCGGTTTGCTCGTAGGGGTTTTCGCCTTTGGATATAACCCTATTTTTCCACGCATAAAACTTAATGTTAAGATATTCTGCAATGTCGGTTTCCGTCTGCTCGCCTGTGTCAACGTCCGTCAGCAAAATGCTTTCCGTATTGTCTGCAAACAACTGTGCTATGTAGTTTTTGCTATCTTCGCTTGTGAAAAGTGTTCTCATAGTTTCCCTACCTTTATCTGCCACCGCCTTTTCCGTTCATTGTAGTCGAACGGACTATTTGTTGGCATACTCTGTACTCCCCACTTTTTTTGCGTTTGTGGGAAATCGTCACCATACACAATGTTCTCCATTATATCGGTCATAAGTGCCTGCAACTGCGGACGGCTCATTCCTTCAATTTGTGCCATAGATTGAACACGCAACAGCAGTTTACTGTCAATGCCGTACAGCCGTTTGTTTTTTTCGCTCTCTTTGAGTGCGTCACGGATAATATCACCATTGTTGGCTGTCCATATAAGCAAACTGCGTATGCCCTGTAAAGCCTTGTAAATGCTCTCTACGGCTTCGTCATAGTCACCCGTGAGTGTTCCGCTTATGGTGAGTGTATTTTCGGCTCTCGTGGCAAGCAGTGGCTTGTAATAAGCCTTTGCGGTAGTCGTTGCCGTATCAAATACTTGTTTCCGCACAGTTTTGGGAGATGTCCGCACGGAAATCTTGCCTGTTTCGGTTTCCTTTTCCTTGTAATTGATTAAAGGTAACTTGCCTTGCAGTTTCTTATTGTTGAAAATGTCTTTTAGGGTAAATGTCTTTGTAAATGTTGCCATTCCCCTTCACCGCCTTATTTCAGTTTCAAGGGTAAGCCTGTCACGGGGTCGATAATAGTTTTTGTAATTGCGTCGTACTCAAAACAGCACTTGCCAATGCCTGTGCATTTCTTCTTCTCCGTGTCGAAGTGCGGACAGGTCATACAGTCCACAGGTGTTTGCAACTTTTTTTCTTCTATGTTGTAAAGCATAGCGGTTTCCCCCTTAATCTTTGTTAGGCAAAATGCCTGTAAGCATAGAGTAAAGCATTGTCAACTTTTCTTGGTGGTTCATTTCGTCAGCCACAATTTCGTTGATAGTGGCGGTGCAAAACTCCTTATCGGTTTCGTCAAGTTCCGAACTGTCAATGCTCTCCAAAAGCCTGGTGTAGCCCTTTATTGCGTCCGCTTCGGCTTCGTTGTTTCCTAGCACTTCGTGTGCTACGTCAAGTGCGGACAATTTCTCGCCATTCTCGATTTTCTGTTCTTCCTTTTCAATGTTCTTTGCCATTGCTGTTTCCCCCTTACAAAATGCTGTTTAATGTTGCGTGGTACACAAAGTAGTCTTTGGGTTGGTGCTTGGGTGTGCTGTCGGGGTTTTCCACCGAATACAGGTGTCCGTCTATCACCACAAGGTCGTCCGGTGAGAGTTGCACATAATCGTTGTAGTGAACGATATTGAACGAAGTCAGTGGGGCAATATTTCCCTTTATGTACTGCGTTGTGGTGCCTTCCATTGAACCCTTTACCATAAAATCAAAACTGCCTGCAAAATAGTACTTGTTTGTTTGATACCTGCCGACATTGGCAAAGCCTATACCACGCAGAGTTTGCACTGTGTCCGGCAATGTTTCGCTTCTCTCCCAAGTGTATGAAACTCCTTGTCCTACTCTGCGTGAGTGCAAGACGAAGTAGTATTGCCCACTTGTGTAAACCGCACCAACAGTCAGTCGTATTTGTTGGTCGGGTTCAACGCCGGAAGGAACATCAATAAATTGTTGGCTAATGCGGTCAAAATACCAACTCCGTGTGACGATACCGCCCCTGTCAGTTCGGTATTGGGCATAATAAACTATGGTTTGGTCGAGTTGGTGGAAAGCCTGTTCAATGCCGATAAACCGCTTATACAGCAATGCTCTCGTTTTTCCAACTGTGGTTTTAGGTTTCAATCTCATTGTCACCACTCCTTGCCTTGTCCTTGCGGAATAAAGCCGTATTTCCCAAAGTAGTTCAACCCAAGTGTTGTCAACAAGCCGATAGCGTCCTTGTGCCAATCTCTCTCTTGGTTTCGCATAACATCAGCCGACATATTTTGCATTGTGTCGAAGTCCACTCCTGCAAGGCTTGAAATGTCGCCGTTGTCAAGCAGGTAGCAACCTTCAATGAACATTGCTTCCAAAAATGTTTGGCGGTACTCGTACAGGTCGAACCCACGCAAACCCCTTTTCGCTATCATATAGTTGAGTTGCTGTCTTGTGCTTTTGTTGTGGTTGTAAATGCGTGTGTAAACTTTCATACGCAGGTACTTCAAAAAGTTTTTCACTTTGTCCGGCTCGTTGCCGTCAATCTCAACTTCAAGGTTTCTTCCCCTTTCTTGGAAGTATGCGTTTGTCAGTTCGTATTGGTGCAACTTGCCGTCATAAACGGCGTCCTTGTCCGTGAAAGGGTAGACAAGGTTTTCCGTTCCCAATTCTTCAATTTGTGCTTCCGTGTAGGTAATAGGTATAAACATTTTTTATTGTTCCCCTTTTTGCATAAATTTTTGGCTATAACTGTCGTAGGTTTCAACCTGCCGTTGTGCGTAGGATGTGAGTTCGGTGCCTTCGTGCGTTTGCATATACTGTTGCAAGTTTCCACCACGAATAGCCAAAGCCTGCGGTGACTGCGGTTTCGTTGCCCCAATATCTTTCAATTCTTGGGGGAGTTCCGCAGGTTTCCTTGTGGAAGTGCTAACACCCAATTCCCTTGCCGAATACGCCCTTGTAACTTCGCCTGCGGCTTGTTCGGCTTGTTGTACCGCCTGTTGCCCCTTGACAGTGTTCTTTCCGTGTATGTGCAAAGGAACGGCTGTCGTGCCAAATTTCCGCCCCTTTTTGCTTGTGGCAACTACCTGTATTTTGTCGCCTGTTCTTACATTATCGTTCACCACATAGACATAGCCGTCAGTTTGCCCTACACCCTGTCCGTGTGAACCATATCCGCATTTTGCTATTTTAGCCATAATATACACCCCTTTTGCACATATTATACACTAACATATCTTGTTTGTAAATAACTTTCGCAACAAAAAACCCACAGGGTTTCCCCTATGGGTTTTAATTGATAGTTTGGTGACTGTCGGCTCTTACCGATTAGTTGGTTGTGCCGTCATTGAAACCTGCCACATTTCCCTTGACAACCTTGCCGTCAATGGGTGTGAACTTAATGGTGTTCATAATGTCGGCAATGTTTGCTGCCGTCCAAGCACCTGCCAAGTCTGCACCTGCGTTCACCATTGCTTTAATGGTAGCACCGTGCAACACTTCGACACCAACTTTCATTTTCGGCAAGATGTAAACACCACCGTAGTAGATGTTGGGGTAGGCTTCTACGGAAGGTCCAACGATACCACGACAAGTGCCGGCACCGTACACAATCAAACCTTCGAGTTTGTCGAGCAAGCCACGAACTGTGGGCAATTTGCCTGAGGCGTCGTCAGTCGTGCCGGAAATGCCGAGTGCGACATAGACAAAGCGTCTTGTTACCTTGTTCAAAAGGTACATATCCACTCCGTCATACATACCGCACATACCTGTACGGCTGTCAATGCGGTTGCCCTCTTGGTTGGTGAAGGGGTTAATGAAACCGCTAGCCAAGATACGAGCAGACGCTTCACTTGCGTTTTGCAAGTATTGTCCTTTCATAATCTTGTTCAGTTGGGGAGTGATAAATGCCTGTCTTTCGTCCGTAGGAACGGTCAAAGCACCGATTTCGGGAATACCGTCGTTGAGTTCTTCGTTCGCACTTTGGAAAGCACTTGTTGCACTTGTGGCGTCCATAGCGGAAACTGTCGGGTCGTATGAAAATACGGCTGCGGCAATTTCGTCTGCGGTGATGTCTGCGGCAACGATACTGCCAACTTGGTGGGTTTCTGCCTTGTCAAAGTTGTCACCGTTGCGGAAGTAACCTTCGATTTGCTTTGCAAAGGTGATAATGTTGATAGACATACCTGCCGTCTTAACGAGTTGTGCCAACACTACCTGTTTCAATGCCACAGGGTTGGAGTAGATTTGCGGAGATGTGATTGCCACACCTTCGTCATAAATCAAGTCCACAGGAATTGTGTGGTGTTGAGATTGCGGTGCATTGCGGAAACCGCCTTCGTTGTTTTGGTTGTGGAAACTGCCGTTGTTGGTTGCACCAAGTTGACGGAAACGGGGTGCATAGGGCAATACACGCATAACATCAATGTATGTTACGCTTTCCACGTCGTTTGTTTTGGTGTATTTGTCGATTACACCTTTGCCGTTGATGTGTTGAATTTCGGGGAAAAGGTTTTCGTAAACAAGCAACGAACTTGCGTGTTCGACGTCAAACCCGTTCAAAGTTTGAAATCAATACTTGTGGTATTGGACTATATCTTGCAAGGTTGTCCTTGCCACCTTCTTTCGAGTTGCGTATCAATAGCAACCCTATCTTACGATAGTCTCTCGGCATTTATAGTGTGTATTTCAAAACCGTGAATATGTTTTTGTGTGGCAATTCTGCGTGAAAGTGCAACTGCACTTTTTGTTTCCGTGAACCCCTGTGCTATAAGCCATTCTGCCGCCTTGAAACGAGAATTAAATTGGTATTCCGTTCCGTCTTTGGCAACTAATGCGACAGGTACTCTTCGCACTTTTTGTGATTTGCACAAACCTGCGGATATACTTTTTGCCCTTTTTTCCACATCACTATTGTGATAATTTTGTGAGTATGTCACCCAACGGAGATTGGAAATGTCGCAGTTAAGTTTATTGCGGTCTATGTGGTCTATCACATAGGTGCTGTCCGGTTGTGCCGGTCCCCACACTTCCATAACAAGCGTATGAAGTGGTCTATCCCAACCTTGCGTTGGACTGTAATGTGGGTTGGTCTTGTTCACACGATAACTTGTGCGATAATAACCGAACTTGGTAATCTTTTGTTTTTTTATTTTCTTGGACTTTACATTTCGCACTACTCCGTCTTTTGAAACTTCATAACGGAAGTCCAAAGACGGTATTTTTCTAAAAACTTTATTCATAGTTTTTCACACTAATTTTTAGCACGGGATTATTTTTTACCCCGTAACCACATACACTATTTTTTACTTACCCGACAACCATTTATGTCAGCGGTGTATGTAACCCTTTGATAAGGTTAAAGGTGTAATGGTATTGGCACTATTGTGCCTGCCATTTTAGTTATCTCCTTGTTTTTGTGTTTATTTGGTAGTTTTTTGTATTGGTTTCTTTGCGTCGTTGTTAGGTAGTGGACGCACACCGCCTAACTACATAAAGTTTTTGACGTATTCGTCGTAAGATTGGTTTGCAGCCTTGACGCTCTTGTCTTGGGGTGCAACACCCTGTCTTGCCTGTCCGCCAAAGTTGGGAGTTTCGTATTTTGCGACAAGTTCTTCGTTCTTCGCTTTCAAGTCTTGGTTTTCCTTGACAACTGCGGCGAATTTCGCCTCGAAACTTGCCATAAGTGCTTGAACTTCGTCCTTTGTTACAAGGTCCTCAATTCTTACACCATTTCCGGTTGTCGGTGCGTCCGTAACTTGGGGTTCGGCGGTTTCGGTATTCGCAACTTCTTCGGTGGTCTTGGCGTCTTTCACTTCGGTAGTTTCGCCACCCTTTTTGCCTTCCGTTTCGGTTGCTTTGGTTGTTTCTTCGGTTGTGGTTGTGGTTTGGTCTTTTTCCATTTCAGTTTCTCCTTTTTTCACAATATTTTCCCTTTGCTCGCCTACATTTTCGGCAGTTTCGGTCACTTCGTTGGTGTCCTTTGTATCAACTTCCTGTTCAACAGCAGGTTGCTCTGCCAATGCCTTACGAACTTCTTGTTTTTCGTCTGGGGAAAGTGATTTCAAGGCGTTCACAATAATTTTTTTGAACATTGTTACTCCTTCGCCACATAAAGCCTTTCAGCGTACTGCCCTTTGGGTTTCTGCCTGCTTTGTGAGCATTATATTATTTTTTTCTATATTTAGCAAGTATTTTTACGAAAATTTTTCAAAAAAGCGGGTTAAG
>OERC01000028.1_pt1 | contig 29122 bp, 29 predicted proteins | sample 1539911 | NCBI WGS metagenome assembly OERC01 (sample SAMEA3891875, study PRJEB23780) | metagenome | biome: terrestrial biome; feature: animal house; material: Caecal content | place: Italy | collected 2015-05-05 | reverse complement strand
CCGTGGGCGCAGGCCTCCATGATCGTCAGGAGGTCGCTCTCCAGGAGCGGCAGTACCACCTGGGTCTCCGGGTCGCCGAAGCGGCAGTTGTATTCAATGACTTTGGGTCCTTTCGGCGTGAGCATCAAGCCGAAATACAAGCACCCTTTAAAGGTTCTGCCCTCGGCGTTCATCGCCCGCATCGTCGGCAGGAAAATGGTCTCCATACAGGTGTCGGCAATTTCTTTGGTGTAATAGGGGTTCGGCGCGACGGTACCCATGCCGCCGGTGTTCAATCCCTTGTCGCCGTCGAGCGCGCGCTTGTGGTCCATGGAGGAAACCATCGGCACCATTGCTTTGCCGTCGGTAAATGCCAAAACCGAAACCTCGGGACCGGTCAAAAATTCTTCAACGACCACGTGGTTGCCGCTTTCGCCGAACATTTTGTCTTCCATAATGGATTTTACGGCGTCTTCGGCCTCTTCGAGGTTTTGGGCGATGATAACGCCCTTGCCGAGCGCCAAGCCGTCGGCTTTAATGACCGTCGGGAATTCGTTTTTCTTTCGGATATACTCAATAACTTCCTTGGGGTCGGCAAACACAGCGTAGTCGGCCGTAGGAATGTTGTATTTCTGCATCAGGTTTTTGGAAAACACCTTGCTGCCTTCAATAATGGCGGCGTTTTTGTTCGGCCCGAAGCAGGGAATGCCCTTCGCTTCGAGCGCGTCCACACAGCCGAGCACCAGCGGGTCGTCCGGCGCGACAACGCAGAAGTCGATTTTGTTCTCTACGGCAAAATCGGCAATCGCCGGAATATCTTTCGCCCCGATGTCCACACAAGTGGCGTCCTTTGCGATGCCGCCGTTGCCGGGGCAGGCAAAAATTTCGGTCACCTTCGGGTTTTCCTTTAACTTTTTAATAATGGCGTGTTCGCGGCCGCCACCGCCGACAACCAGAATTTTCATGCTCTAAAAACCTTTCTTTGATGATATGCAAAAACGGGAAATACAGGTGTGCCGAAACGGTACACCTGTATTTTAAGACTTTTTAATGGTGGAACAGGCGAATGCCGGTGAACGCCATGACAAGACCGTGCTTGTTGCAGCAGTCAATGACAATGTCGTCACGAATCGAGCCGCCGGGCTGGACGATATAGGAAACGCCGCTGCGTCTTGCGCGCTCGATGTTGTCGTCGAACGGGAAGAACGCGTCCGAGCCGAGCGAAACGTCGTGGAACTGTGAAAGCCACGCCTGTTTTTCTTCTTTGGTCAGTACTTCGGGACGGGTTTTAAACGTGTTCTGCCAAACGTCGTCGCCGATGACGTCTTCGTATTCATCCGAAATATAAACGTCAATCGCGTTGTCGCGGTTCGGGCGGGAAATGCTGTCGATAAAGTCAAGACCGAGCACCTTCGGATGCTGGCGGAGATGCCAAATATCCGCTTTGTTGCCGGCAAGACGGGTGCAGTGGATTCTCGACTGCTGCCCTGCGCCGACGCCGATGGTCTGGCCGTCTTTTGCGTAGCAGACGGAGTTCGACTGTGTATATTTGAGGGTAATCAGCGAAATAATCAAATCGCGCTTTGCGCTTTCGGGCAGCTCTTTATTTTCGGTGACGATATTGTCAAGCGAGCTCGCGTCGATTTTCAGCTCGTTGCGGCCTTGCTCAAAAGTCACGCCGAACACGTCTTTGTGCTCAACGGGGGCGGGGACATAGTTTTCGTCAATCGCAACGATGTTGTAAGTGCCTTTGCGTTTCGATTTCAAAATTTCAAGTGCTTCGTCGGTGTAGCCGGGGGCAATGATGCCGTCGGACACTTCGCGCTTAATCAGCTTTGCGGTGGGCACGTCGCAGACGTCGGAAAGCGCAATCCAGTCGCCGAACGAGGACATCCTGTCGGTGCCGCGCGCTCTCGCGTAAGCGCAAGCAAGCGGCGAAAGCTCTTCCAAATCATCGACCCAGTAGATTTTTTTCAGCGTGTCGGAAAGCGGAAGGCCGACTGCCGCGCCCGCGGGGCTGACGTGTTTAAAAGAAGCGGCTGCCGGTAAATGCAGCGCGGCTTTGAGTTCGCGCACCAGCTGCCAGCTGTTGAAAGCGTCCAAAAAGTTAATGTAACCGGGTTTGCCGTTTAATACGGTAACGGGCAAGTCGCGCCCGTCCTGCATGAAAATTTTTGCCGGCTTCTGATTGGGGTTACAGCCGTATTTCAGTTCCAGTTCCTTCATCTTTTACCCTCCGATTATTGATTTTTATTGACGATACGGTCGGTCGCCTGTTTGGTCTCTACATTGATATAGCGCACAAACAGCGAAACCTTGTTGTCTTCGTTTAAGCTGTTCCAAAGCATATCGGTAAAGGCGTCAATGTCGTCTACCGTGGCGATTTTCTCCGGCTCGCCTTCAAAGGAGGGCAGGGGGTTGCCGTCGCCCATATAGGTGTGAATGAAATGCCCTTCGCCGCACAGCGGATTGTTGTAGCTGAAGGTGAAACGATGGACGCTGTCGGGGTTGCCGTCGGCGGATTTCAAAATCGACATCGCATAGTTGAAAGAATCGTCTTCCATATGCACAATGCCGGAAATGCGCGGGGTGTAGTTCGGCGCGTCGTCTTCATATTCGCGGGTGCGAAGTGATTGTTCAAAGGTTTCCTGCCGGTCCATGTGGTCATAAATCGTGTCGGTCTGGTCGCCGTTTGTGACAACCGTTTTGTTGCCGAGCACGCGCACCGGGGAATAAATAATCAGGTGCGGGTCGGAAAGTTTGGATTCGTCAAAGGCTTTGGTGCGAATGCCGTCCGCGGTTGCTTCAAATACGCGGTTGCGGGAATTGACGCTTCTGCCCATAATAAAATAGGCAATCACGGCGTTTTTGCCGTCGGGGGTTTTGCCGAGAATGATGCCGCGCCCGGGATAGGCGTTTTCACGAAGTAAAGTTGCAATGTCTAACGTTTTCATGATTTACACTTCCTCAATCCAGGTTTTTCCGTCTTTGACGGTGATTTTTCCGTCGCAGAAAAGTGCGGCGGCTTTCGGCAGCAGTTTCCATTCGCACTGCTCCATGACGCGCTTTTGCAAAATCTCCGGCGTGTCGGTGTTATAAACGGGAACGGCCTTTTGCAGAATGATCGGTCCGCCGTCGCAAACTTCCGTGACAAAATGCACGGTTGCGCCGGTGAGCTTCACGCCGCTTTTGAGCACCGCCTCGTGTACGTGCAGCCCGTAAAAGCCTTTCCCGCAAAACGAGGGAATCAGCGCCGGGTGCACATTCATCATTTTATTAGGGAACGCGCGCACAACCTGCTCGTCTAAAATCGTCATAAAGCCGGCGTAAATGACAAGGTCGGCTTTTTCTTCCTGTAGCGCTTCGACCATCGCGCGCGAATACGACGCAATATCCGGGTAAGCTTTGCGGTCCAATACGCGGGTGGGAATGTTGTTTTCTTTGGCGCGCGTTAAAGCGTAGGCATCCGGCTTGGAAGAAATGACGCAGGTGATTTTGCCGTTCGGGATTTCTCCACGTTTTTCGGCGTCAATGAGCGCCTGCAAATTGGTTCCGCCGCCGGAGACCAACACAACAATTTTTTTCAAATTACTCGCCCTTTTCTTGTAAGTTTGGGGATTAAATTTACGCGATGACAACGGCTTCGTCGCCCTCGGTGATTTCACCGATGATATAAGCGTCTTCGCCGTTCGCTTTGAGCACTTTTACCGCTTCGTCCGCAAGCGCGCTGTCTACAACAAGGCTCATGCCGACACCCATGTTGTAGGTGTTGAACATATCGCGTTCGGGAATATCGCCGGCACGCTGCAAAACGGGGAAAATCGGCGGAATGCGAAGCGCAGCGGCGTCGATTTTTGCCGTAAAGCCTTTCGGAATGCTGCGCGGAATGTTTTCATAAAAGCCGCCGCCGGTGATGTGGGAAACCGCCTTAATCGGCATTTTTTCGGCAAGCGCCAAAACGGGCTTGACGTAAATGCGCGTCGGGGTTAAAAGGCATTCGCCGAGCGTCATGCCCAAATCCTCACAATAGATGTTCAATTCGCGGTTTTCAATATCCAAAACCTTGCGCACCAGCGAAAAGCCGTTGGAGTGCACGCCCGAAGAGGGCAGGGCGATAATAGCGTCGCCTTTTTTGACGGTTTTGTTGTCAAAAATCTTTTCTTTGTCGACAATGCCGACGGTGAAGCCCGCAAGGTCATAGTCGTCGTCCGCCATCATGCCGGGGTGTTCAGCGGTTTCGCCGCCGATGAGCGCGGTGCCCGCCTGCACGCAGCCTTCGGCCACGCCGGAAACAATCGCGGCAATTTTTTCGGGATAATTCTTGCCGCAGGCAATGTAGTCTAAGAAGAACAGGGGCTTTGCGCCGCAGCAAATGACGTCGTTGACGCACATCGCGACACAGTCAATGCCGATGGTGTCGTGTTTGTCAAGAAGCATCGCGATTTTCAGCTTCGTGCCGACACCGTCCGTGCCGCTGACGAGCACCGGCGCTTTCATACCTGCAAGGTCGGGCGCGAAAAGACCGCCGAAGCCGCCGATGTCTGAGACGCACCCGGGCGTGAGCGTTTTTGCGATATGCTGTTTCATCAATTCAACAGATTTATAGCCCGCGGTAATGTCGACGCCGGCCGCCTTGTAGCTTTCAGAAAAACTGCTTTCCATTATTGCTTGCCTCCTGCCTTCTTTTGGCTGATTTTGGTTTCAAATTTCGATTTTGCATTGGCTTTGGGCGGCTCGACGGGATAATTGCCGTCAAAACATGCCGCGCAGAAATCCAACGGACAGCCGTCCGCCAAGTGGAGCACGCTTTCCACGCTTAAATAGCCTAAGGAATCCGCGCCGATGATTTGGCAGATTTCGTCAATCGAGTGGTTATTTGCAATCAAATTTTCGGGGGAGTCGATGTCGGTGCCGAAATAGCAGGCGTGCCGGAACGGCGGCGCCGTTACGCGCACGTGCACTTCGGTAGCGCCCGCTTGACGCAGTTGTTTGACGATTCTCGCGCTTGTCGTGCCGCGCACAATCGAGTCGTCAATCATAATCACGCGTTTGCCCTTTACCGTGGAGGGGATGACATTCAGCTTAATACGGACATCGCTTTCGCGCTGCGCCTGTGTCGGCTGAATGAACGAACGCCCGATATATTTGTTTTTGATAAAGCCGAGCCCGTAAGGAATTCCGGATTCGGCGGCGTAGCCCATCGCCGCGTCAATGCCGGAGTCCGGCACGCCGATGACGACGTCTGCGTCTACGGGGTGCTGCTGCGCTAAAAATGCGCCGGCTTTCTGCCGCGCCAAATGTACCGAGCAGCCCTCAATTTCCGAGTCGGGACGGGCAAAATAGATATACTCAAATACGCAAAGCGCCTTTTTGCCGTCGGTGCAGTGCCCCTCAATAGAGCGCATCCCGTATTTGTCCACCACGACAATCTCGCCGGGCTTTACGTCGCGGACATATTTTGCGCCCAAAGTGTTGAGCGCGCAGGTCTCCGACGCAAATAAAATCTGGCCGCCTTTTTCGCCGATGCAAAGCGGACGGAAGCCCAACGGGTCGCGCGCCGCAATCAGCTTGGTCGGGGACATAATAATCAGCGAATAGGCGCCTTTGAGATGATACATCGCGGAAAAGACCGCCGCTTCAATCGATGGCGCGGAAATCCGCTCTTTGGTGATGATATAGGAAATGACTTCGGTGTCGCTGGTTGTGTGGAAAATCGAGCCGTTCATTTCCAGTTCCCGGCGCAGTTCGGCGGCGTTTGTCAGGTTGCCGTTGTGCGCAAGCGCCATGCTGCCTTTGATGTGGTTGACCACCATCGGCTGCGCGTTTTGGGGCGCGTTGCTGCCGGTGGTGCCGTAACGGACGTGACCGACGGCCATCTGCCCTTGACCCAGCGCTTCGAGCGTGTCTTTTTTAAACACGTCGTTGACAAGCCCGGGGCTTTTGTGGCAATGAATCACGCCGTCGTCGTTGACGGCGATGCCGCAGCTTTCCTGCCCGCGGTGCTGGAGCGCGAACAGCGCGTAATAGGCGCTGGAGGCAACGTCAGTGGTTTTGTCGCTGTAAATGCCGAATACGCCGCATTCTTCATGAATACTGTCGAACATAGTGTCCCTCTTTGTTTCAGAATAAAAAGCGCTTTTTACGCAAGACCCAAACGCTTAAATACCTCGTTGTAAGCTTCTTCCACGTTGCCGAGGTCTCTTCTGAAACGGTCTTTGTCGAGTTTTTCGTTGGTGTTGACGTCCCACAGGCGGCAGGTGTCCGGCGAAATTTCGTCCGCAAGAATAATCGTACCGTCCGAAGTCTTACCGAATTCGATTTTGAAGTCGATGAGCTTCATCCCGGCGTTCAGGAAATAGCCTTTCAGGAATTCGTTGACCTTGCGGGTGTATTTTTTGATGGTGTCGATATCTTCCTGGGTTGCAAGACCGAGCGCCAGCGCGTAGTCGTCGTTAATAAACGGGTCGCCGAGCTCGTCGTTTTTATAGCTGAATTCCAAAATCGGGCAGAGAAGTTCGGTGCCTTCCGGAACGCCCATGCGCTTCGAGAAGCTGCCGGCGGCAACATTGCGCACAATGACTTCCAGCGGAACAATCTTAACTTTCTTCACAAGCGTTTCACGGTCGGAAAGTTCTTTAACAAGGTGGGTCGGAACGCCCGCTTCTTCGAGCTTTGCGAACACGTGGTTGGTCATGCGGTTGTTGACAACGCCTTTGCCCATAATCGTGCCTTTTTTCTCACCGTTAAACGCGGTGGCGTCGTCTTTGTAATCTACAATCAAAAGTTCCGGGTCGTCGGTTTTAAAAACTTTCTTTGCCTTGCCTTCATACAGTTGTTCGAGTTTTTCCATGGTTTTAATCTCCTTTTTCTTGTTGTATTTTAAGTTGCTTTTTACTTAGTCACGAAACTGCGCACAGATTTTTTCATCTTTGCGCCGCACTTCGTCCGCCATTTCTTGCCGCATGGCGACAAGCTTTTTGTCCAGTTCTTCGTCGGAAAGCGCGAGCATCTGCGCCGCGAGAATGGCTGCGTTTTTCGAGCCGTTGACCGCGACGGTCGCCACGGGAATGCCGGAGGGCATCTGCACGGTGGCAAGCAACGCGTCTAACCCCTCAAACGAGGATTTGCCCGGTACGCCGATAATCGGCAAGGTGGTGTTGGCGGCGAGGACACCGCCTAAGTGCGCCGCCATACCGGCAATCGAAATGAGCACGCCGAACCCGTTTTCTTTCGCGCTCTTTGCAAAGGCACACGCTTCGTCGGGCGTGCGGTGCGCCGACATGACATGCACTTCAAACGGAATATCGAGCGCCTTTAACTGCGCCGCGGCTTTTTCGGCAATCGGTAAATCGCTGTCAGAGCCCATAATGATTGCAACTTTTTTCATAAAAAGACACCTCACACAAATTTCAAAAATAAAACACAAAACGGCGTAGGTTACACTACGCCGTTGTTACAGGACAGTATATTTTTTTCGTGACCGGCCGCTTGCATACCGCCGATTTGCAGACTGCGCCGCTGGGTGACCGGAAAGCGGCCCGAAACAAGGCCAAACAGTTTCTGAAAAACCGACACAGCGCATACCTCCAAAATAAAATCACAATATAATTTTACTTTTTTTGACAAAGAAAATCAAGAGGAAACGCGGTGAAATCCGAAGATTGGAGGGTTTGACAACTTCCCGTGGTTTTCAAAGCCGCCTTTGTGAATTTTGACAAGGGGTTTACTGTGCGTTTTCCACAGCTTTTTCCGGGGCTTCTTCGGCAGGTGCTTTTCCCGCCGCGACCGCTTCTTTTTCTTCCGTCTTTGCGGGTTCTTCCGCCGCTTTCGGCTCGGAATTCTTTTCAGGGCCCGCGTCCTCGGCTGTGGGCGCTGCCGCTTTCGGCTCCAGTGTCTCCAAGCGCGCTTCGAGCCAATGTAAAATATCCGCGGTAACTTCATCGCGGTTTAATTCGTTTAAAAGTTCGTGCCGCGCTTCGGGGTACAGCTTCAAAAGCGTGTTGGTGTGACCGGTTTTGCGCAGCGTTTTGTAAACCTCCGTCACACCCTTGCCGTATTCGCCGACCGGGTCTTTGTCACCGGAAATCATCAGAATTTGCAAATCCGTCGGTACGGTGTTGTACCAAACCTTGCCGGAGATTTCCTTCAGCAGAGAAAACAGCGTTTTAAAGCCGTTGACGGTAAACACAAAGCCGCAGTTTTTGTCGTCAATATATTTCTGGACTTCCTTTTCGTCGCGGGAAAGCCAGTCGAATTTGGTGTTTTTCGCCGTCTTTTTGTTATAGCTGCCGAACGCCATGGAATCGAGAAACGTGGAGCGATATAACATTCCGTCGGTTTTGGTTAAGTAGTTGGCGAGCAAAATCCCGATGTCCACCGCCGGGTTCGGACCGCTTGTCCCGCAATAAATGACGCCGTCAAGCAGATGGCCGTATTTTGCGGTGTATTTGCGCGCCAAAAACGAGCCCATGCTGTGGCCGAACAGGAAAACCGGCACGTTCGGATATTCCTGCCGCGCAATGTCGGTCAACTGTTTCATGTCTTCGACAAGGCTGTTGGCACCGTCGTCGCCGAAAAAGCCGAGTTCGTTTTCATTGGCGACGGAAGAGCCGTGGCCTAAATGGTCGTTGATATAAACCGCAAACCCCTTTTTGCAAAGTTCCATAGCAAACCGCGCATAGCGGTTGGAATACTCAGCCATGCCGTGGGCGATTTGCACGATGCCGCGGACGGCGCCGAAATCGGCGGGTGCGGCACTTTGGGCGAAAATATCACAAAGCCCGGAAGCGGACTTAAAGGTAAATTCGTTGGTCAAAAACTCCATAAACTTATCCCCTAACAGTAGATAGTTTTATCAGTATAGCACAAAACGGAAGAAAATGGAACGCAGCAGAGCAATCTTTGTGCCAAAATCTAAAATATCAAATCCATATTTATGCAACTTGCATAATTTCAAAATCGAAAAAAGAAGCCAAATTTTTTTGAAAAAAGCCTTGCGGAAACCGGATTTCTGTGCTATGATACATACCGTCAGTTATACGGGGGTATAGCTCAGCTGGGAGCGCAAGCCAACAGGTAACCTACCCCGAAACGCATTTGACAATTAAATATAAAAAGCATACCGAAACGCAATAACATCAACGGTATGCGAAGATATGGGGGCGTAGCTCAGCTGGGAGAGCGCCACACTGGCAGTGTGGAGGTCATCGGTTCGATCCCGACCGTCTCCACCATCAAAAGCAAAGACTGCGAATAAAAACGCAGTCTTTTTTCTTTGCTGATTTTTATTGGATCTTTGAACTCTCGTACAATTGAATATTGCTAAAATCAGGCAGATAGAATAGAAAAAATCTATCTGCCTTTTTTCGTATATATACATAGCCAATCGTTTGAAAAATAACGGTTGGCTTTTTTCATTTTATATATTTTGAAACCAAAGGAGATGCAAGACGATGAACAAATTTGAATCAGAAAGAAAATTTACCGAGCATATGAAAAGGTGTTATCCGCCCGGTACGAGATTAGTGCTTTTAAATATGGATGATCCCTATGCCCTGGTACCGAGCGGAACAAAAGGCACAGTTGTCCATGTAGATGATGCCGCGCAAATCCATATGAAATGGGATAACGGCAGAACCCTTGCCCTTGTCCACGGCGAGGACAGCTTCCGCAAACTCACCGATGAGGAACTTGCGGAAGAACAAAATGAAAATGTGGACGAAGGTAACACCCCTGTCCTCGGAATGTGAGGTGGCACGAAAAATATATAGATAAAGGCAGTCGGATTGCTATGGCAATCCGATTTTTTGATGTGTTCGTAGGGATAGGCGCATCTCGTTCCGGACTTAAAGACCGTCGACTGTATAAAATAGTGGGGGCGCAGGAATCGCTCCAGTCATATCGACTATCTGACAGAAAATAAAAGAAATATATTATGAACAGGAGGAAAAATAAATGCCGAATCATGTAGAAAATATTATTGCCTTAAAGGGTGATGAAAGAAAAATCCGTGAAATGCTTGAAGCAATCAAGAATGATGATTACGGTTTAGGTACGGTAGATTTTAATAAGATTATTTCTATGCCTGAAAGCTTGAATATTGAAGCAGGTAGCAGAACGGACAGAGGACTGAAAGCATACTGCGATTTTATTGATGTTTATGTTTTCGGTAGAAATGCTGAAGATGCATTAAATGCAATTCAAAATATATCCAAAGAAAGCGAAGATGTATTTTTACGGCAAAGAACAGATGTCAAAATCGACGAATGGGAGCTTGGCAAGATCGCTTGGAATAACATTCAAAATTACGGCTTTCCCACTTGGTATGAGTGGAGTACCAAGAATTGGGGTACAAAATGGAACGCCTACGGTTATGAAGACGGCACAGACTACAGTGCAAGCGATAATTTACACTTCCAGACAGCGTGGACTGCTCCGCATCCCGTTATCCAAAAATTAGCCCAAATGTATCCAGACATCGGCTTTGAGCATGAGTGGGCGGATGAAGATTTGGGTGCAAACTGCGGACGTAAGTATTATAGCGGCGGAGTATGCACTGAGGATTATTATCCCGAGAACCAAAAAGAAGCCATTGAATTTGCCTGCCGTATTTGGGGCTACGATCCTGGCGATCTTGCGTTAATGCTCAATAAAGCGGAAAACGGATATGTTAATATCGAAAACGAAGAATATGATTTGATTGAGCTTTTCGGGAAGCCTGCTTTGTTTACAAGCGAAAGATTAACCGATGCGAATATTCCGAAAGGTCTTTATTGCTATGATCTGCGTGAGAGCGTTGGCGGCAGGTTTGCAACTGTTGAGCCGAAGGTCACAGTCAATCATGCAGGCTCCGTCATTACCGATGAACCGATAGATTTTGGTGAACAGGGATTTATCACATTTGTCGAAGATACAGAGTTGAATTTTATGGGTGAAGAAATGACATTAGGAGAATATATGCAAGGCGAATTCGAAGAAACACAAGATGAATCGCAGCAAAGCGGAGGTATGCAGTTATGAGTATTAAGCAAATCCGAGCAGAAGAACTTCGCAGAATGAAAGGCGAAGAGGGCTTGATTTTACAGGGGTGCGGCGGAAGTATTGACGAATGGGTAGACGGAATAAACAAAATGCTTACAAAGTCGGATGTTTTGCTTGATGGTACAAAATTCAAAGCAGAAAACTGCCTTAAATTTGAAAGCGAAGGACACACCAATCTTTTGTTTCTGTTCTCTGAGGATGTAAAACTTAATATGGGAAAGCTCGCAATGTGGAGATTGCAGACGCACAGTGAGTTCGGTGGCAAATGGCTTTCCGATTATGTAGATAACCGGCTCGGCGGTTTTATATCTGAGGGAAAGCAAAAACCCGACTGCAAGCTGATCGGCGAAGATGGTAATATTTTTAACCTTATGGGAATTGCCGCAAGAACACTTCGACAAAACGGCATGCCGCAGGAAGCAGTTGAAATGCGTGAGCGCATTCGAGCTTCGGGCAGTTATGACGAAGCTCTTTGCATTATCGGCGAGTATGTAAATATAACGAGCGACGATGAAAACTCAGACGAAGATATGGATTATTCTATGGAGTTCGGAGAGATATAAAATGGCAATAACAATGCTGATTATCGGTCTGATGCTCGGAGGCTGTATTGCAACTGTATTTCTTTGCTGTTTTCAGATAAACCGAGACAACTATTACGAACAGACCGTTCAAAGCCATAAAGAAAAACAGAATAAAGAATAAGAACCATCGGCGGTATCAATCGTTTCAGAGCGACGATTGATACCGCTTTTTTATTGCTCCGAAACGGTTGTGCCGCCTTGCGTGAAAGAGAGGTGCTCACCATAAAAACCCCTGTATCAAGAGTAGGCAATAAGACTGCAATTCTGCATATTTTGTACGCTCTATTTCCTTTGAACTACGGCAGATTTGTTGATGTGTTCGGCGGTTCAGGAAGCGTACTACTCGGCAACCCCGAACTCTGTCCGTTTGAGGTGTACAACGACTTTGACAGAAATTTAGCCAATTTGTTCCGATGTATGAAAGAAAGAACTATGGCGGTGATTCGTGAACTTGGCTTTTGCCATATGAATTCCCGTGAAGATTTTATTGCTGTCCGCCGTTTCTTTAATAATGAGCAGTTTGACGATAAATATCTGTCTGAAGAATTACGGCTTACAGAAGCTCTCTTTCCCTTTCCCGAAGCGAATGAGCTGAAAGAGATACGGACACGGATTACACAGGACTATGATGTCCGCCGTGCCGCTATGTTCTTAAAACTCCTTAGATTCAGTTATTCAAGCAGCGGAAAATCCTATGCCTCACAGCCTTTTGATTTGCGTAGGTTGTTCGGCTTGATTTCGCAACTGCAAGAGCGTATGGCAAATGTCGTTGTGGAAAATCAAGACTTTGAAACGATCATTAAACATTACGATCGGCCTGACACCTTTTTCTATCTTGATCCCCCATACTTTTCTACCGAGGATATGTATGAGGTTGGGTTTGGTTGGAACGACCATGTAAGGCTCAGAGATACGTTGAAAAGCATAACAGGCAAATTCTTGCTGTCCTACAACGACTGCGAGGAAATCCGCAAGCTGTATAACGGCTTTTCGGTATTTGACTTTTCCCGTACACATTCAATGGCTCAGCGTTATGAAGCGGGCAAAGAATTCAAAGAACTGCTTATCGGTAACTATGATTTGTACGAACGGGAAAAAGCAAAGCCGAAACAGTTAACGCTTTTTGAAACAGAGAGTGAAAATACAAATTTTGATTATGAAAGAATTTTAAAGGAGTGCATTGTATGCAAGACACAAAAATGAATATGGGCGAATACGTCCTCTTTTCCGTGCCTATGGAAATGCTTGAAGAAGCGGGTATCGGCGAAGAAAGCGTTATTCAGATGAGAGCCGGAAACGGCAAGATTATTATCAACAGAGTAAAAAACGAAGAAGATTTTGTTTGTGACGGCGACTGTAAAAACTGCCCTATGAGCGAAATCGACTGCAATGAAGATTGCGAGAACTGTCCTTGTTGTAACAGGTGTGATGAAAGTGAGGTTTTCTGAGATGATAAAGATACTTCGTATACTCGGCAAACGAGGAAGAATTACTATCCCCTTTGAAATCAGACAGCGCGTAGGTTTTAAATACAACGATGTATTATCGTTTACAGAAACAGCAGACGGCAGGTCGGTTGTTGTAAGGAGAGAGAAAATATGCGATAACTGCAGGCAAAATCATTCTTCGTTAAAAGAAAATGAGGTTACGCTCCTCGATTTTCTGAATAACCTCTCACCTGAGCAGCAAAGAGCGGCTTTGGTGCATTTATCAGTCAAGTGGGCTGAACGGCAAGGCGGTGAGCTGAATGTCTGAAAAATTAACAGTCGTAATGGTCGAACCGCACAAAGCGCCATATGCAGCTAAAATTGATGATGAATTATCCGCACTGCAAAAGGCTGTAGGCGGATATATTGAAACCGTGTATAACGGAGATGGAACCATCATCGTCTGCAATGAAGAAGGCAAGCTCAAAGGTTTAGAGGGTAACCGCAGAATCAGGGGAGGTGCAAGCGTTATTGCAGGCACATTTTTTGTAGTCGGCGATGATGGTGAAAACTTCAGATCGTTAAACGAAAGCGAGGTGGTGAGATATATGGAAAGGTTTAAAGAGGTAGAGAAAATATTGCAGGACGAGGTAGAAGCCGATATGGGCATTACCTTTATTTCAATGTAATTAAAAAAGGAGAAAAATCATTATGGCAAAGCAAAAAGAACAAAAGAAAGCAGTTCCAACTATCACGGCGAGAATTGACCGTCTTGTCAATCAGGAAGATTCAAGCATTAAAGCCTACGCATCCGTCAATATAGGCGGCGCATTTGCCGTTCATGGTATTAAAGTAATTGATTCGGTTAAAGGTATTTTCGTATCCATGCCGTCCAACAGTTACAAAAAGGACGGAAAAGTGGAATATAGCGATATCTGCCATCCGATTACCGCCAACGCACGTAATGAGCTTATCGATAGGGTCACCGAAGCGTACGAAGCAAAATTAAGCGAGAAACAGGACATAGATAATATGCCCGAAGATGAAACCGAAACAGCAGATATTCAGCCGTCCATGTAAAAAATATATGTATTTCAAATTTTCATCTGGACTTTTTGAAATCTTTTGCTATCGTTGTAGTTAAGAGGTGATTCACTATGGAAGGAAAAATTTTATCTGTCTTTCTGAGCCTTGTAATCCTGCTAAGCCTTGCAGGATGCGGAAATCAGATGGTACGGCAAAATTCTGACAAGACGGTTAACGGCACGTTCTCGGTAGATGTAACATCGGACACCGATATAAACGATGACATCACTGTCGATTCCGTTGATACAGATCAAACTGATTTGATGACTGAAACCGAACCAGAAGGGACAACAGAAAAAGATAATCAGAATTCTTTCACATTGAATGCCGATAACCAAAAGCCAAAAGTTTCTAATCCGTCAGCAACGAAACCACAGGCTCATGAACAGACAATAATATCTCAGCCGCTTAAACCTTCGGGAACAGACAAGTCTGCGGAAGAATCTACGCAAAAGCAGACAGAATCTCCCGCTCCGACCAAACCTGCAGAAAAGCCAATAACAGCCAAGCCAACTGAGCCGGAGTTTGATATCGATTATTGGATATCCTTCGCAAAAAACTATGCTCTAAGCGTAGGCTTAAGGCTTGAAAGCTCGGCAGTCGAATGTTGGGATAACCCGATACCCGCAAACGCAAAATGCAAATATCTCGAACGGGATATTAAGGGCAGACTCAATCACTATGCAAAAGATGAAGATATAACGGATGTGTGGATATGGACAGAGAAAGTATCAGATAATTCTTATGAAATATATATAGGCTATGCATAAAACAAAATAATCTTAAACGCATCGTAGAAATACGGTGCGTTTTTTATTCGGAAAGGATGAAAATCAATGATAAAAAGAGGTCTAACTAAATACTTGTCCTTGCTTTTGGCATTGGTGGGTATCTTCTCAAATTTCTTATCCTTCGGAACAGTTACTGCTTATGCAGCCGTTGGCGAAAAGGCCGACATATATATGGTTGAGTTTCCGAGAGGAAATGAAGCTAACCGTTCGGGCTGGGGACACGAAGCCTTGCAGTATATGAACGGCTGGAACACAGGCGGAGCATCAAATACAATGGCACTTCGCGCCATAGGCTCATATACAGGTAAAATTTGCTACTGTATTGAGCCCGGAACAGGACAGTATACGGGCGATACCTTTACACAAAAGGATGAATATTTTTGGAATAATTTCCCACCTGAATACAACCGAACAATCGACGGCGATTCAATAAAAATATTTATTGGCAGGATTTTACAGTACGGCTATACGGGAAATCTTTCAACCGAGTGGAAAACGCAGGACGCCGCAGGTGCTGACAAGCTCTCCTTTGCAACAGCCACTCAGCTGTTAATTTGGGAAACAATAGTCGGCGAACGAGATGAAAATTTCAACCATGTCGATACGGGAAGCTGTGACAGAGTATTGGACTCTATTAAAGAAAACAATCCGATACGCAGTCAGATTTTAAATCACTATTCGGATATCGAAAAAGCTGTTAAAAACCATACGAAAGTGCCATCTTTCTGCGCAAGGTCAACAGGAAAAGCAAAAACTATTGAAATGCAATGGGACGGCAAACAGTATGTCTCTGTTCTTATCGATTCAAATAATGTATTGTCAAACTATTCGTTTCATTCCAATGTGCCGTCTGTATCCTTTGCTGTAAACGGGAACAAATTGACAGTAACATCTAAGACAGCGCCTAAAGAAGAAATTACGGTTACAGCCGAAAAAAACGACTCACAGAGAAAAGGCTTAATCACTTGGACTGACGGCATATATGCGCCCGGCAAAGGCTCGCAGGATACGGTAACCTATGCACAATCCGTTAGCGATCCCGTGAAAGCGTATGTGAAAATCAAGGTTTCTTACGGCTCTGCTAAAATTGTAAAGACATCTGAGGACGGCAAGGTTGACGATATTTCATTCCGTGTTCAGGGTAACGGTATTGATAAAACCGTAAAGACAGAAAGTGACGGCCAGATTCAGATAGATAACCTTATGCCCGGTGTTTACACTGTTACAGAACAGACGGAAAACATATATGAACCGCAGGAAACTCGCCGTGTGACAGTGGTTTCAGGACAAACCGCTATAGTTACCTTTAACAATAAGCTGAAACGAGGTAGTCTCACCATTACAAAAACAAGCGAGGACGGATTAAGCGAAGGCGTTAAATTCCATTTGTACGGCACATCTTTATCAGGATTAAAGGTTAACGAATACGCCGTAACAGACAAAAGCGGCAAGGCGTATTTTAAAGATGTTCTGATCGGTTCGGGATATACCCTCGAAGAAACCGAAACAGCCGATCGCTATGTTGTTCCCGAAAAGCAAACTGCAGAAATCGAATGGAATAAAGTAACCGATAAATCTTTTCATAACATCCTTAAAAAGTGGCGGTTAACTGTTACAAAAAGCGATAAAGAAACGGGAAATGCGCAAGGCGATGCTTCTCTTGCAGGCGCAAAGTACGGCGTTTACAAGGGCAAGCAGCTGATTGACAGTTATACGACAGATAAAAACGGTCAGTTTACTACCAAATATTATGTCTGCGGTTCGGATTGGATTCTGCGTGAACTCACGCCGAGTGAAGGATATCTCGTCAATACGGAATCTATACACATCGGCGCGGAAGCAAAGCTCTACACTGCGGAATATAACTCGGCGTCTCCGCTCGACGCTCTTGAAACTGTACAGAAAGGAAAAATCGCTGTTATTAAGCACTGCAATGACGGCTCAACACAGATTGAAACGCCTGAAAAAGGCGCCGAATTTGAAATATATCTCAAAAAGTCAGGTTCATATGTTAAAGCCAAAGAATCTGAGCGAGATATTCTCGTCTGTGATGAAAACGGATTTGCGCAGTCAAAGGATTTGCCCTACGGCATTTATACCGTCAAGCAGACAAAAGGCTGGGATGGTAAAGAACTTATGAAGCCGTTTGATGTGTTTATCAGCAAAAGCGGCGAAACCTATCGTTATCTCATCAACAATGCAACCTTTGAATCGCTTATTGAAATCGTAAAAAAGGACGCCGAAACAGACAAGACAATTCCTGCATCCGGCATCGGATTTAAAGTACGCAATACCGATACGGGAAAATATATTGTCCAGCATATTAACTACCCGACGCCTGCGGACATTGAAATCTACTACACCGACAGCACGGGTAAATTGATGTTGCCCGAAGCGCTTGCTTACGGGAATTATGAAATCATTGAGCAGAATACCTGTTACGGATATGTTCTTGACAGTACGCCTATTCCGTTTAAGGTGGACGGGAGCAAAACAGTTATAACCGTTGAAAAGCATAATACGGCGCAGAAAGGAAAAATCACTGTTCGTAAATCGGGCGAGGTGTTCTCGTCTGTTACAGAAGCAGACGGTATTTATCAGCCTGTATATGCAGTAAAAGGCTTACAGGGTGCAGTTTACGAAATTACAGCCGCCGAAGATATCTATACTCTTGACGGCACGCTCCGCTATGCAAAAGGCACTGTTGTAGATGAAATCACAACAGGAAAAGACGGTAGAGCAACAAGCAAGCCTTTGTATCTCGGAAAATATGATATTCGTGAAATCAAAGCTCCTTACGGTATGATATTAAACAGTGAATCAAAAACTGTGGAACTGACCTATGCAGGTCAAGATATAAGCATAACCGAAATTTCTGCTGAGTTTTGTAACGAACGACAAAAGGCAGAAATATCGCTCTCTAAAGTTTTGGAGCAAAACGAAACCTTTGGAATTGGCAATAACGGTGAAATTCTTTCTGTGCAGTTTGGACTCTTTGCAGATGAAGATTTAAAAGCCGCAGACGGCTCGGTTATTCCTAAAGACAGTTTATTGGAGATTGTAAGTTGTGATGAAAACGGCAAAGCAGCTTTTAACACGGATATTCCCGTAGGCGCAAAATTGTATGTTAAGGAAATCAGTGCAGACAGTCACTATCTCCTCTCGGATGAAAAATATCCCGTAGTTTTTGAGTACGCAGGACAGAATACGGCAACCGTAAATCTCTCTGTAAATAACGGAGAGCGGATTGAAAACAACCTTATCTATGGCACTGTAAAAGGCTTAAAGATTGCCTGTGATACAGACGAAGCTATAATAGGCGCATTGTTCGGGTTATTCAAAGCGGATGAAACTGAATTTGCGGAAAAAACTGCAATTCTTCTAGCCAAGTCGAATGAAAACGGCATCTTCACCTTTGAAAATGTACCGTTCGGAGAATGGACAGTCAAAGAATTACAGCCTGCTGAGAACTATTTGCCGAGCGACTGTGTTTACCGTATCACAGTAAACGAAAATGAACAGATTATTGAAATAATCGCAATTAATGACCGTGTACCTGAACCGGTATTGCCTCCTGTTCTTGATATTCCCCAAACAGGTGATGACAGAAATCTCGGCTTTTGGATCGGCTTGGGGGCTATTGCCTTAGGCGGATTTGTATCAGCCGGAATTATGGCAATCAAAAGTCAAAGGGATGACGAAGATGCGTAAGGTATATATCTGCGCTCCTCTCGGCGGTAATATAGAAGAAAATGTAAAAAAGTTAAGCAATAGCAAGATTTGCACTGCTGTGCAGTACGGTGCCTGTTGCGCCGCATTTTTCTGCTCTCTGCCTTAATAACAACATTCAGAAAGGACATGAAATCGGTACAGCCGCGGGACGCAGCCTTTTATTGTTATGTGATAAAATGTGGGGTTTCGGCGATAAGGAAACCGAAGGTGTGAGAGCTGAAATACAGTTTTGCAATAATCTTAATGTCCGTATCCATAGGATTCGGGACAGTATAATAACGAAAAAATTGGGAGATAAACACCATGAAAAAGAAAACGGTAAAAACAATAGTATGTTTGTGTATGCTCCTTTTGATTGTGTCTGTTTCTGCTGTGCCTGCCTTTGCCGCGGGCGACGTTGCAGGCGCTATTGAAAGCACATGGAACGCAGCACAGGCGCAGATCAAAACAGTGGTAAACAATGTTGTCTTTCCCATAGTGGATATGATATTGGCAATTCTTTTCTTTGTTAAGGTCGGTACTTCATATTTTGAGTACCGAAAGCACGGGCAGTTTGAATTTACCGCACCCGCTATCCTATTTGCCTGTCTTATCTTTACTTTAACAGCGCCGCTGTATATCTGGTCAATTCTCTAACTGGTCTATAAAGCCGAACTGAAAATCAGATAGCTCTTTGGAGGTGAATCACTTGTTTGATTGGCTAGGCGATATTATCTCAGGTATCGGCGATTCTATCGGCAATGTCTTTGAAATGCTCGGACAGCAGATATCCAATGTAATCTGGAACACTATGCTCCAGTGGTTATACGAAACAATTTACGGCGCAGTTGCAGATTTCTTTACGATGATGGGCAACATGGGCGCAGATATATTCGAGCTTGACTGGGTAAAGGCAACAATAAAGCTGTTTACGCTGTTCGGTTGGTCGCTCTTCATAGCAGGTGTGGCAGTTGTTGTATTCGATGTAGCTATCGAATACCAATGCGGCAGAGCAAATATCAAGACGACAGCGATCAATGTATTAAAAGGATTTTTTGCCTGTTCGCTTATCGGCATTGTGCCTGTTGAACTGTATAAATTCTGTATCAGCCTGCAAAACACATTTTCGCACGATTTATCCCGCTTATTCGGCGGAACACAGTCGCTTGATTTTGCAGGTCAAAGCATGAGCGTACTGCAGGGAAGTTTTGAGGTATCAACGCAAGTAACATTTAATCTTTTCAATCTTCTTGCGCTCATAGCCTTCGCTTACTGCGTAATCAAAATATTCTTTGCGAATATAAAGCGAGGCGGAATACTGCTCATACAAATGGCGGTAGGCAGTCTGTATATGTTCTCCGTTCCGAGAGGATATACAGACGGATTTAATCAGTGGATGAAGCAGATTGCCGCACTGTGCTTAACGGCCTTTATGCAGACAACACTGCTGTTCTTAGGGCTTCTAACATTCCCTAACAATATGCTTTTAGGTCTCGGCATAATGCTTGCGGCCAACGAAGTACCGAGAATCGCACAGCAGTTTGGTCTTGATTCAAGTGTAAAAGTAAACATGATGAGCGTTGTCCATGCAACGACCACAGCTGTGAATCTTACTCGCTCGGTAGCGAGAGCGACAGGAAAATGACGGAGGTAATATAAAAATGACTCAGTATTTATACCCCAAAAATTTAAGAGCCACAGCAAATCTGTGGCTTTGGAGTTTAAAGGATTTTTGTATATTGGGAATTTCCGCACTGCTGTCCATAGTAATTTTAGTACAGACGAAATTTGTAATTCCTGCTGCCGTAACCTTGTGTTACGGTTTTTTATCTATCCGTATGGATGAAACAACAGTGCTTGACTTTATCAAATATGCAGTGAGATATTTTATCGGTACACAGCAAGAATTCCGCTGGAGGCAGGCTGAACCCGCTCCTAATTTGCACACAAAGCATACGCTAAAATCAGCATTGCGTGCCTGCGAATAAAGTTCTCTGAAATTGAGGTGTAATATATTTTATGATCAATAAAGAAAAACAACAGAAAAAGAAAAAAGGACGCTCGGTGCAGGATTTAATCGGCGTCAAAGCATTCACGAAGTACGGGCTTGCCACGAATAGGGGTGAGCTTTTGTTTTACCTCGTAGCCCCGACCAACATCTCGGTACTGTCTCACACGAATGTTGAAATTAAAATAAGGCATCTGATGATGGTTTTGTCTTCACTTCCCGATATCGAAATCACCTGTACCGATTCTTCGGAATGCTTTGATTGTAACAAATCATATTTGCATGCAAGATTATTGGAAGAACAAAATCCGAAAGTTAGAAAAATTATTAAAAAAGATATAGATTTCCTTGATAATATTCAAATGGAAATGGCAACGGCAAGGCAGTTTTTGTTTGTCGCAAGGCTTAAAAATACAAAAGACAAACAAACCTTTGATACAGCCAACCGCATTGAGAAGGTTATATCCGAGCAAGGCTTTGAAACGCACCGCATGAAGAAAAATGAAATCAAGCGTTTCCTTGCTTTGTATTTTGAAGCAAGTATGAACGGTGAGCAAATGCCCGATGCGGACGGTGAACAGTTTTTTAATTTTGACAAGGACGGTGAAAATGAATGTTAAAGAAAAAAGCGAAAGAATTAACATCCGAACAGATTGAAGAAATCCGCACAAAAGATTTCTTTGATATGATACTGCCCAGTACGGTCAAATTCTTTTCAGACCATTATATCGTCGGCAACAGTTATCGCTGTGTTTGGGCAATCCGTGAATATCCGCCTACTACCGAGGAACAGGCAATTTTATCGCAACTTGGCGACAGAAGTGGTGTTACGCTTCGCATTTATCACAGGCTGGTTGAAAGTATGGAACAGCGTAAAATAATACAGAACGCCACCCGCCGAAACAAGCTGAAAAGCGGCGGCAATGATGTCAACGAAACGATTGAAGCCGAGGGCAATTTGCAGGATGTGGTAGAGTTGCTCGCCAATCTCAGAAAGAACCGTGAGCCTCTGCTCCACTGCTCTGTATTCATTGAATTAAAGGCAAAGAATATGGACGCGCTTAAAGAATTGCAGAGTGAGATTGCAATGGAACTTACTCGTTCCAAAATCTCAGTTGACAGACTGACGCTTCGTCAGAAAGAGGGCTTCCTCTCTGTTCTGCCCGTGGGCGCAAATCAGTTTGGTGCACAGTATGAGCGTGTTTTACCCGCAAGCTCAGTTGCCAATCTCTATCCGTTTAACTTTTCGGGGAAGACCGACCCACAGGGAATATATATCGGCAGAGATAAATTCGGCACGAATATCCTTGTGGATTTTGACCGCAGGGCTGAAGATAAAACAACAAGCAATATCCTTATCTTAGGCAACAGCGGTCAAGGCAAGAGTTATTTGTTAAAGCTGATTCTTACCAATATCAGAGAATCAGGTAAAAGCATAATCTGCCTTGATCCCGAAAGCGAGTATGAAGAGCTTTGTTCAGCGCTCGGCGGTTGTTATATAGACTTTTTATCTGGTGAATACACCATAAATCCTTTAGAGCCTAAGTCTTTCGGTGTGGGCGGTGATGATGGTGATGGTGATGATACCACCTGTCCTGCGGCGTTTAAAAAAGTAACAAGGCTTTCACAGCATATCGCTTTTCTCAAGGACTTCTTCCGCAGTTATAAAGATTTTTCTGACACGCAAATCGACACCATTGAAATCCTGCTTTCTAAGCTGTATGCTCGCTTTGGCATTTCCGACAGCACCGACTATAGCAAGATGAAGCCCACTGATTATCCCATTATGGAAGATTTCTACAAGCTGTGCGAAGAAGAATTTATGACCTACGATAAGCAGAGGAAATACCTCTACACAGGAGAAACTTTACAAGAGGTATGCCTCGGCATTCATTCTATGTGTGTTGGTGCGGAAAGCAAATACTTTAACGGGCACACAAATATCACAGATGATGCATTCCTTGTATTTGGTGTGAAAGGCTTAATGAATACCAACAAGCGATTAAAAGACGCTATGCTTTTCAATATCCTGTCCTTTATGAACAATCAGCTTCTCGGAAAAGGAAACACAGCGGCGAGCATCGATGAGCTGTACTTGTTTCTTACGAACATGACGGCAATTGAATATATCCGAAACGCTATGAAGCGTGTGCGTAAAAAAGATTCCTCAATTATTCTGGCAAGTCAAAATATAGAGGATTTTTTAATACCGTCTATCCGTGAGTTTACAAAGCCCCTTTTCAGTATTCCCACCCATCAATTTCTGTTCAATGCCGGTCAGATCAATTCGAAAGAGTATATGGACGCTTTACAGGTTGAACCGAGTGAGTTTGAACTGATTAAATATCCCGAACGCGGTACCTGCCTGTACCGATGCGGAAACGAGAGATATTTGTTGCAGGTCATTGCTCCCGATTACAAATCCGCACTGTTAGGGGAAGCCGGCGGGCGATGAGCCACCGCAGGCAATTCGTACACTAAAATCAGTAAAGGTCGTGGGTATAGTTGCCTGTGCCCTTTTCTATGCGAAAGGAGGAATGTACTATGAGTGCAACTATAGCGGCAGCACTGAAAAAACTTGCTGTATATATCCTTACAGATAAAAAGACGTTGAAAATAGTAATCGGAATCATACTTGGAGTGATTATCATAATCATTATACCTATTGTTGCTGTAGTTTCAATTTTTAACGGCGATATAAATATTGACACCGACAGATTGCAAACAATGGTCGTTCAGAATTTATCTGCAGAGGATAAAGTCAAATTGCAATTTGTGGAAGATACAATGAACAGCATTGATGAAAAAATGAAAGCTGCCGGATTTAACGGCAGAATTAAAGAAGCGCAGGTACTGTATGTACTTGCGCTTTCTGATTTTTCTCACAATCCCGATTTTGCAGATAAGCTCGTATCCTGTTTCAGTGAAAATCAAACAGACGAGCAGTTAATTTCCAACATCAATTCTGCATTCGGCACACAGCTTACGGCCGAAGATTTCAGCAATGTCATGAGCAATATACGCTCTATGCGTATTGACACATCCGACTATACCGATTCGAAAACGAAAAACAATCTTGATCTTGTAAAATGGGCAAAGCACGCACAGGAAAGCGGATGGGGCTATGTCTGGGGAACACACGGAAATCTTCTTAACAAAACCGAGCTGGAACGGCTTGAATCCGTATTCGGCACTCATGTTACCGATTACGACGATTTTATCCGTCACAACTGGCTCGGTAAGCGAACGGCAGACTGCGTTGGGTTAATCAAAGGCTACGGTTGGTACGATGCCGAAAGCGGAAAGATCAGCATCGGTGCAAACGGTATGCAGGATGTTTCTGCAAACGGAATGTTTCAAGCGGCAAAGGAAAAAGGCACGATTGATACTCTTCCCGAAATTCCCGGACTTGCTGTATGGCAAGAAGGTCATATCGGTATTTATATCGGCAACGGCGAAGTCATTCATGCCGCAAATACAACAGCGGGCGTAACACGCACCCCTATCGGTCAAAGCGGATGGACACACTGGTTGAAAGTGCCGTATATCAAATATATTGAAGAAAGCGAGAAGTCAACATCATGAAAATTAATATACCTTTTCGCAGAAAAGATTCGGAAATAGAAACAAGCCCCTGTGTAGTAGAGAAAACTGTGGAGCTGCCTGCTGAGCAGTTTAATCATTTTTCAAAGAACCTTTTGAACGATTATGATTTTATTCTTGAAAATATCGACCAAATGTATCAGGACAACAATGGCGTGAACCATTGTCTATTGGTGCTTTGTGAAGAAAGGGATGATGGCATTATCGTGGAATCCGAGGGTAGTTCCTATGCCCGTTACAGCGCCTATCTTCCATGTGCACGCAAGCTTATACAGCAGGAGCAATATCCGTCGTTGACTGCATACGCAGATGAAATGCGATGGCTTGCAGACAAGTATGTGCAGAAAGCTTTAAACGGTCAGCTTGACTGCCAGTACAGAATTGATTTTGACGAGGTGAGAAATCTCTGCCGTCACAACGGGTTCAACGAAGAATTATTTATAGATATGCTCTCCGACAGAGATGAAATTGACGATGTTGACTTTTTAGATGACGGCTGTACAGTTACAATTTCCAATCCGTATTTGCGTCAGGAAAATGAAGAAGATCTTCGCAGATTGAATTCTGAAGAAGTTGAAATTATTTGTGCAAAGCATATTTTATGGCTTCACGATGCAGGCGGCGAACAGGCGGATTTTTCTAACTGCTTGATTAAGGATATGAATCTTTCAGGCAAAAATTTAATCAATGCTGTTTTTAACGGCGCTAAGTTTGCGAATACGGATCTGAGCAAGGCGGAATTCTGCTTTGCTCTCTTTAACAGCACGAGATTCCAAAACTGCAATTTATCAGATGTTATTGCAGAAGAATCCGAATTTAAATATTCTGAGTATGTTGCCTGTGCTTTCGATCGCGCAATATTTACGCATAGCAATTTTACAGGTGCAAAATTTTATGACTGCATAATGAAAAACTCAAGTTTGCAAAACTGCTGTATTGATAAAATGGAGTTCGGTGACATGAATCTTGGTTCAGTGGATATGCGTAACTGCAGTTGTGATGAGCAGGAATGGACAGCAGAACAGCTCGGCGAGGATATTTCTATGTGAGGTGTAGATTTGAAGAAAGCGACAATCAATATTTCCTACGATGAAGAAAAACTGAGTGCAATGAAACTGTATCTCGAACAGAAAGGCACATGCCTTGATAATGAGGTTATTAAAATGCTTGATACTTTGTTTAACAAAACTGTCCCGTCAGGTGTCCGTGATTTCATATCAATGAAATCTAAAGGCTATGCACTGACTTCTAAAAAGGAGATGAAAAGCAATGGCTGATATTCAACTTGAATACAACAACCACCGTTTGTGAGCCAACCTGTCGCCCCGTGTGACGATTTTGGTGGCAAGGTCGGGAAAGTAGTCGATTGAGAGCAAGTCGACAAAATTCCGGCAGTTTCGGGTAAGACAAAAACAGATGTAACAGTAGGGTTTCTCTGAGATGTTACCGGGTCGATTTTTAAGCAGGAGAAAGAGAGGCGGGTTGCTTACGCTCCCGCCTCTCGGGCACATCGGCCGTCAACGCCGACCGTTAGGCCGTTTTGGGGGATTTAACATATTATATTTCAGGGTGGGTTGCTAGTAGCAATATAGCTCGAATAGATAGGTTGCTATACAGAAAAACGCCGAGCTTACGGTAGTTTTAGGAAGGGTTGCAGATTTTGAACGGAGGTGAAGTTATGCCTGCACCAAAAGATAAGAAAAAGTTTTTGTTATGGGCATATCCGAGCACACTGGAGCTTGTAAAGAATAATTACAGAAAAGACAATTGCAAAAGTCAGTCGGAATTCATTGAACGGGCAATTGGGTATTATGTAGGTCGTGTTACGGCAGATGATGACACATCATATCTTCCCAATGCATTCCTCTCCAATATGAAAAGCATTGTTGCAGAGAGTGATAACCGACACAGTAAAATGTTATTTAAGCTGTCCGTTGAGATTGCAATTATGCAAAATCTTGTTGCAGCAACGAATAATATTGATCCGTTATCGCTGGAACGCCTGCGCGGTGAATGTGTGAAAGAAGTTAAACGTCTTAACGGTTCATTTTCTTTTGAAGATGCTTATCATTGGCAAAAAGAATAATTTATGGCAAAGCTGATTACAAAATTTAAATATCTGAAACCTAATGACCAAAATAGCATCGGAGGTTATGCAAAATATATTGCCACCCGTGAGGGCGTAGATAAAATAGACGAGTCCTTTAAACTTGCGCCTTCTACGGCAAAACAAAAGGAGTTAATCAAAAAAATACTTGCGGATTTTCCCGACAGCAAAAACAGTTTGGAGTACGAGGATTATTTAGAAGCATCTAATATAGGCAACGCTTCTGAATTTATTACACGAACAATGGAAGATAATGCCTATGAGGTGAAACAGACAAAAACCTACGCTGACTACATTGCTACCAGACCGGGAGCGCAGAAATTCGGTACGCACGGACTCTTTACCGATGATGGTGTACAGGTAAAACTGAACGAAGTATCTGAAAACTTAAATCAGTATGGCGGTAATGTCTGGATGGTTATTGTATCTCTTCGCCGTGAAGATGCCGAACGGTTAGGCTTTAATACAGGTGAACGGTGGCGGGATATGCTTCGCTCACAGACAAGTTTAATATCCGAAAACTTTCACATCCCGATGCAGAACTTGAAATGGTATGCGGCATTTCACAATGAAAGCCATCATCCCCATGCGCATCTTATGGTATATTCCACGGAAGAAAAACAGGCATATTTATCAAAACAAGGTGTAATGAATCTGCGCTCTGCATTTGCAAAAGATATTTTTGCTCAAGATTTGCTCTGCGTACATGAGAAACAGACAGAGTACCGTGACGAGTTGAAAGTAAACAGCCGTGAGGCAATTGCCGAAATCATTTCAATAATTAACAGTGGTATTTATGTTAATCCTGAACTTGAAGAAATGCTTTTAACGCTTGCTGACAGATTGTCTAAGACATCAGGTAAAAAAATTTACGGTTATCTGAAAGCAGATGTCAAGGCAATCATTGATTCTATTGTGGATGAAATTGCAGATGACGAACGCATATCTGTACTCTATGATTTGTGGTATGAACAGCGTGAAAATGTTATCCGTACCTATACAGATGAGCTGCCGGAACGAGTTTCGCTGTCGCAAAATAAAGAATTCAAATCTATTAAAAACACCGTCATACAGGAAGCAATGAACATTGTTACTGACCACATGCGCATTACTAATGATGAAGATACAGATGAAAAGGCTGAATTTGATTCTAAGCCGAGCAATGAAGAAATAGATCTTCCGCTTATGGATAAAGAAAAAACTTCTTTAATGTGGCAGTATTACAAGAAAGCGAAAACTTTGCTTGTCTGTGATAATGAAGACTATGATCCGAATACGGCGGTTGAGTTTCTGATTGAATCTGCGAAACTCGGATGCGGCGTTGCAAAATATCGCCTTGGCAAGATGTTTTTGCAAGGTAAAGATGTGCCGAAGAATGTGGATTATGCACTGCGGTGGCTGGAAGAATCGGTCAGTGAGGGCAATGAATTTGCAGAATACTTGCTCGGTAAAACTTATCTTAAAGGCGAAAATGTAGAGCAAGATTTAATTCGCGCAGAAGATTTGCTTCGAAAATCCTCCGTACAGGGTAACAAATATGCAAAATATACGCTTGGAAAAAGCTTGCTTGACGGCAATCTTTTCCTGCAAAATATCCTGGAATCTATAAAACTGATTGCCGACTCGGCAATCAGTGGTTTTGCTCCGGCACAGTATTTACTCGGCAAACTGTTATACAAAGGTGAAGTGATATCTCAGGATTTGAAGAACGCAATAGAATATCTTGAAAAAGCGGCAGAGCAGAAAAATCCATATGCTGCCTACCTTGCCGGAAAAATACTGCTTAAAGAAGATGCGGTCAAAGATATCAGAAAAGCAATCCGCAACTTTGAAATTGCCGCTGAGAACGGAAATCATTATGCAGAGTATATGCTCGGCAAAATTTTTCTCTACGGTAAAGAGGTTGAGTGTGACTATGACAGGGCGATCGCATACCTTACTGCATCAGCCGAACATGGCAATCAGTATGCAAAACAGCTTCTCTACAGTATCAAAGCCAATCGCAATTGGTCAGCGGCACTCGGGTCTCTTCGTCTGCTTGGACAGATTAGCCGTATCATACAAAACCGCTTACAAGATGAATATAAAGGAAAGCAATTTTCATTTGACACAAAACTCAAGAGAATCATTGACGAGAAAAAGCAAGCACACGGCTTGAAACAGGAATAACAAAAGCCTACAGACAAAAAATCTGTAGGCTTTTATCTATGCATAACTTGAATCACAGAGCTTATTCCATACGCTAAAACGACTTATTAATAAAGGATAATCAAGAATTATATATTATTGGGTTTACAATAACTAGCTATTGCCCGACTGTTATGTTATAAAAAACCAAGAATATATCCTATCATCTATGGCAATTCTCATATGCATTACATCTGAATGGAGAGTATTATGGAAGACATTACATATTTATTTCGTGAAAATGAAAATGACTTTACCATATATGTTGTAGAGCAAAGATTTGTAGTTGGCAGAGGCCTTGAGTATTTCAAATCGTTTAAAGGAAAACCTAACTATATTGATACCGATGAACTTGCCAAAAAGCGATTATATAAAATACGAAGCTGGATTGAGAAAAAAATTCCTTCACTTGCTGAATTAGTTAAAATAGGCTTTACAGGAATTACTCCAGTAGGCATTGTTGATATTGTAACAGCGTTAAATAAACTTTTTGGTTCGCAAGAGCATCAAGCTGCTGGCCCAGAAGTGATAGATCCTATTATTATTCAAGAAGGAAAAGTTTTAACAAAATATTTGAATGAAATAATTTCACTATATAA
>OERC01000026.1_pt1 | contig 32824 bp, 25 predicted proteins | sample 1539911 | NCBI WGS metagenome assembly OERC01 (sample SAMEA3891875, study PRJEB23780) | metagenome | biome: terrestrial biome; feature: animal house; material: Caecal content | place: Italy | collected 2015-05-05 | reverse complement strand
ATTATACACCTTTGCCGCTATCGAGGCTTGCAGCATACGGAACGGCGTTTCAGCCTCTTGTAACTGCGGTACAAACTGCGGTTAGCGGTGCCGGAGGAAGCGGTATATATTATGTTAATACTGCCGGAAAAACAATGTTCCAAATGAAAGGAACCAAAAACTATATTGGATCTTTACAAAATTCTAAGGGAATGGTTGGCGGAGGTCAAGCACAGATGATGCCCCTTGCTTGTGACCCGACTATGCTGTTTATGGCCGCGGCATTAGCAAATATCGAGAAGAAGATCGACGCCATTCAAGATATGCAGAAAGAAATGATGGATTTTCTTGTTCAGAAAGAAAAAGCAGACTTAAAAGGGAATTTGAATTTCCTGTTTGATATTTTCAACAACTATAAATATAACTGGAATAACGATAGGTATAAGAATAGCAATCATATTAAAGTTCTTGACATAAGACAAGAAGCTGAAAAGAAAATTACTTTCTCCCGTGAACAAATTATTTCTAAAATCAATAAGAAGTCTTTTGTACACAGCGATCAAACGGTTTACAAGCAATTACAGGCCGTTCAAGATCAATTCGCAGATTATCAGTTGGCCTTATATTTGCTTGGATTTTCGTCCTTTTTAGAAGTGATGCTGCTGGGAAACTTTGATGCTGATTATCTGTCCGGTATTTCATCAAAACTGGATGCATACTCTCTGAAATACAGAGAACTATACACAAAATGCTATAACGAAATTGAGAGATACTCTTCCACCTCTGTTCAGTCAGCAATAGTGAAGGGCATTGCTAAGGCTAGCACTTCTGTTGGAGAATTTGTCGAAAAAATTCCGGTTATCAGTAAGGGACAAGCTGACGAAGCTTTGATTGCAGCGGGCGATAAATTAGATGAGCTAAATGCGGGGAAACTCAGAAAGCGGATAAACGCCTTAATTGAACATCAAAGCAATTCTATTAGACCTTTTATTGAAAACATAGATACAATAAACGCGTTATACAACAAGCCGATTCAACTGTTAGCCGATAAAGAAAATCTTTATTTTTCTACAATAGCATAACTGTTTTTGTGTGAGCAGAGCCTAATTTCAAATCTGAACTTTATAAAAGGCAGCAAGGCCAGAAAAAACAATAATTGCATGTATGGGTTAGACTGTTGAAATGAACCGTTTTGGGGGTAAACGGAAGAATTACTCGGAGCGGCTGTCTTAAAAGTTATATAACTTTTAAGACAGAAAATAGGATTTAAAAAAATTGTTTTAAATTTTATGTATACAACTAATAATTGTGCGGGGAATGAGGATATGGAACTAATTGATAATAAGTCAAAAACACTGAGAGATGATTTGGCAACTGAGATCAGAAAAGACAGCAAGCTATCTATCGCGGCAGCTTGCTTCTCTATTTATGCCTTTCAAGAACTCAAAAAAGAATTACAGGATATCGATGAGTTGCGGTTTATTTTTACTTCTCCGACCTTTGTTACTGAAAAGGCAAAAAAAGAAAAAAGAGAATTCTATATTCCTCGTCTGCACCGGGAGCGCAGTCTGTACGGTACAGAGTTTGAAGTGAAACTCCGGAATGAGTTAACACAAAAAGCGATTGCAAAAGAATGTGCAGATTGGATAAGAAAAAAAGTCACCTTCAAATCTAATATCACTTCTGAAAACATGATGGGATTTATTAATCTTGACGACAAGAACTATATGCCGGTCACCGGTTTTACAACCGTAGATCTCGGTTGTGAACGTGGAAATAATGCTTATAATATGGTTCAAAAAACGGAAGCGCCTTTTTCCACTGCATATATTGATTTGTTTAACAGCCTTTGGAACGATAACACCAAAATGCAAGTTGTAACCGATGAGGTCATTGAGAATATAACAGCCGCTTATCAGGAGAATGCCCCGGATTTCATTTATTTTGTAACCCTTTATAATATTTTCAATGAATTTCTGGAAGACATATCTGAGGATGTCCTCCCGAATGAAGCGACCGGATTTAAGAACAGCAAGATTTGGAATATGCTCTATAATTTCCAAAAAGATGCTGCCCTTGCAATCATCAATAAACTTGAAAAATATAACGGATGTATTCTTGCGGATAGTGTCGGTCTGGGTAAGACATTCACAGCACTGTCTGTAATCAAGTATTACGAAAACAGGAATAAAACTGTTCTTGTTTTATGCCCCAAAAAACTTGCAAATAACTGGAATACATATAAAGACAACTATGTGAACAACCCGATTGCATCCGACCGGCTTCGCTATGATGTTCTCTATCACACTGACCTTAATCGAACACACGGCCGGTCAAACGGCCTTGACTTAGATAGACTGAATTGGGGGAACTATGACCTTGTTGTTATCGACGAGTCGCATAATTTTCGTAACGGCGGTAAATTGGTTGAAAATCCGGAGGAAGACAGCAAAGACAATCGTTATGTAACTTTAATGAAAAAAGTCATTAGATCCGGCGTAAAAACCAAAGTCCTTATGCTTTCCGCTACGCCTGTAAACAATAGATTTCTGGATTTGAAAAACCAGTTGGCTCTCGCTTATGAGGGGCATACAGATTATATTGACGAAAAATTAAATACAAGTCGATCTATTGATGAAATTTTCAGAAATGCACAAAGAGCTTTTAATACTTGGAGCAAATGGGAACCTGCAGATAGAACAACTGAAAATCTCTTAAAAATGCTGGACTTTGACTTTTTTGAAGTATTGGACAGTGTGACAATCGCCCGTTCCAGAAAACATATTCAAAAATATTATGACACGAGTGATGTCGGAACCTTCCCCACAAGATTGAAACCCATTTCGCTGCGCCCCCACCTTACCGACTTGAAAAAAGCCATTAACTATAACGAGATTTTTGAGCAGCTGATGCTGCTTTCGCTGTCGATTTACACGCCGACGCATTACATTCTTTCGAGCAAAATGGATAAGTATGCGGAACTTTACGGTGACAACAAGGTCAATGTTGGTTTCACACAGGCAAATCGTGAGCAGGGGATTCGCCGGCTGACAGCTATCAATTTGATGAAGCGGATGGAAAGTTCCGTTTACTCTTTTAATCTCACGTTAAAGAGAATAAAGGATTTAATTGAAAACACCATCAACACCATCGACCGGTTTGATAAGTATTCCGGCGCGAATCTCGATTTGACGGATATTTCAAATATAGACGAGTTCGATGAGGAAGATCAGAATACCGAAGACCTTTTCTCTCTTGGTAAAAAGGTGAAAATAGACCTTGCCGATATGGATTACATATCCTGGCGGGAAAGTCTTGAGAAAGATGCCGACACCTTAGAGCTTTTGACCTATATGATTGAAGATATAACCCCTGAACATGATGCAAAGCTGCAGGAACTGTATCGAGTGATTGATCATAAAATGGCCCATCCGATTAACGAGGGCAACAAAAAAATAATCATTTTTACGGCGTTTGCAGATACGGCGAGTTATTTATATGATCATGTAAGTGTGTATGTGAAAACCCAATATGGTCTCAATTCCGCTATGGTGACCGGTTCCGTAGAGGGCCGTACCACCTGCCCGAAACTCCGGTCGGATTTGAATACCGTTTTGACCTGTTTTTCTCCGATTTCAAAAGACAGGGACTTGTTTGACGGCATTCCTAAAGAGGATATTGATGTTTTGATTGCAACCGATTGTATTTCAGAGGGCCAAAACCTCCAGGACTGCGATTATCTTATCAATTATGATATCCACTGGAACCCGGTTCGTATCATTCAGCGCTTCGGCAGAATTGACCGTATCGGCAGCCGAAATAAGGTTATTCAGCTTGTAAACTTTTGGCCGGATGTTACCCTTGACGATTATATTAACCTCAAAGCTAAGGTTGAAACAAGAATGAAAATCGTGGATATGACTGCAACCGGCGACGATAACCTTTTAAGCGATGAGGAAAAGACGGACCTTGAATATAGAAAGGCCCAGCTCAAACGCTTGCAGGATGAAGTCGTCGATATTGAGGATATGACAACCGGCATTTCGATTATGGATTTGGGACAGAATGAATTCAGATTGGACTTGCTGGATTATATTAAAACCCATGACGACCTGGATAAAACGCCGTTCGGGCTGCACGCCGTTGTTCCGGCAAATGAGGAAATGCCCGCCGGTGTGATTTATGTTTTGAAAAATCGGTCAAACAGTGTAAATATTAACAATCAAAACCGGCTGCATCCTTTCTATATGGTTTATATTAGCAATGACGGGGAGGTGGTCTGTGACCATCTGTCGCCGAAGGATATGCTTGATAAAATGCGTTACCTTTGCAAAGGAAAGACCGAACCGTTGCCGCAAGTCTATAAACCGTTTAACAAAGAAACACGCGACGGAAAAGACATGTCAAAATTTTCTGATTTACTGGGGAAAGCCATTGCGTCTATCATTGAGGTGAAAGAGGAAAACGATATGGACTCTTTCCTGGAAGGCAGACAAGTAAGCTTTCTCACCAATGAAATTAAAGGATTAGATGATTTTGAATTGATTTGTTTTTTAGTTGTCAGATGAGGGGTGCTTATGCTCGGGCTTCCAAAGAACACAGAGTTAAATAAACAACTGCCTAAAAAGGCAATATACGAAAAATTTCATATGAATACGGCGGCAAAAAATAAACTGGACAGTGACATTGCACGCATTTCCATTGTCAATGAGGTTTCGCCGGCGAGAATCAGCATTGCCCCGGGAGAAAAAGTGAAAAGCTTTTTTGTGTTGTTGGTGACGCTTAAAAAGCGAGAGTTCGACGAAAAAAAATTCATCACCGTTTCAAAGCTCATTCCGCAAAATATGCTGATGATTTTGGAATATAGCGGACAGGTAAAACTTGCCGTATATCATAAGAAACTAATGCTGACCGAGTGGCAATCGCCCGAGAATCTATCCGTGGAACTGAAAGGCCTTGACCTTGATACAGTGTGGGAAAACATGATTATTCAAATCGGGCAGATACAGTTAAGCGACGGCAACACCCTTGATGAACAAATTTTTTTAGACGAGCAAAAAGAAAAGTTGCAAAAAGAAATCACAAGGCTCGAAAAATTGGCACGAGCGGAAAAACAGCCGAAGAAAAAGTTTGAATTGGTGCAGAGAATAAGGAAATTAGCTCTTGATAGGAGGGAAAATAGTGTTAAATAAAAAAGCTATAGAGACCTTGTCTGTTAATGCTGTAAAAGATAGCATTGTAACCTCGGATTTTCTCGACCAGTTTATTAATGAAAATGACAAGGAACCTTCGTGGGATGGATTTGTGTACATTTATAGTAATAAAACAAAGAAAAAAAGTGATTTGAAAGGAAGGATGGCAGTACAAATAAAAGGAAAATTGTGTGATGATCACACAAAAAAAACTATATCTTTTCCTATGTCAACGGTGGATTTGAGAAATTACCTTTATGATAGAGGTTGCATTTTATTTGTTGTGTATATCGGAAAAGATGGTTCGACAAATAAAATATATTATATTGCTCTTACGCCAATCAAATTGAGAGACTTGCTTAAGAAAGCAAAGTCACAAAAATATAAAACCGTACAATTGGATGAGTTCCCAGCTGATAATAATAAGAAAGCGACAATTTTTCTGAGCTGTTTGCAGAATTGTCAAAAGCAAGCAAGTTTTATAGATGGTAAGCTATTCAACTTAGAAGAGTTGGAAAAACAGGGGATTTTAGAAAATATAGTCATACCGGTTTCGGGGGTAGGAATTACTGATCCACAAACGGCGTTGCTTCAAAATGAGGTATATTTATATGCTAAAGTTAAAGGCAGTTCAATTTTACAGCCAATTGAAACCATACCTCGAGATATCCATACTCAGCACACGATAGAAGCCCCTATTACGATAGATGATAAAGTTTTTTATAAAAATTATCGTGTTGTGAAAAGCTCTAATGATGTCACTATATATTTCGGCAAAAGTATAAAAATGAAATTTACCGAAAATAATCCGCGTTGCCAATTTACTTATAAAAATTCTAAAAAGATTCGAGTCTTGGCAAAAGACCTTGATTTTATGCTAACCTATTTAGACAAAGGATATTTTAGAGTAAAAGATGTAGAATTTCCTTTTGATAATAGTAAAATGGACGCTGAACAGTTTGATGTGGAAAGGGAAAGAACACATCTTGCTTTTGCGCAAAGTATAGTCAAGGTTCTTGATTTGTTAGGATGCTCAGATGATATTGATATCAATGATATGGATAATGAAGATTGGAGAAATATTAATCGTTTAATAACGGCATTTTTAGAGAAAAAATCGGTAAAGGGGTTAAAAAAAGATTTGCCTCCTGTAGTTTGTTTAAAAGTTGGAAAATTAAAATTTATGGTTTATTTAAAGCAATGTGAAGAAAAAGGAACATATAAAATATACGACTTTTTCAAAACGGATTTTCATGTTGCGCTTGAAGACGAACACAAGAAAGGAGAAATGCTTCCAATTTCACAGTTTTGCATTTTGCATGAAAAAGATCTCTTGTCTTTGAGCAATATAGATTTTGATATTTTGCTCCCATCATTCCAAAATGCAAAACACCACCACGAAACATTTAACAGAGCCAATCTTTTTTTACTTGAATTGTTAAATGCATATGATAAAGCGACCGGGACAAGGCAGGAGAAACTTTTGAATGTTTGCAAAGATTTCAGTAGTTGGATTTCCGAAGCTCCTGATGAAGAACTTGATTATCAAATTAAGACTTTAAATATTTTGCAAACCATTAAAAGATACAGGGACTTAAATATCGACGAAATCAAAACCTTATATTTAATGGTTGAAAATACCGATACAAGAGAAGATTGCGTTGTTGGTGCATATTTACTGTTAGAACAACAACAAGCGGCTGAAATACATTTTTCTAATCTGTCTGAGGAAGAACAAAAATACTTTAAAACATATCCAATATATCACTTTTGGAAGTCGGAGGAAACACAAAATGGACAAGCTTAAAATGCAAACAGTGAACAAGGCGAATGAAAATTTTAAAAAACTGGCGGAGTTGTTCCCCGACGCCGTTACCGAGGCGATGAACGAAGACGGCGAGGTGGTTCGTGCGATTGATAAAGATGTGCTGATGCAGGAAATCAACACAAAGGTGGTTGACGGCAAAGAAGAGCGCTATCAGTTCACTTGGCCGGATAAGAAAAAGTCTGTTTTGCTTGCCAATGCGCCGATCAATAAAACCCTTCGCCCTTGCAGAGAAGAAAGCGTTGACTTTGACAATACCGAAAATCTTTATATTGAGGGCGACAACCTGGAAGTGTTGAAACTCTTGCAGGAAACCTATCTCGGCAAAATCAAAATGATTTACATAGACCCGCCCTACAACACAGGAAATGACTTTGTGTATGAAGATAATTTTGCACAAAGCACAGAGGAATACCTTGCAAACAGCGGGCAGTTTGATGAGGAAGGCAACCGCCTTGTAAAAAATTTAGACAGCAACGGTCGCTTTCACACCGACTGGCTGAATATGATGTATCCGAGGTTGCGACTTGCGAAAGATTTGCTTTCTGATGACGGAGTTATTTTCATCAGTATTGATGATAATGAGCAAGAAAATATGAAAAAGATTGCTTGTGAAGTATTCGGGCCAAATAATTTTGTAGCACAGTTAGTGTGGGAAAAAAAGAAGAAAGGCGCATTTCTAAGTAAAAATTATATTAATATGAAAGAATATGTGCTTGTTTATACTAAAAACAACAATATGTTTAGAGGACTGGTAGGAGAAATTACTTCTGAAGAAAGCACATATCCATGCATAAAAACAACAAATGCTCGTGGTGTTCGTATAATCAGGAAGGGCACTCCAAGCAAATTTAAAGATAAAAACTATACTATTGCAGCTGGGACACGAATAAGTTCAGGTAATATGGAGCTCATTTATCTTGATGATGTTGTTGTTCAGAATAGTATACTGGTTGAAGATGTGCGTATTGATAGCAATTGGATTTATAGTCAAGAAGCATTAGATAAATATTCAAAAGAAGGACTTGTATATATTACTCAAGATAATTATGTTCGACGAATTGTAAATGATGAAAGAATTAAAATGTTAAAAGATCTTCTTTTAAGAGTTGGAAATGACGGAAAATCGTTGCCAAGGTTTAAATATGATTTTAATCTTAATAATGGTGGTTGGGGCACAAATGAAGATGCAAATAATGAATTGCATCAACTTTTTGGAGAACAATATTTGTTCGATTTTTCTAAACCTACTCGATTGATTGCAAAACTTATTCAAGCGATTGGCTCTAAAAAGGATATTATAATGGACTTCTTCTCCGGCTCAGCCACAACTGCTGACGCTGTTATGCAATTAAATGCAGAGGACGGTGGAAATCGTAAATTTATTATGGTGCAATTGCCTGAATTGACAAGTGGAACGAGCAATGCACATATGGAAGGGTATTGGAATATCTGCGAAATTGGCAAAGAGCGTATCCGTAGAGCAGGTGCAAAAATTAAAAAAGAAAATCCGCTCACAACACAAAATCTTGATATCGGTTTCCGTGTGTTAAAATGTGATAGCTCCAACATGAAAGATGTCTACTACAATCCTGCGGACTACGAACAGTCGCTGTTTTCATCGCTTGAGGACAACATCAAAGAGGACAGAACGCCGGAGGATTTGCTGTTCCAGGTTATGCTTGATTTGGGCGTTTTGCTTTCCAGCAAAATTGAAGAAACTGAAATTGCCGGCAAGAAAGTGTTTAATGTTGCCGACGGTTTCCTGATGGCCTGCTTCGACAAAAATGTGACGGACGAAACCATTACCGCTATTGCAAAACAAAAGCCTTATTATTTCGTCATGCGCGACAGCTCCATGGCTTCCGACAGCGTCGCAACCAACTTCGAGCAGATTTTCGCCACATACAGCCCCGAGACAGTAAGGAAGGTGCTGTGATATGGCTGATTTAAATGAAAGCATATCAAAATTTCAGGAATTGGCAAGTAAGTTTAAAGATATATCCTTTCCGACTATACCAGACTATCCGCTTGTGCATAATATAATACCTGAATTTTCAACTTGTGAAATTGATGAGGAAAGTACATTTGCGTATCAGATGCAACAGCAAACAAATCAAATTATAGAAAAAAGTAATGAACAAATTAAACTGCTTGCCGAGCAAAATGTGCGACTAGAGAATAATTATAATAAGCTGGAAGAACTTTATAATCTGAAGGACAAGGAATTACAGGAAGCGAAACAAGGCGAAAAGAGAGCAAAAGTTTATAACATAATCATGATGGTTATTACAATTATTTCTATGTTGGTTGCCGTTGCCGCTTGGTTGCGTCCGAATGTGTTCGGAGGTGGAGTATAAATGAAATTCAATTTCAAAATACAACAATACCAAACCGACGCCGTTGACGCAGTTGTAAAAGTCTTTGACGGTCAAGGGTTTCACGATAAAGTTAAGTTTATCCGTGACCTCGGGAACAGGAAGCCGGAAGACTACCAAATGCAGTTGAGCATTGCGGGAGAAGACGATCCGGAAAACGACACCGGCTATAAAAATGAGCTTATTGAACTTTCAGACGAGCAGTTGCTGCATAATATTCAGAAGATTCAAAGCGAAAATAACATTAAACAGGCAGCCTCTTTAAATAAGGATTTGGGCAGGGTCAGTCTTGATATTGAAATGGAAACCGGAACAGGTAAAACCTATGTCTATATCAAGACCATGTTTGAGTTAAATAAACGCTACGGCTGGAGCAAATTTATTGTCGTCGTACCCAGTATTGCCATCCGTGAGGGTGTAAAGAAATCTTTTGAAATCACCGCTGACCACTTTATGGAGTATTACGGCAAAAAGGCACGGTTCTTTATCTACAACAGCTCTAACTTAAACCAGCTCGATAACTTTTCACAAAGTTCCGGCATCAATGTAATGATTATCAATACACAGGCGTTTGCAACTTCGTTAAATGAAGATAAAAATGTGGAGGGGCGAAAAGGGGATGCGACGGCTCGTATCATTTACTCCAAACGCGATGAGTTCGGCTCACGCCGCCCGATTGATGTAATCAAAGCGAACAGACCGATTATCATTTTGGATGAGCCGCAGAAAATGGGCGGCGCGGTCACGCAAAAGGCGTTGAAAAATTTTAATCCGCTTTTCAGCCTGAACTATTCCGCCACGCATGCGAAACAACATAACCTTATCTATGTTTTGGACGCACTTGACGCTTACAATAAAAAACTCGTTAAGAAAATCGAAGTAAAAGGCTTTGAAGTTAAGAATTTCAGAGGAACAGACAGCTACCTGTATCTTGAGCAGATTGTGCTTTCCGCTAAAAAGCCGCCAATGGCAAAAATCGAGCTTGAAATCGGTTATAATAAATCCATTAACCGTGAAACCCGTGTGCTCGGCGTCGGTGATGATCTTTACTATGTTTCTCAGGAAATGGAGCAGTACAAAGGGTATACCATTTCCGAAATTGACCCGTTGCGCAACACGGTAACCTTTACAAACGGAGAGGTAATTCAAGCCGGTGATGTTGTGGGGGATGTATCCGAAAAGGATATGCGCCGGATTCAAATCAGAGAGACAATCCTTTCCCATTTTGAAAAAGAAGAAAAGCTTTTTAATATGGGCATCAAGTGCCTTTCTCTGTTTTTCATTGATGAGGTCGCAAAGTACCGCCAATATGATGAAAACGGCGACGAGGTACTCGGCGAATACGGACAGATGTTTGAACAGGAATATGTGAGTGTTTTAAATGAATATTTAACGCTGTTCGATACACCGTATCAAAAGTATCTGAAATCCACTTGCAGCGATGTCGGCGCGGTACATAAAGGGTATTTCAGTATAGACAAAAAGACCGGGCACAGTATTGACAGCCATTTGAAACGCGGCAGTGAATTTTCCGATGATATTTCCGCCTACGACCTAATTTTGAAAAATAAGGAACGCTTGCTTTCTTTTGAAGAGCCGACGAGATTCATCTTTTCCCACTCGGCGCTTCGTGAAGGTTGGGATAACCCGAATGTTTTTCAAATTTGCACGCTGAAGCACTCCGACAGCAATACAGCCAAACGCCAAGAAGTCGGCCGCGGTTTGCGCCTTTGCGTCAACCAATCCGGCAACAGAATGGATATAGAAACTTGTGGGGAAGCTGTTCACGACATAAATACTTTGACGGTTATCGCCAGTGAAAGCTATAAGACATTTGTAGCGGATTTGCAGTCAGATATCAAATCTGTTCTTTATGACCGCCCAACCGTTGCTACCAGCGAGTATTTCAAAGGGAAATATGTTAAGGTGGATGATGTCCCCACGCTCATTGACGATAATGCAGCCAATGCGATTGAGTTCTATCTGATTCAAAACGGGTATGTGGATATGAAACGCAAGGTTACAGACAAGTACCGGCAGGATGTTAAGAGCGGAACGCTTGCCGAACTGCCTGAAGAACTGAAACTGATGGCGGATGGTATTCACTTGTTGATTCAGTCCGTTTATGATGACAGCATCCTCAACGATATGTTCGCAAACGGCCACGAAACAAAAGTCAAAGAAAATCCTTTGAATGAGAACTTTGCAAAAAAAGAGTTCCAGGCTTTATGGCGAGAAATCAATCACAAGTATGCTTACACGGTTGATTTCGACTCAAATGAGCTGATTGAAAAAGCGATTGCGCACATTGACAGTAAGCTCTTTGTTTCTGCGCTGCAATACACCGCGACAATCGGTCGTCAGAAAGCAGAAATGAATGCATATGAGGTCGAGCGCGGCGCTTCCTTTACCGGAGAAAAGACCAGAACACAAACTTTGAAACACGCCGAGACCAGTCAAATTAAATATGACCTTATCGGCAAAGTCGCAGAAGGAACCGTTCTTACCCGGAAGACGGTATCAGCTATTTTACAGGGAATCAGAGCGGATAAGCTCTATATGTTCAAAAACAACCCGGAAGAATTTATCACCAAGGTGATTCGGCTTATCAATGAGCAGAAGGCTACAATGATCGTCGAGCATATCTCCTACGATACAATTGAGGGTGAATACGACAGCACAATCTTTACGGCTGAGAAAAACACACAAAGTTTTGATAAAGCTTTTCTTGCTAAAAAAGCGATACAGGACTATGTGTTTACGGATGGCTCTGCCGAAAAAAGCATTGAAAGAAAATTTGCCGAGGATTTGGATGCAGCTGAGGAAGTATGTGTTTACGCAAAGCTTCCGAGAACTTTCCACATTCCCACGCCGGTGGGAAACTACTCTCCGGACTGGGCTATCGCTTTCTATGAGGGAACCGTCAAGCATATTTTCTTTGTTGCCGAAACGAAAGGAACAATGCAAAGCTTTGAGCTAAGATCCATTGAACAAGCAAAAATTTCTTGCGCCAAAAAGCTGTTTAATGAAATGTCCACAAGCAAAGTGAGATATGAAGCAGTAGACAGCTATCAAAGATTGTTGGAAGTTTTGAACACATTATAAGAAGAAAGCACACGGTGGGTAGTCGTGTGCTTTCTTTATGTAACGATATGACTATTGTTCTGCAAAGCAATAGTCGTTTATTATTTCTTTTACTCTGCTACAAAAATTCTTGACTTTTTCCGCCTTTGGCTGTGCGCTATATCTCCCTTTTCACTCAGATAGCAGCGGAGTCTGCTTACCTGTACAACAGCAGGGGCCCTTCCTACTTTTCAGAAGCCTGCATGTGCCCGGCCTTGTATTTTCTTAATGCTTTTTGATATGTCTCATTCTTTACCGAAGCGATTTGTTTCGGCGATGAAATGTACAAGATGAATTCGCTTTTGGATATGTACTGCACTGCACGGACGGTAATGCCGTGCAGTGTTTTTTCTTTAATCAGTTTGTGAATCCGCTGGGGCGGGAACCCGGCAAGAGATGCCGCTGTCTGTGTGGGCAGCGCTTCCGGAAGCGCTGCCCATTCTTTTTCGAGCCACAGGCGAAAGGCCTTGCTGTTTTTTGCAGTCGGCTCTAATACAGGGCGCGGGCGGTGCTCGGTTCGGTTGGAAAATTTACCGGCAAGCTCCGCTAAAAAACCGTCCTCTGTTTCCATGCGGTGCTTAAATTTCTCCGCCTCATCTCTGCGCACACGGTACTTATGCGTCGCGCGGCCTGTGTTTTCGTGCGGGATATAGTTGTGGTCCATCAGATATTTCATCTTTCGAGTGGAAATATGCAGATACTGCCGCAGTTCGCTCCCGCTCATAAAATCTTTTTCCATATGTGCTCCTTATGAAACAGGCACTCCGAAGAGTGCCTGTTTTTATGCTTTTCCCGTATTCAGAATGTCCGTTATAATATCCGCGCTTGCCTGCTTGCTGGCTTTATCCAAGTGCGCATAGATATTGCTGGTGGTAGCAAGGTCAGAGTGCCCGAGAAAGTTTGACACATTGATGAGCGGCACATTCTGACTGATGAGCAGGCTCGCGAAGGTGTGCCTTAAATCGTGAAAGCGAATATGCCGCAGACCGTATTTCTTTAACAGGGCGCTGAAGTGTTGTGTCACATAACTCGGTCGGATCAGCTCGCCTAATTCATTGACGCAGACGAAGTCGTCATACTTCCGGTTGTAGCTTCCTTTGAACAGCCTGCGGAACATGTCCTGCTTTTCCTTTTCCTCTGTCAGCATTTCATATACCGGGTCGGGCAGGGGAAGGGTGCGCCGGCTGGATTTGTTTTTCATTTCCTCTTCGGGCCGGACGATCACTTTGCCGTTTTCTTTGTACTCGACGATTTTCGTGTCCAGCAGAACGGTTTTCTTCTCCCAGTCAATCCGCGACCAGCGAATCCCCAGCGCTTCGCTTCGCCGAAGCCCCATGCCGCCGGCTAAAAGAATCGCCGGATAGATTACGTCCGTCCGCGCCAGTTCCAATAGAGTAACTAGTTCCTCTTTGCTGTAATTCGCGCCGTGGAATTTGTTTTTCTTCGGGCGGTCGATGCGGTCAAAGGGGTTGACGTCAATCATGCCGTCCTTGAACGCCTGCTTAAACGCGCGGTGCAGAATGGCGTGATAGTGAATTACCGTGTTGGGGACAACGCCGTCCGCAAAGAGCGTCCGGTAAAAATCTTCAACATCTTTCGCGGTAAGATTGCCGACGGTCAAATGGCTTCGTGCGGAAAAATACCGCTGAATCTTACCGTAAATCATGGAGTGATAGCTTTCAACGGTGTTCTTCTGGAGATCCGGCTGTATCTTTTTAAGGAAGCCGCACATATATTCAAAAATCGGAACATCAGCCGCCGGACGGTTGCCGCGCGCCTGCCGTTCGGCGTATTCCTCCTCAAACTGTTTGACCACCGCGCGGAAGGCTTTGTTGACTTTGGATTTGTTGCTTCCTTCCGGAAGGCCCAGAGAGCGCCAGACCGGTTTGCTTTTTCCGTTTTCTTTTGTCTGGATTACGGCGTAGAGCCGTCCTTTTTTACGCTGTACGCTTGCAGGAAGGGTGTTTGCCAGTGCCATATTTCTTTGCTCCTTTCTTGTTATTCTTCTCCGCGACACACACAATATCACAAGTGTTTTGCGAAGTCCAGACAATATTTGAAGCCAGTTTCGTGAAAGTCAGGGCGGGGTGCGAAGCGGCTTTTTCGCCCTGGCGAAGATACTTTATCAGTTCCGATTTTGCAATTCTGTTTTCTCTGCCGACTTTTACAGCCGGGAGTTTTCCCTCTGCAATCAGCTTATACACCGTCTTGGTGCTGACGCGCAGAATCTCCGCCGTTTCTTTCACATTCAGTGCGGCGGGATAACCGCACAGAGACTTTGTGATTTCTTTTTTGCTCATAAATAATCCTCCGTATTTTCTCCTGCTTCTTTTCGACCGCCTGTGAGGGCGCGGTGCTTTACACCGTTTGTTCAGAATATACAATGCTTTTTACGCCCCGCGTGCAAGGCGGAACAGCAGTTGATAAATCATTTTCTGCCGGTCTAAGATTTCTTCCCATTCCGGGCAACCGTCTTTTGCATTTTTGCACACCGCTTTTTGCACTTCGGTCAAGGTTTTTAATATAATTTTTACTTGTTCGGTTTTTACTGTCTGCGCCGGCAGAGCGGATAGTAAAATATAATCGGTAACCGACAGTTTTCGTTTTGCGGCGCCGGCTTTTATAAGGCTTTTTTCTTCTGTTGTCAGTCGTATCGTCAGGCTTTCGGTGCGGGTTCTCTGGTTCTTCATTTGCGCACCTCCTGCGTTTCAGGAACGCAAGGAACGAAAGTGCCGCAAGTTTCACCGCACGTTTTCTTTGCGTCCTTTACGGCACTTTCGTCACCGGCAGAAGAAAAATAGATTTTCAAATACCGCTGTCCGTTCGATCGGCTGTTTTCATAAAACACACCGTTTTCTTCAAGCTCATAACGGTGTCGGTTCATCATCTGTTTAAGCGATTTCACCGATAAATCAAAACCGGAATATGAAAGAAACTGCTCCGCAAATTCCGTGTTGCTTCCGAAATATTTTTTTGTAGCCTTCATAAAAGCAATCAGCGCGGTCATTTCTTTCGGCAGAAGAATCTGCGGATTTTCGAGGCTGTCGGAAACCACTTCCCACAAACATTTTTCTTTACAGAAACGAAGTTCAATCTCACGGTAATCAATATCCCTTCCGGTGCAGAAGAGCGTGGCGCCGTTCTGACTGCGGCGGCTTACGTCTAAGATATACGCCGCGTCCGCCGCACCGCTGATGCCGGTTGAACCGGAAAGTTTATTCAACGGGTCGCTGTCGCCCTGCTTGCGAAGGTGGTGGACAAGAAGAATTGTGATTTTCAATTCGTCTGCCAGCGCTTTTAATATGCGGATTTCCTGATAGTCATTCCCGTAAGAAATATCTGAGTCGCTTTTCCGAACAATCTGAAAGGTGTCGATTGCCGCAATCACGGTGTCCGGGTGGTCCGATACAAATGCTCTGATTTGGTCACAGAGGCCTTCCGCCATTGTCTTTGCGCAAACGGCAAAGAAAATATTCGGCGGCACTTCGTCGGTAATGCTGTTGAGCCGTTCCTGAATGCGCGCGTAGCTGTCTTCGAGGCAAAGATACAGCGCCGTGCCGCGTTTCGTTTCCATATTCCAGATTGCTTCGCCTTTGGCAATGCGGACGCACAAATCTAGCACCAGCCAGGACTTCCCGATTTTCGGCGCGCCGCCGAGAATGCAAAGTCCCTGCGGCAGGAATGTTTTTACGGCATACGCGGTCGGTTCCAGCCGCATATCCATCAGTGTTTCACCGTCGATGACAGTGAGTTTTTCATTTTCTTTCACAGACTTATTTCTCCTTTTTATTTTCGCTGTTGTTTCCGATTTTCTTTCTGCCGGCGAAACACCCATATTTGTCATCAACTCCTTTCTTTAAAATCGGGCTTGTCAGAAAAAAGCGGTGCGGCGCGCCTGCCGCTTTGCACCGCGGCTGTTTTGCTATCCGTGATGCTTTTTCTTTCCGCCTTCTTATGCTATAATTTTAGCAGACTGAATCAGAGAATAAATGGGAGAGCAATCTTCACGGGTTTTTCATAAAGTTTACTTCAAGACACGGGGGAGGGTTTTAAATCATGTATCAACCATACGGACTGTATGTTACCGCAGAAACAGACGGCAGAATTAAAAGAAAGCTCGTCACAAAATCGGGAACGGAAACCGTGGATTCCGTTTCGATTCAGGACGAACTCATGGACTTTTCTGCATGCGATATGAGCAACTATTTGTATTTCATGAAAGAGCTTGGAAAATACGCCGAAGTTATCACCGAGGGCATTTACGAAAACAACGGCGAAATCCATATGGACAATTTTGATGCGTTTTTAGCTGAAGTCAATGTGTTTTTGGAAAGTCTGGAATCCCAGCCGATCATTCAGACGCTGACGCTGGCGTTTTTAGAAGACAATGTCAAGGAAGACGACGGCTCCGCTATGTTTGTGTGTGAAGCCGTGACGGAAATAGAATACTGCATTCAGGAACTGTACGCTTTCAAAATTGTGCTTTACAATATTTTTCTCGATTATATGAAAGACGGAAAAATAGACGGCGAGCGTTATCCGTTTATGAACCACTCCGAATTTCAAACCCTTCATCTTTTCGACGGTTCTGTCCGAATCCAATATTTGTTCCGTGCGCCCGTCAAGTATTATGTTTTTCTGCTGATGCAGTTTTTATCGGAGAACCCCATAATTGCACAGTGCGAAAACTGCGGCAATTTTTTCGTTCCGAAAACCAAAAAGAAGACCCTTTACTGTGATCGGATTATTGCCGACGGGAAAACCTGCAAACAGGTGGCGCCCAAACAAAAGCATAAAAAACTGGCCGAAAACGACCCGGTGATTGAAGCCTACGACCGCACGCGGCGAAAAATGTATAAGCGGCTGGAGCGTGCCGTCGATACGCCTTTTCAAAGCGTCCGGTATATGGACTATGAAATGTATGACACCTGGCTTCGCACGGCGCAGAACGCAAAGAAGGACTATATCGCCGGAAACCTCACGGCAGAAGAAGCGTTGGAGAGAATTGAGGTAAAGGATTAAATAATATAATTGATCAACGAAAAAGGCTGATGAAATCCACTGTTTCATCAGCCTTTTTGCTCGTCTAAAAACGGCACAATTTCCGCCGTTTAGGGGGTGCCTGTCTCTTGCCGATAACTTCTCTGCCTGCGGGGCATAAGCGCTCAAACGCGCGCACAGGCGTTTTTCAGCGGGATTTCTCTGCCCGTGACGGAAGCAAAATTGCAATTTGTTTTTATGCAACTTTTACTTCAATCTTCATCTGCTTCCGCAATGTTGCACAGTCCTTCCACAGTCAGTTTCATGCCAAGTCGGAACCCTTCCACAAAGGACCGAAGCTCAGAGGCACAGTGCATTTCACTTTCTGCATCTTTGCACGTTTGATAGATTTCCTTTTGCTGTTCGGTGAGCATTGCCAGAAGATCGTTTTCGTTTTTCACTGCAAGACGGAGCAGTGCGGCTTCCCGGCCGGACCTGTTCATGTCCCGCTCACTCGGATGAATATTGCCGTAATATAAATCCTCAAGCGTCGTCATCAGAATTTCCCTCCGCATGAAAAGAGAGCGGCTTTGCGTCGGTCATTCCCGATACAAAGTCGCCCTCTTGTTTCATTTGCTCCGCCGCTTTCAGCGTGTGTTTTACCGTGAGAAGTTCAATCCAAAGCAGGCCGTCGTAACCGTCCGGAACACCGTTCGCGAACAAATCCTTGATGACCGCGCCCATAATCCCGCCGACGCCGTACTTTTCACCGCCGCCCTCGCCGCGGTATAATTCTTCTATGCTGATTTTCGCCATAAGAACACCTCCTTTGTAACACAAACACATATCACAAAGGAGGCAAAAAGTCCAGAGAAATATACTTGTTATTTGATTGATTCACTGGGCTTTGTAATAACGCGCCAGATACAGTAAGTTTCATTGTTCAATCAAAATAAAACAGCTTTCTGCGTTCTATGCGCAAATGATATTATCAGGCCGACGGCTCATCGGTTGTGACCGCCTTTAAAAGCGCTGTGCAGCCTTCTAAGATATCCCGATACGCCACATCAAAGCGGCGCGAATACCACGGGTCGGCGACATCGCCGCCGCGGTCTGTAAAGTCCATCAGCTTGCGTACCTTCCCGTCGGGATCACCGCCGAAAATACGAAGCATATTTCGAATGTTGGCACTGTCCATGCCGACGAACAGGTCGTATTTGTCGTAATCGCTCTTTTTCAGCTGTACTGCACGCTTGCCGCCGCAAGAAAGCCCATGTTTTGCAAGTTCAGCCTTCGCCGGGGGATAGACAGGATTGCCTATACCGTTCCAAATTTCCTCGGTGCTGGTGGCCGAGGAAGCAATCACGAATCGGTCCGCAACGCCTTGCTTCTTTGCAAGGTCTTTCAAGATAAACTCCGCCATCGGACTGCGGCAAATATTGCCGTGGCAGACAAACAGTATTTTTGTCATCTCTTATATATCCCTTTCTAAGCCTGCAAGCCATTGATATTGCCGGTTTTTCGGTGATTTTTTCATCATGGTTGCCATTCAGCCCACATAAATCTGCATAATTCTACGCAATTTCAAGAGCAAATGGTGTAGGAATTAGTGAAGTACCCACTGCGGATTTGACCTGGTTTTTAAGTTACCATAGCGTGGGACGTAATGATTTTTGTAATCTGTTAGGTTGCCGGTCAAAATTAGCGTGGGTATAGGAATTCAGTGTGCCCCCATATTAGAATGTTACATCACATATTGCAAGTCCTTGATATCCATACCCGCAATGGCTGTTTTGGTGCAAAATGTATGGTGGAACACATGAGGCGTAATGCGCGGCATCAGCTTTTTCGAGTGCAACTTGTGATATTCCTTCATGGACCAGTGCCTCTCATTTTCGATGTGCAGCGCCACTTTGAGCTGTCATCCTTGTCTGGCAGTTGAAATACGGTGTATCCGCCCACAATCATCTCTGTTTTGAACGCCTGTGGACATTTTTAAGGCTTTGGTACACTGTAGCCGTTCTGGGAATAAAATGACGATCGCAGCATTGATGTGGGGAGTGGAACACAGGACGGCAGAACGGTGCCTGCGTTCAAAAGCCCTCCAACACCTTTCGGTAGGTTGCTGCCCTATATCGTCAGAGAGCATATCTCGTCAGTCTGTTATTCGATTGAAATAATCCATCAATGAACTGACTTAATCATAGCTCTTTTTGAATACTTTCCCGGATGTTCCCCAAGTAGTAATACCCCCTAAAAACTGAAAATCTCGCAATTCCGAAATGGTACGGCTAATAGTCGGATATATTTGAACTCTATCAAGAAAATGGAGTGGGGCATTTGGAGAACCATTCAGTTCTCCAGAGATTGCCTCAGAAAGGTGTGGACGGTCATTTCCAATAAGATTGAAATGACTTTTACAAGCTTCCTGAGGATGGGCAAAAGATGTTGAAAAAGATACAGTCAAAAGCGCCGAGCATCCAATACGGCCTTTTCAATTTCTAACGTAAGAGAAAATAAAAACTGCCATTGTGGAAATTGGTAATCCTGCAACGGCAGTTAGTATGAGGGATATTTATTTACACTATTGATATAGCTACTCTAATTTTATTAAAATACTATACCGTCTCTAACTTTCTGTCGTTGCGCCTCAGTCAGAATGGAATTTTCTACATAACTATAATGATTATGCAACCAATCAACAGTTTTCTCCCGAAAGAAGTTTGCGGGATTAACAATGCATGCCGTTTTAAAATCCAACTTTCCATCTTTAAAATCGCAACTGATGAATCGATTTGCACCATCTCCTGTAAGAAATAGTTGATCAATCAGAATTTTTCCAGATGTGTTTAACTTATTAAGAGATTCTTCGATGCTATCAAGATGATCAAAAAGACTTTCAAACGAAAGCCAAAGAAGGAATCTGTCATATCCATCTTTGCTAATTTGCTTAATAATATATCCTTCCACGACAGACCCTCCTTTTAAATTGAATATTACTGTTGAGTGCTAATTAAATCAATACACCTCATAATAATTTCATCCGCTTCTTCTTTTTTGCTAATATTTCTTGTATTATCAAGTGTAGAGCTAAGAATATCACCAAAATGAAATGCTGTATTTCTTTGTGAAATATAATAGTTATAACAGTTTTCTATATATTGATTTTTACTGCTGTCTGGCAAAGACTCAGTCACAATATATTTATTAGTTATGCCTGTTCTATCAACTCCAAAGCATGTAAAATTTCTTCCAACTTTTCCTCCAGCTAGCGTTATCAGATATTTAATGTGCCCTTCCAACGCTTTAAGGGCAGGAAATGCATACTGAGAATAATCTTCACTTTCAACATAATAGTTTAAGTTAATTACTGCCTGTTTAATAAGCCGTTTAATACCTAGAGGATATGTTCCTGGAAGCCCTTTTTCTATAGGACCATATGTACTATCAATAATATCCTTTTTAATATTTACACGATATGCATTTTCGAGAATTTGTTCTACTTTTGCGTTTTCATCAAGTTCAATTATGGTTGTAGTAATCACTTGGAAGAGATATAAATTTTTACCTTGTACTAGAAGTTTGTTTTGCCCTGTTTTAAATAGAGAAACAGTCACGGAATCTGAATTTAGTCTAATACGATAGATTGTCTTATCGGTTTTATTTTCTACAGTATGGGTAATATTTTCGTCCGATTCTTCTATTATGTCCATCAAGGCATCAAAATCTTTTTGATTAAAATATGGAATGGAAAACCAGTGTTCTCCCTGAACTGCAACCTTTTTTCTATCCACCAATGCTGCTTTTGCGAGTTGATCGGCCTTCTCGTTATAAATAATATTACTATGTCCTGGAATTTTTACAAATTCAACCTGAAGAAAATCTTCAAATTTCGTTTTATACAATTCTACAAACATCCGGCTTGCTTTTGCTCTAGCGTTCCATTCACCAGAGAGCCATTTTGAAAGACCTTCATAATCGTGATAAATTTTTATTTTCTCAAATCCATTGGAAATGGCCCAATCAAATGCATTAATAACGCCAAATATTTCGCCGATCACATTGTTGCTATCAATATACTCTTTATTACTTCCATACCCGCAAAGACTTTCTTCTGTTCCATATGGCGATATTAATACGACGCCATATGAGTATCTATTAAATTCTTTATCATAGCTACCGTCTGTGAATGCAACTAGATACCCTTTTTTATTATCTTCAGAAACTTGTTCAACCCAAACATCTCGATTATTAAGGTATGCTTCTGCTTCAACTTTTGTCTTAAATTTCTTAAACTCTGGGTTAGAAAAACCTGCTGTTGCAGCTTGTGCTTCTGCCCAGTTATCAAAAACCCCTGTTTTATGTCCTTTTTTTACCGCATAATACATTTATGTTTCCTCTTCGTGTCAAGTAGAATATATTATTATAGAAATAATATGCCGCTTTGTCAACTTTTTGTTTATAAAAATACCAAAATATCATTTTGTTTTATCTATCAATTTTTCATATGTTACCCAATTGCGTGTGGCATTTATTCAAGGCAAATATTTACCTGCATACAACAAGCAGCGATACTCCTTTTTTATCTTTGCTTTACCGCATCATCTATAAAAATTACCAAATCAAGACTCTTTCAACAATGATGCTACAAGTGTCTTTCTGCTTTATTAACCAATTGATTTTATTGACTTTTTGGGACCTTGCGTGATATTGCTGTGGCAGACAAACATAATTTTCATATCCGTCAAAACTGAATCACAACCGGCGCCGCCGTAAAGGAGCTGATGGTCGCCGTTGCATTTTTCATATAGAACACCTGTGTGTTATCGTCGTTTTCGTCGTACATTCCTCGCAGATTCGGGTATGCATCCAGCATGGATTTTTTCGCTTCAACGCGGTCGTCTTCCACAAGTTCACAAGCGACACGAATCCATTCTCCGTCACAGAACGCGCAGATCTCCACTTTAGGATTTGCGGCAATCTGATGACTGACCGGCTTCACCTTGCCTGTCTGAATATAGAGCTTTCCCTCAAATTCATGGATTGTCCCGAATGGACGCACTCTCGGCTGATCGCCCTCCACCGTTGCAAGGTAATAGGTCTCTGCTTTTTTCAAAAAATCATATACGCGTTTCATACTGCTTTTCCTTTCAGAGTTTATTTTTGTCCACATCTTTTATTGTGGTAAGCGTTATTGCAAAAAGCGAAAAATTATGAACGGGGTCCATATTCTTCAATAATTTTTTGCAAAATTCCCTCATCTGCCGGGCAAAATTCGTAGTTGCGGATTTCTGCCGGCGTGATCCATTTTAAATCGCTGTGCTCGATAAGCTTCGGAATACCTTCTTTTATCGTTGCGCAGAACAGCGTCAGATGCACGGTTATATCGGGATATGCATGCGTTACGGTCATAAATTCATTGTGAACCGAAACCTCTATCGCAAGTTCTTCCCGACACTCTCTTACAAGCGCTTGTTCCTTTGTTTCGCCGGGCTCTACCTTGCCGCCTACAAATTCCCACAAAAGCGCGCAGGTCTTGTTTTTAGGCCGTCTGCAAATCATAAATTTACCGTTATCCCATATCAGCGCGGCAACTACTTCTACCATGTTGTTCACCACTTTATATTTCTTCAATGCCAATCTGTTTTAAATATGCATATGTTCCGTCATAAAACGTCGGCAGGCGCGTGCTGTCCTCCCAAAATCCGCTGGGATTCTTATTCGAATTGCCGGAAGGTACGCAAATCACCATGCCGGATCTTGCTCTTGTGAGAAGTACCCGATAAGCATTCAGCATATATTGCATAAGTTCCTGCTTGCTTTCGGTGTTCGGCGTTTGCTCAACCCATTTGGTCTGCCCATTAAATCGATAAAACCGCCATTTTCCGTTATCATACCGCATATCGGCATCCCACAAAAGACAGGTGTAATCAAGCTCCAAGCCCTGCACTTGAATTTCGGTTGCGGCATCTTCAAGATAATTAGACGACCTTACATCGCTTTTGTCTTCTAAAAACCAATGCACAGCGTTTTCATCGCCGGAAGGCAGAACATGGACAGCCAACGGTTTATATCTCGCCGATTCTTTCGTTACAAGAATACCCGTTCGTTCTGTGCCTCTTACCTTGCTGTGGAGCCATTCCCTCGCCTTGTCCATATCTCTTGTCAAAACAATCGGATACTTGTCCTGAATTTCTCTGTAAAGCTCTTTAGCTTTCGGGTCAACAGCTAGCAGCGCATGAACAAAGGCAGACAGCTTTTCCGCCCGGTATGACCGAAGGGAAACACCGAGATGAAGACTGTCCGAATAGGTTACGTTTTTATTCGCCGCCAAAAGCGTATTGACTTTGCCCTCTGCATACTCCGGCTCGGTCAGTTTCGGGGATATATACACCTTCCAATGTGGGAATCTTTCATTCAGCGCATAAATCCATTCAGATATACCGGCTTCACCGGTGTTGATTTCCTGACCGCCTCCGACAAGACAGACAATCGTAGCCCAGTCTTCTCTTTGGTCAAGCGACCAGATAAGAAACGCCGCTTCCGATAGGGGGAAATTGGGAACTTTTAATTTGTTACCATAAGTTCCGCCGCGCTTCAAATAATCGGCAAGTCGCTTGTGTGTCCATGAACGCTGCGCCTCATCAAAAATCGCCACATGCTCCACTTCGCCATAGCCTGCTTTGGCCAGTTTCACGGCCTTTTCAGGATCAATTTCCAGTTCGCCGTTTTCAACCGGGTTCTTTATTTTTGCCAGCATATTGTCTCGATACCGGTGAATCATTTGAATAAATTTTCCGACCTCGCGGCGCGAATCGGACAGCTTTTTATTCTCTTTTCGGTCATGGCATTTTTTATAATTGTCTTTCGCAAGGGCTTCTGTAAGCACGGCCACAAGCGGCCCGTTTCCTGAAAGATAAACGGCGCCCTCATCTTCTACCGGGGTGTCTTTTCCCTGATAGGTTTGCTTAACCGCTACATCAAGGCCGACAAGGGTTTTCCCAGCGCCCGGCACACCCGTCACAAAACAAATGCTTTTTTCTCGGTTTAATTTGCTTTTCTGAATAACGTCAAGAATATAGGAAATTGTTTGATCGGTGGAAACCTTATCTGCTTCATGTCTTGTAATGTTTTCCACCGAATGATTTTCATAGAGCGTTTTTGCTGCTTCCACAATCGTGGGCGTGGGCGCATAAGGGCTTATAATCCAATCTTGATTTACTGCTGTTTCATTAGGGAATCTATTTAACACTTGTGCGATTACATCAAATAGGCCTACTTCTCCGGTCACCAGTGGATTTACGACTTTATCGTCATAGACTGACATCTGCACTGAGGTCGTATGTTCTGAAAATTTGGTGGCAACAAGGATAGGAGCGATGACTTTGTCCTGGCTGAACTTATGAAAGTTTTTAAGGTCTAAAGCATAATCCAAGACCTGGTCAAGATCGGCTTCGAGTATTTTGGATTCGCCAACCTTAAATTCAAGACAAAACACAATTCCACGATATAAAAGCACAACATCAATTCTTTTCCCAAGACGTGGAATATCATATTCAAAAACGATTTGACCGGCTTTATCAGGCAGGGCAGAAAGAACGCTTTTCATAATTTCAATTTCGCGCTTCCATGCTTCTCTGGTGGTCGTAAGCGCGTCACCATGATAGCTGTCACACAGCATTCCAAAAATAGAATCTGTGCTTTGCGATAAGAACGTCAAAAAGTCATTATGATATAAACAGCGCGGATTTTTACTCATATGAAATAACCTTTCTTATTTTAGTTGCAGTGCCGGTTCCGTCCGATACAAGCTCCACGAAAACAATCTTTTATCAGGACCCGGCTTAATCTGCTCGTTCAACTTTTAATGCAATATTCATTCGCCGAGCAGAAAGCTCTCCTTTTATATGGTTTTTGAAGCCTTGCTATATGCCGTTAGATTTCCCGCCGGGAAAAATATGAATATTTAATAAATTATATTACATTTTGAAAATAATGGCAATGTGTTAAACGGATTCTATGTATATTATGCAATACAGTGATTTAACCTCTAACTTGATGACAGACACAAAAGGGTATAAAATAGAGGCGTTGAACACGTAATCCAAAATGAATTCAATAACAGAATTTATAAAAGCAATCGGTCGAATTCATTCAATTGGTAAATGCTTTACCTTCGTTCGCAAGCTTAATAAGGAGGGATAAAACACATGGGTATTTCTGATTTTTTTCATAAAATTCGGATTGGGTTTGTCCGAAAATCTGAAAACGCGCTTTCTTATGTACCTGAGGAAAAAAGATATGGCAATTCCGGTGAAACGCAGTTTGTCTGTGCGCTTCAATCTCTATTGCCATCCTGCAAAATCAAAAAGAATGTTTTAATACAAACCGCGGAAGGGAACGCCGAAATAGACTGTCTTGTTTTGTATAAAAACAAATTGTTCGCCATCGAAATCAAAAATTGGAAAGGCCGGATTGATGAATATAACGGTACCTATATCAAAACAAAAACCGACCGTTGGACCGGCGAAATTCACTCCAAAGAAGTAAAAATGCCGTTTGGACAGCTCAGGCGCGCTATATATCTTTTACGCAAACAGATTCCCGGCAAGGTTTGGGTAAACGGGATCGTTTATTTTGAAGATACACAAGTCCATATTTCTTCTGAAGACGTTTGGTTTGACAAAATGGACAGCTTGGTGGAATACATACAGCGAAGCGGAAAACCATCCGAGCCGAAAGCGGCGATTGAATTTTTCAGGCGTTGCATTCCCGCCGATTATCTGCGCGCCCGCGCACGGGGGAATGATTTACACTGTTTTGTGCTTCCGAAATCATTGCATTTTCGTCTGCCTGACAAATCCATTACCCGTGATAATATAGTTGAAATACATATTGAGCATCATTGGTCCTATGATGTTTTGCATTTCTTGCTAAAAGACGGAGGAACACTGGCGTTACGCCTGGAAAACGCAAAAATACTTGTAAACGACAATGGACATTTGTCTGAATATGGTTTGAGCAAATTGGACTATATCAAATTGGGCGATACGATTTACGGAAATACATAATATTTCTCAAATTTTGTTTTGGACACGCTTCAAAATGCGAGCAATATGGGACTGCAATATTAGAGGAGGTTAAGCTATGACAGAAGATACTTTAAGCTATATGCTCAATGAATACGAAAAACAGCTTGAATGCGAATATAAAGGTGAAATCTATTCCGTACGTGACAACGGTGCCGTTTTAAGGCATCATCCCGCGGGCAAAAAGCCTCGAAAATTAGATGATACTTGGACTTTTGGAAAATACGATATCAAAACCGGTTATGCTAGAATTGGAGGAGAACCTGTACATAGAATTGTTGCAACTGCATTTCTGGGAAAACCACCATCATCCCAGCATGTCGTAGATCATATTGATACAAACCGCAGAAATAATCGCCCCGAAAATCTAAGATGGGTCACAAAATTAGAAAACGCTTTGCTGAATCCTATAACTGCCAAAAAAATTGAATATATATGTGGTAGTATAGAGGAATTTTTAAAAGACCCTTCAAAACTACGAAAAGGAGCCACTGGACCGAATTTTGACTGGATGCGGGCTGTCAGTAAAGAAGAAGCATCGATAAGCTTAGCTCGTTTAACAAGCTGGGCTAAAAGTGACAAACCTTCATTAGGAGGTTCGTTGGGTGAATGGGTTTACAAAAGAGGAGAAAGAAGTATTGAACCAGATAAGTCGATTGTAAGCGTGTCTGAAAAGAAAGATCCGGAATTGAAGTCTGTAACAGTTAAAATATCAGAAAGAGAAAAGCCTCAACGCATTTTAAAATCTAATCCATTTAATTTCCCAAGAGCAACAGATGTAAATGATGATACTATAAAGATGTATAAAGGAGCCAGCAAGCTTTTTCTATTGATAAAATCAATGCTTGAAGGCGATAAAAAAATAAAACTACCTGCAGTATTAATTCCTACAGCAGGTAAAGGAATTATAATTAAAGAGCCGTGCATTTTTGAATTTGAAAAAATCGATTATCTATTTGAAGCCAAGTCTCGAATACCAAAGTATATACTATTGGACTCTAATGATAATCATATTGCAGTCGTTCTTTTTACAAAATCAAAAGACAAAACAGAAGACAGCGTTTTACATGATAAAGGATATAATATATTTGAAATAGATTTATCTTGGGCAAGTCACGGCGTTACAAATGATGAAATGAAATACATCCTACAAGAAGATGTTACAAAAAAGAAATGGATTTTTCATAAACAAATATCCGATGGAAAAGAAAAACTCCAAAGTATTTGTGAGAACATAGAATATTCGGGAACTGGAGTTTTGCATTCTTACATTGCCTGTCCGCAAATTTCTGACAGTATTCAGGATACGGAATGTTGGTATTGTGACTATCACATCTATGAAAAAGACATTTCTAAGGATAACGAAAAGCTTTGCGAATACTGTTTTGGAAAATCAGGTGTAAAAACATACAATGATCTAATGTCCATAGTTGATGTTACTAAAGAAAACGGACGCATTACCGCTATCACTTTTAATAGGGAGGGAAATGTAATTACTGAAAATTTCGATGAGCACGTACAACTTCCGGGTAAAACAATACTACAGCTATGGGAAGAAAAAACAGATACTAAGTTAGTCGCACATAATATTTATAGTGAGTGGTATGTTTTAATTGAAGATGATCCAAAAGAAAGTATACGAAAAACGGGTAATGTGTACGGGAAATTAGCGAGAAGCATTGAGCAGCTTAAAACTTCCAAGATGCGTACAATTTTTAGTTTTGATGATAAATGTTGGGTGATAGTATAAAAATCTTCCGAAATGTGTCTAGCATTGGCATAGTATATAACTTGCTGCTCATCATTCCTTTATTAGTCTTAGTCTCGGCTTATAATGTGTTTTTGAAAATATGATTCAAAGCCCATTAAGTTTTGACCCAAACTGAATTTTTGGCTATATGATTTTTTGTGCGTTACGGCATAACACGGCTTTTTTCATGCACTGCCAAACGGGTGATTTTTCGGCCAAAACAGGGGATTTTCTATACGGAATTCTAATTCTTTTCGTTGGAATTCGATTGGACCTGCCAAAATGTTGAGAAAGAAAGCAGACACCCGATAGCGGCGGGGTTGCGTTGGATTGCAGGTGCAAAAAAGCCCGCAACCACGGGGATTGCGGGGGAGGCGAAGGTCTTTATCTTCCGTTAACTTCCGTCAATTTCGGTCCTTGGTGCCTCACTCGAAATCAGGTAGTCCTCACGGGCTCGTGGGTTCGAATCCCACCGCTTCCGCCATAATAGGAACATAAAAAAGATATGTTCCGCATAAACCCCGATTTTATCGGGGTTTTTTGCTGCCCAAACGCCGGGATTTCAAGATGCATATTCGTAGATATAAAACGGTTGTTTTTGCTTTGCGGATAGAATTGAACTCCCGTACAACAGAATAACTGCTTCAAACGGCAAACAAGTCACTAAAAACTTGTCTGCCGTTTTTGCGTTTAACTGCCCGAAGTTTTGCAAAAGACTTCGTGCTTTTTTCATTTCACGAAAAGGAGCTGATAAAATGTACTTTACCAATATCCCCGCCCTCAACAGTATGGAGGCGATCATGAAAAAACTGCCCTACGGCACACAGAAAGGCGGAGGTCGGTTTCGCAGATTGTATCAATACACCAAGAAAGACTGCGATTGCAGACTTTGTCTCTACTGCAGAAAAAAGAATGGATGCATCTTGACGCTCTGTCCTGTGTTGGATATCCGGCTTGGATGCGGCGCAGCTACTATTGGCGATGCGGTAAAAGCTGTTTTCAAAGATGCCCAAAATACAGCATTCCAAAAACGCCTGTCACAAATATACCACCGAAAGGATGATGCAGAAATGATATTCCAAAACAACAGGCACAAGCAGATTTTTGAAGCCGAGCGATTATCTATGCGAAAGCCCGGTAAAAAGACTCTTGCTGTTTTGTATCTGCTGACTGCCGACCATACACTGTGGCTAAAAACAAAACACCTATTCACTCCAAACGGAAAAGTGGACTTAAAAAGCGTCCGTCTCGGAAATGTTTCCACAGACAGCTACGCCCTATGGAAAGCAGTTAAGGAACTGCAGACCGGCGAAAAACAAATATCGCTGTACGAGCTGGCGGACAACGAGATCGTCTCCGACAACGCCTTCCATCTGATTGTGCAGGCAGCAAGCAATACCCGCAGGAAAAGAAACCGTATCCCCGTGCGGGAAACGCCTCTGGCGGTCAATCCATAACAGAGCCTGCCGAAGCGACAACAGCACAGGAGATAAACCACGCGGCACAACAGGTAAAAGCACCAAAGCCTGTGCGCACGGGATAAAGAGGTGTTCACTTGCCGTATTTTTCAAAGCTATATCAGACCGAGCTGCCGCATCGGGCGAAGCTCGTATATATCTACCTTCACGACAGGATGGATAAAGAGAAAAAAGCGTAGCCGGGTATCAAAACCATAGCCGCAGATTTGTCCCTGTCCCGCAGTACCGTCAAACGGGCTATAAAGGATTTGGAGAAAGCTGCCCTGATACGAAAAGAGCCGCACTACCGGGAAAACGGCAGTGCGACCTCCAATCGTTACTATCTGCTTTAGAAATTATATTTTTACGCCAAGGGAGAAGTCTGCCTGTTCGGGGTCCCCGCAAAGTCGTAATGACTTTGTGGGGAGAGGACGAGCAGCGAAGTGAGCGAGCTTTTGCCGTTTTACGGCGAAACGAACGATACGCAGCTTGCGAGGACGAAGTGAACCCAGCACCGGTTCACCGTGGACTCCCCTAACAACTCACTTTAAGAGAGATTACAGCAGAAGAGAAAAGGACAAGTTGATGGATTGTTTTCAAGAAAATATAAATATCTTTTTTTATGAGTTCATACAAATAATATTTTCACTTGACAAACTTTTTCTGCCCGTGTATAATAACAGTGTTATATAACATTGTTACACGGAGGCTGCCATGGAAGAAAAATCACCGGACACATTGAAAAAAATAGAACAGGCCGCCATGGAAGAATTTTCTGACAAGGGTTTCCTCGGCGCATCCCTGCGGCAGATCGTAAAAAAAGCCGGCGTTACCACTGGGGCGTTCTATGGCTATTTTTCCAGCAAAGAGGCTTTGTTTACCGCCATTGTGGAACCACACGCCGCCGCACTTATGGGAAAGTTTATGGAGGCCCAGACTTCCTTTGCTGAGTTGCCTGACGAGCAGCAGCCGGAGCACATGGGGGTGGAGTCCTCAGATTGCATCCACTGGATGGTGGATTACATCTGCCAACACCGGGAGCCGGTAAAATTGTTGCTCTGCCGGTCAGAGGGCACCAGCTACGAGCACTTCGTCCACAATATGGTGGAGGTCGAAGTGGAGTACACGATAAAATACATGGAAGTCCTCCGCCGCCTTGGGAGGGACATCCCGGAGCTGGATGAGCAGATGTGCCATATCATCGCCAGCGGGATGTTCAACGGCATCTTTGAGATCGTGGTACACGATATGCCAAGAGATCGGGCACTGCGCTATGTGGACCAGTTGCGGGACTTCTACACAGCCGGATGGCTGAAAATGATGGGGCAATAGCCACTATCTTTTTTTGCATAACGGTTAGTTATTGCTAACTTTATGATATGATGACAAAACCCGAAAAGGAGGGTTCTTTTTGAAAGCAAAAAAACAAAGCAGCCTTGCCCGCATCCTGGGCTATGCGGGCGGGCACAAAAATCTCACCCTGTTGGGCTGTATTCTTTCCGCTCTGTCTGCAGTGCTGGGGCTAATCCCTTATGTCTGCGTCTGGCTGGCTGCAAGAAATGTGCTGGAAGTCTGGCCGGGCCTTGACGGGGCATCTGATCTGGCCCGCTGGGGCTGGACGGCGGTATGGACAGCCATCGGCAGTATCGCCCTGTACTTTGCGGCGCTCATGTCTACCCATATCGCGGCTTTCCGCACGGCCCGGAACATCCGCCGCACTGCCATGGCCCATGTGCTGAAACTGCCTCTGGGGTTCTTTACAGGGAATCAATCCGGGCGGCTCAGGAAGCTCATCGATGACAACGCCGGACTTACGGAGGATCTGCTGGCTCATAAGCTCCCCGATCTGGCAGGAACCGTGGTCACGCCTATCGCGGCCATCGTGATGCTGTTCCTATTTGACTGGAAAATGGGGCTGTTGTGCCTGATCACCATGGTGCTGGCCCTGCTATCCATGTGCTTGATGATGGGCGGTAAAAACGCCGGCTTTTTCCATCGTTATCAGCAGGAAATCGAACGCATGAGTGGCGAGGCGGTAGAGTATGTCCGGGGCATCCCGGTGGTAAAGATGTTCCAGCAGACGGTCTACTCTTTCAAGGCTTTTTACGCAGCCATCAAGGATTACAGCGAACTGGCCAGTCAGTATGCCATGAGCTGCCGTGTGGGGCAGACCTGTTTCCTGACATTTATCAATGGGGCCTTTGCCCTGCTGATCCCGGCGGCATTGCTGCTGGCATCCGGCGGGGACGTGCGCACGGTGCTTGTCAACTTTATCTTCTATGCCTTGTTCGCTCCCGCCTGCGGTCAGATGATCAACCGGATCATGTATATGAGCGAGGCTGTCATGGAAGCAGACGAAGCCGTGGGCCGTCTGGATGAAATCCTCGGCCAGAAACCCATGGAAGAATCAAACGTACAGAAACGTCCGGTAAATGCCAATATCTCCTTTGACCATGTGACCTTTACTTATCCGGGTGCGGATCGACCTGCTCTGGATAATGTGTCATTTTCTGTCCGTTCCGGACAGGTGACGGCGCTGGTAGGCATCGGCAAAGACGAATAGCCAGTCATCTACTGTAATTTGTCGGTGTGCTCCCATTCAGCAGAAAATCCCGTAAAGTGTTTTCCTTATGGATACAGAAAAAGATTTAAAGTGCAGAATGGATAAGCACAAATATATCTATTAGAGTTTTCGGTAGGGCGGCTTGACGCACAACACGCGTTGCCGCCCTACACTATTTCGGTGGAAAGAGTAAACCATATGAGCGGAGCAATCCGTAGTTCTCCGCTTTGAAGGTGTACGTTTGGCACGGCCTATGAGATAACTATGTTTTCTGCAAGTTATCTTATCATTGCTTCTTTCATATTGTTACATTATTGCAAGTATCGCTTCCAGACATTTTCTTCAGCAATAATCATAAGGAAAAATATCCACCGTTATATTTCATTCAAAGTGCAAATATTGTAGGAAGCGTAATTGATGCAGTAATCGAGATAGTAAGCACTCTACCACAAGATTAGACTTAGGTTTTATCCTGGAATAGCCTGATC
>OERC01000022.1_pt1 | contig 42682 bp, 63 predicted proteins | sample 1539911 | NCBI WGS metagenome assembly OERC01 (sample SAMEA3891875, study PRJEB23780) | metagenome | biome: terrestrial biome; feature: animal house; material: Caecal content | place: Italy | collected 2015-05-05 | reverse complement strand
GGTATTAAAAGGTCTTTGCGACATGAAATAATCCATGCTTTTTTATACGAAAGTGGTCTTGGCTCTAACAGTTTAAATCATTATTCTGCATGGGCCGAAAATGAAGAAATGGTTGATTGGTTTGCTATTCAGTCACCGAAAATCTTTAAGGTGTTTCAGGAATTGGACATTTTGTAAGGTAGGACAAGCCTATGAGAAAAAAGACAAAATTTGAAATAAAATGTGAAAAATGCGGAAAACCACAGCCAAAAAATGAAAATACTTCTAATGAGAATTGGAGTGTGTTCGACTGTAATGTCAAATGCGAATGTGGAGGAAAGTTCGCTACTTATATTGACGGAAAGAAGATATGGTAATGTCAAAGAAAGTATTCAAGCTCAATCCGTTGTCGTCAAGCAGTATAACCGCATTGCAAAAGCAGTTACGGGAATACCGGGATTCACTCGATAAAAAGTGCGAACGGTTTGTCCGTGAACTGGCAGAAAGCGGAATATCGGTTGCAAAGGTGAATACCGGAAACTTTGGAAAGTATCTGGCGTTTACCGTACAATCGAGCCGGAAAGCGGACGGTTACAAAGCTGTTTTACTGGCGACAAATACAGGAATTATCCATAGTGAGTGGAGAACAAAGGACGGAGTGAAAACTGCTGATGTTTCTCCTCTTTTAATGTGTGAGTTCGGTTCGGGTTTGAGAGCAAAGAATCCAATGAATGTTCCGGGAGTTGGGACAGGCACATTTCCGGGCGGTACACATGGAGCTGACCCGGAGGGATGGTGGTACATGGATTTAGACGGTGTATGGCATCATTCCTATGGCATGACACCGAAAATGCCAATGTATCACGCAAGTCTGGCGATTATGTCAAATGTTCAGAGGGTGGCAAAGGAGGTATTTGGATAAATGCTTGATATGTTAGAATCGCAGGTTTTAACACGGATAAAGTACAGTTTTCCGCAAAAACTCAAAGACAAATATCCGAACCTCACTTTTACCAACTCTGACAGGAACGAGGACGACCCGAAATTTCCGACCGTGTATGTTCACGAAATGCCGAGCTCGGAAACCGGAGAAGATATGGAGGGTGACGAAATCAATGCAGTGTTATCCGCTTTTCAGATTGAAGTCACGACCAATACGAGCCAGTCCGAAGCAAAGACGGTTCTGGATGAAGTGGTAAAGATTATGAAGAAAATGAGGTATAAAGTGATTGCACTACCGGAATTTCAGAACCCGACAAGTACATACAGAAGTGTGGCACGTTTTCGGCGGACAATCGCCGAGGATGATGTTTTATAGAAACTTATTAACCAGAGCCGAAAGGCTCTATTTTTTATGCAAAGAAAGGAGATGGCGAAGATGGCTATAACCAGTTATCTGTCGAGAATCATCTATAAAGAGCTTAAAGGAGAAGATCTTCAGAACGTTAATTTTGCTGGTTCTTACAAACTTCTTGTAAGAGCAAAAACAATTCCGGCACCAATGGGAGCGCCGAATACAGTCGAATCAACAACTCTTGAAGATAAGGCTCAGACGTTTGAGGAAGGTATTCAGACATCCGATTCCAAAGAGTACACAGGAAATCTTGAAAAGGCTTATCTTGATGGCATTGACGAACTGAAAGGTAAGCGTGTATGCCTCATTCAGCTTTACGGTACTGACGGTATCGGCGGTGAAGCAAAATACGCTTATGTTGCACAGGTAACGGCAACTCCGTCGGATATCGGAGGCGTAGACGAAATTGTTGAAATGGCGGTGACGGCTATCCCGAATACAGTGCCGGTAAAATGCACGGATGATTACACTGTGGCTGATGGTGGAAACGGAACATTTACGGTAACAGAAGCGTCGGGGGGTTGATGAGCCTTTCCGATAACAGAACGGCATCCCGGAAAGGCGTAAAACATCCATATGCCGAACCGGAACTTGAAGAAACTTATATTAACTGAGAATGAGTGGGGCGGTCTACGGACTGCCCCCTCCAATTTATATGGAGGGTATGACTATGAAAACAATTCAGATTGCAGGAAATGAGTATACACTGGAATTTTCTTTCGCGGCGGCAGAACATAAATCAATCGTTCAGAAGATGTTCAATGCACTTTCTGGCGGATATATCTTTAAGCACGCTCAGATTGGAGCAAATGGCGACCAGAACAATTCAGCAGAAGCAATGATTGACGGGACAGCGGAGCTGGTATCAGAAATTCCGCATATCTGCAAAGATGCTTTCTATGCCGGACTGCTTGAACACAATCCGGTGTCCATGGAAGAATCCTCAAATCTGATGAAAACATATATGAAAGAAAACAAGCTGTCATTCAACAAACTGTATCGTGAGATTCAGACAATTATGGAGGATGATGGTTTTTTCGATTTGACGGGAATCACGGAAATGCTGGAAGAGATGAACAAGACAATCGAGGGAGAAACAGAGGAAACACCGAGGAAAGCTCCGAAAGTTCCGCAGGATCAACAGAAGAAATCAACTTCCACGAAATAATCTGGAATGAATATCTTCCGGGAGCTTTGACAATTGGAATTTCTTTTGAAACTTTCAGGCATTTAACGCCGAGAAAGCTCGAGCCGTTCAGGAAAGCATATAGCAACCGTAAACGAGAAAAAGACGAGGATCACTGGCTTATGGGTCAGTACAATCTTAAAGCATTTGCTGTTGTGGTTGATGGCGTTATAAATGGAAGAAAGGCAAAGGCTAAGTATTTTACAGAACCTATGCTATGGAAGTTTTTGGATGAATCAGAGCTTACGGACGAAGAACGGGAGAAAAAAGAGACTGAAGAAGCAATGAAAAAAGAGATTGCTTCCATGGATGCATGGATTGCAAGTCTTAGAAAAAGCGGTCTCCCGGAAACAAAAATCAAGTAAGGACGGTAGCGTGTCACAGCCTACCGTCTTATTTTTTTAAGGAGTGTGAGAGATGGGTACAACAGTTGACAGCTTAGATATACCGCTTCAAATGCAGTCACAGAGAGCGATTACATCAATCGACACGTTGATAAGCAGACTGGGAACGCTGAACGCATCTCTCACAAAGATTAATGGCAGTGGTCTTACTGGCGTTGCAAACGGCGTGAATAAGCTCAGTAGTGCCATGCAGGGGATGAAGAGTGTAGGAACTGCTGATTTTACAAGACTAGCGACAAATATTACAAAAATAGCAAGTCTTGACTCAAAGAGCATAAACAGAGCTGCTTCTGCGATAGGGCAAATTTCAAAATCTTTGGGTTCACTGAAATCTGTGTCTGTTTCAGGAACATCAAAGCAGGTCGAAGAACTGGCAAACGGAATTGCAAAACTGGGATATAAAAGCTCCACAAAGGCTATTGAGAATATCCCGAAACTTGCTACGGCTATGAAAGACCTTATGACGAGCTTATCAAAAGCTCCGAGAGTAAGTCGAAATCTCATAGATATGACTAATGCTTTGGCAAATTTGGCGAGAACTGGCGCATCATCTGGGCGTGCGGCCACTTCACTGTCTAAAAGCATTAATACTTATTATTCATCTGCAAGCAGGGCAACTAAAAGCTCAAAAAGCCTTGCGGCAATGATAGGAAAAGTGTATGCGTCATATTGGATTTTGTTTAGGCTGTTCAGGGGAATTGGAAAAGCTATTACCATTGCATCTGATCTTGTCGAAGTACAAAACGTTGTAGACACTGTATTTGGCGATATGACGGCAAAAGTCGAAGAATACGCCGACAAGTCAATTGAACAATTCGGAATGTCGGAACTGGCATTTAAACAGTATGCAAGCCGCTTTCAGGCAATGGGTACTGCAATGGGAATCGACACCAGTTCAATCGAAAATGCAAATAAATTTCTTAATAAAAGCACAGGCGGATATGTTGGATTGTCCGATTCCATGGCTGATGTTTCATTAAATCTTACAAAACTTACAGCCGACATGGCATCATTCTATAATGTGAGCCAAGAAGATGTTGCGGAGGATTTGTCTGCTATTTTTACTGGACAAACCCGGCCACTTAGAACATACGGTCTTGACTTGACGCAAGCTACGCTTTCAGAGTGGGCTATGAAACAGGGGCTTGATGCGAATATTCAGTCTATGTCCCAGGCTGAAAAGACCATGCTCCGTTATCAGTACGTGCTTGCTAATACAACAGCAGCACAAGGGGATTTTGCCAGAACAGCAAACACCTGGGCAAATCAGGTCAGGATTCTTCAGGAGCGGTTTAAACAGTGGGCAAGTGTTCTTGGAACCGGTTTTATCGCTGCATTTAAACCTTTTATTCAGACGTTAAATAACGTCATGGGAAAGGTGACGCAATTTACAGAAAACGTGCTTAATGCGCTCGGAAATATTTTCGGATGGAAATTTGAGATTTCCGGCGGTGGGATTACAGACGACCTTGCTGACAGTATGGGAGACACGGCAATTGACACAGGGGATGCAGCAGGAAGCGCCGGAGACTTATCTGATAACCTCGGAGATGCGGCTAAGAACGCTAAGAAGCTGTATTCTACGGTGCTTGGAATTGATGAACTGAATATCAATAATCCGAATACGGGAAGTACAGGAAGCGGTACTGGCGGTAGCGGAGGAACCGGAGGCTCTGGATCAGGCGGAGCAGGAGCAGGAACAGGAAGCGGACTGACCACAACGATATCACGGAATGATGCAATCCTGAAAGCATATGAGAGCAGTATTGACAGCCTGTATGAGCTTGGAGAATACATCGGGGATACGCTGACAAAGACGCTTAACAGTATTGACTGGGATAGCGTATATCAAGGTGCTCGAGACTTCGGAAAAGGTCTTGCGGACTTCCTTAACGGACTGATTTCGTCCGATTTATTCGGAGCAGTAGGAAGAACAATTGCCGGAGCACTTAACACGGCGATTTACGCCGCTCTGTCATTTGGAGAAACGTTTGATTTTGCAGATTTTGGATTATCTATTGCTACGGGAATTAATGAGTTTTTCAGAACATTTGACTTTAAAGCTTTGGCAAAAACTCTTAATACATGGGTAAATGGTATTGAAGAAACTATAATAACAGCCGTTTCTCACATAAACTGGGGAAGAATATTATCATCAATCGTAGATTTTGCATCTGCTCTCGAATTAGATACCGCTGTTTTAGTTGGATGGTATGCAATTCCTAAGATATTTAAAGCGATTACGTCCAGCAAAATTGTAAAAGGACTTCAAAGTATTGTAAATACATTTAAGTCGAACGGCGGGTTAGCCGGCGGAATAACTGCAATAAGAAATAGCCTCACAAAACTACAAAAAGGTGTTATCGGAACAATATCCATATTTGCAGAGTTTTCTCTTGTTAAAGGTGCGTTTTATGATATTGCAAGCGGATCTGGGAGTGTAGTCGAAGCTTTGGGAAAGATAGTCATTGGAGCCGGAGCGGCAGCAACGGCATTAAAACTGATTGGAGCATCAAATCCGTTTACAATTGCGATTACCGGAGCTGTTGCGCTAATCGGAGCAATTTCCGGGCTTATGACGGCTTTTGATGAGCAAGAACGTAAACTGGCTGAGCAGAAGCAAATTGAGCTGTATGGAGATACAATTGAAAATGTTACTAAGGCTACAAATGACGCGGCAGATGCGACAAGAAACAGAATGGAGGCTGCAAGGGAATACGTAGAAACAGCTGGATTAGCGGAAGCCACAATGGCGAAAGATCTTGCGGATAAATATTTTGATCTTGCTGAGAAAGAAAATTTAACAAACGATCAGAAAGAACAAATGAAAAATCTTGCTAAGTCTTTGATTGATACGTATCCAGAACTAGAACAGTATTACAATTCTGAAACTGGGTTGCTTGATACTACAAGGCAAACAGTAGACCAATTAATTGAATCAAGGCTTAAAGAAATCAAACTTGCGGCCGTTGAAGAAAAATTAAAGGAGGCATACAAGGAACAAGCAGACGCGCTCGATAATCTGCAAGGAGCAATAGAAGATGCAAACACTGCTCAGTCTACTATGAATGATCTTCAGGATGAATATCAGGCTCTTGTAGATAAAAAAGAAGCATTAACCAGATACGAAGAGATTGGAAGACAACTTGAAAACGCAACCGGAGATACCACTGATCTAATCGAGGAACAACAAAGGTTGGCTGATTTCCTCACGAATGGCGGAACGGAATCTTTTCCAACTTTTACTACCTTAGAAAATGATATATTCGAAGCGCAGCAAAACATAAATGATTTTCAGGGAACTTATGATGGATTTATGGATGCTCTTAGCAATAGTACTATTGCTTACGAAGATGTTCAGGGGAATATTGACAAGTTCACTCAAATGCTGACAGATGGAATGAAAAGCGCTGCCGGAGATGGAGTTGAGGGTGCGGCAGAAGGAATAGATGAAGGGAAAGATGCTTTGTCTACCGCAAATAAACTGTTGGCCGAAGCTGGACTCGAAGGATACGCAGAAGGACAGGATAGTCACAGTCCTTCTAAAAAGTATATGAAACTTGCCGGAGATGCTGTTAGTGGACTAATGCTTGGATTTAACACAAGTGTTCCGGTTCTTCTGACATATATGCAGGGAATCGCAACAAAAATAGCGAATTCATTCGGAAACAGCCTCACGAAAACGCTGAAAAAAGTAGCACAAAATATTCCCACATTTTTCTCAACCGCATGGGTTGGAATAACTACGGTGTTTTCGGTAGCTCCAGCGTACTTTTCACTTACTTTTACGTCAGCATACAGTATGATTAAACTTGCGTTTCAGCCAATGAATACATGGTTCCACAAAAAATGGGACGACACAAAGGCTGTGTTTAAGGATGTAAAATCGTTCTTTAAGAGCGCATTCGACAATGCATATCAGGCGATAACAAGTGCATTCAGCGGAATAAGCGTATTTTTCAGGCGTGTTGCGAACAATATCGTTAATCCGATTGAAAGTGCCGTGAACGGCGCAATTAAAGGAATGAACTGGATTTTGGACGAGGTCGGTTCAAGCAAAAGTCTTTCGTTTTGGACAGCACCGAATTTTGCAACCGGTTCAAATGGCGTGCCGCAAGATACGCTAGGAGTTGTAAACGATCAGCCGGGGACAATATACAAAGAATTAATTGTTCCGCCGTCAGGAAAACCGTTCATACCAGAAGGGCGCAATGTCATGTTGCCGCTTGAAAAAGGCACAAAGATTATGCCTGCAAAGCAGACAAAAGCGTTTATGTCTGAAATTCCTCATTTTGCAGGCGGAATAGGTGATTTCTTCGGAAAATCATGGAAATCGGCAAGCAGTTATACCGGAAGTATTCTTGATTATCTGCAAAAACCGAAAGAATTACTTCAGATAGCGGCAGACAAGTTTACAAGTACCGCCATATGGGATGGAGTATTCGGAACAATGGCCGCATACACGTCAAAAACACTGGTTGACAATTCTGTTGAATTTGTAAAAAGTCTTTTTGATAAGATGATGACGGTAAACTATAATCCATCAGCAGGAGTAGAACAGTGGAGAAATCTTGCGGCAAAAGCTCTGCAAATGACAAAGCAGTATTCGGCGGCAAACTTAAATTTGCTTATGTACCAGATGCAAACAGAATCAGGCGGAAATCCAAAAGCGATCAATAATTGGGATATCAATGCGAAAAACGGTACACCGTCTAAAGGCTTGATGCAGGTAATTGACCCGACATTTAAGGCTTATGCATATCCGGGATATGACAAGAATATCTATGATCCTCTGTCGAATATGCTCGCCGCAATAAGATACACAGTGTCTCGTTACGGCAGTCTTTCAAACGGATGGAAAGGCCACGGATATGCAAGTGGTATTGGAAAGATTAATCTGTCAGATCTGATACCGTCTTATAAAGTCGGAGGGTTCCCAGAGGACGGATTGTTCTTTGCCAATCACAACGAGCTTGTTGGACAGTTTGATAATGGGCGGACAGTTGTTGCGAATAACACAAATATTCAAAGCGGAATCAAAGAGGGAGTTAAAGAAGCGGTAGCAGAAATACTCGCTCCATATTTACAGCAGATAGCGGATAATACAAGAGAAACGGCAGATAAAGATTTTTCGTTTGATGTAGACGGTCGTTCGCTTGTTAGTGCTTACGACAGAAGAAAAAACAGAAACGGATTTTCGTTCACTTAAATTGCAAAATCTCCCGTAGTGTGGTAGAATTTAACTATCATACTATGGGAGGAATGAGTTATGAAGAAAAAAGTGTTATTTTTGGTATTGGTAAGTTTTATATTATCCGGGTGCGGAAGCTCTGGGATTTCACAGGATGAATATAATAAAGTTGTCGAGGAAAGAGATGAATTACAAGAAAAATATGACGATTTGCTTGATGATTATGCAGAAATGAAAGCCGAACAAACAATAGATCAAATTCAGGAAGATGTTGAATCCCAGAATTCTGCGGAAACCGAAAACCCTGATAACTCTGTCGTCGTTCATGAGGATGATAATGTGAAAATGTCATTTGCAGGAATTGGAGAAGACGGGGTTGAGTTTTGGCTTGAAAATCGTACTGATTTAAATTTAACGGTACAGGCCGACTCAGTTTCTGTAAACGGAATAAGCACATCCGATATTGTTATGAGTGATGATGTTGCCCCACAAAGCACCGGAAAAGTTGTTGCTAAGTGCGACGATTTTTTCGAGGATATGGAAGTAGAAAATGTGGGAGGTCAATTTAGCATTGTAGATTTTTCCAGAACATGGGATCCTTATTATTACGAGGTGACTTTTGCAAACGTTTCTGTAAAATAAAAGATAAAATTATACTAAGAGCGGAGAAAACCGCTCTACTATTTTAAGCACTTATCTTTGGATAGGTGCTTTTTTGATGCCTAAAAACAGGAGGTGGTGTGCATGGCTCTATCGTCTTTTTTGAATGTAAATGGATATGACTGGCCGTGTCCGAGACGTGGGTTTTCGTGGACAATTTCTACGACAGTAAATGCAGGGCGTAATGCTAATAATGCGGTTATCGGTCAGAGAGTAGGGCGAGACCTGTACAAGCTCGATAACATGGAGTGGGTAGGACTTTCACCGGCAGTCAGAAAACGGATGCTTGATTCATTAAAGCCCTTTTATGTTCCGGTCACATTTGAGGATATGGCGAATCCAGGTCATGCGATTACTATTACCATGTATCCGGGGGACAGGACGGGGAAACCGCTTTTTGTTGACCGGCTGACTCATTTGGTGCTTCAAGACGAGACATTTGCTGTAAATCTGATAGACGCAGGACTGGAGTGATACTATGCAACTTGTAAGCAAAGAATACAAAGAAGCAATGCAGCTACCGTTCCGAAACAGGGCATACATACGAGTGTCTATTGGCGTTGTAAATTCGGATGCGCAGAATAATTCTGTTCTTGATGAAGAAACTGAGCTTACATACTTTTCCGACGGAAAGAAGCCATTTGACGGTTATATGGTCACAAAGCCGTATGCCACGGCAGAACAGAACTTTTCAAAGGTTGACGGTTCCATGTACTTCCTGCCGAAAGAAACAGACGGGTACAGCTTTTACAATAACGGGATTGTCACAAATGATATTCTTGGTGCTGTATATATATCGTTTGGTGGATTAGTCGGTCTGGACATTAAGGGACTGACAATAGACTTTGGAGAGTGTTATCCGACACAGTTTACCATACAGTCGGATTCGGGTACAAAGAGCTATGAGAATAACAAGCAGTTGTTTACTACTGAGGATGCCTTTGACGGAAGTTCTTACTTCATCATTACGCCTATTAAAATGCTGGGTGGACAAAACAGAATGAGAATCCATCAAATGACGTTTGGCATCGCAAATACATTCTCGAATGACAAAGTTATCAACTGTTCACTGAAAGATTATGTATCGCCTATTTCAGAGACAATACCGAGCATGGATGTAAGCCTTACGGTGGATAATCAGGATTTATATTACAGCCCGGACAACCCGGAAAGTGCAATTGCTTATATGGAAATCGGGCAGGAAGTAAAGGTTTCGTTCGGATATGATGTGACTGGAAACGGAGACATTGAATGGCTGCCCGAAACTACGTCATACCTCAATACATGGTCTTCGGATGATGTTCAGGCTAAGTTTACGGCTACAGACCGATTTTATCAGTTGACCGATACTTATTACAAAGGGCTGTACAGGTCGGACGGGATTACATTGTATGACTTAGCTCTGGATGTATTGAATAATGCAGGGATAGAGGATGAAAGAGAGTTTTGTCTTGATCCTTATTTAAAGCGCATTACAGTCTACAATCCACTTCCGGCGGTGAAACACTCAGAAGCATTGCAGATTATAGCAAACGCCGGACGGTGCGCTTTGTACGAGGACAGGGCAAATAAGATTCACTTGAAAGCGTCATTTGTTCCCGATATGCAAGTATCTGTAAACAATAAGACGGATTACAGCAGTATCGAAAATCTGCTGAAAGATAACCAGAAAGACGCTTATGCGATTGCAAGTAATGACTTCTCCCTTGTGGATGGAAGTCTTTTCTTTACGCCAAAAGACGGGGGTTATAAAGAAACTGGATATGTCAGTAACAGCATAGCGGATGCAGACGGGAACTTTACCGAGAATCCAATCATTACAGTCACACTTGAAAGTGGGTTTACAGCGTTTGGAGCGATAATCAATTTCAGAAACGTTGCACCGCAGGAGTTTGTGATACGAACATATTATTTAAACGTTCTTCAAGATACATACACCGTTCAAAATCCAGACACGGAATACATCACGAAACAACAGTTTAATAATTTTGACAAAATGGAAATCGAGTTCACAAAAGGGCATCCAAACTCCAGAATTACGATAGACAATATCTTGATTGGTGATGTTACGGATTATCGTCTGACGCGGACAAGAGACCTGATGGACAATCCGACCGGAACACGGCAGGAAAAAGTAAAGATGATCTCTGTCAAAAAGACAAATTACCGTGAGTCGCAAGAGGGATTCAAAGACCTTGTAACTGAAAAAATAACGCTGACAGAGGAAATGGAGCATACGGTTTACTTCAACATTGCTTCATACGGATTTCAAGCGTCTGTTAAGGATAATAGCAACATTGGAGTGCAGATTGTTGCATCAAGCAACTACTTTGTTGCAGTTAAGTTCACAAACGCAACTGTCGGAACAGAAATTGAACTTGTAATTCAGGGATATGAATACGTGGCAGATGAATCATACTACCGAGTTACGCATAATCCAAACGGACAGGAAATCGAATGGAGCAATCCGCTGATAAGCACGGATGAACAGGCTCGGGATTTGGAAGAGTGGATTGCAACATATTACTTGGGTGATGTGGACTATGAGATTTCGTGGCGTGGAGACCCGAGAGTAGAGGCAAACGACCTATTTTATCTTGAACTAAAAAACCGAGAAGATGCGCTGATTCGGTCTTATCAAAATGAGCTGAGCTTTAACGGTTCGTGGTCGGGAAGTATGAAAGCGAGAAAGGCGGTCATGTCATGGCGATAACAGTGGAATGGATTGAACCGAAAACAGATTGGAGTACAAGCGATAGGTTCAACATTGAAGACTACAACCGGATAAAAAACAATCTGACATATCTCCATGAATATGCAAATGAGCTGTATGTTCCATTTGAAACTGAGGATATGGGAGAAGATGCGACTTATCCGATATTCTGGGACGTGGACAAATTCAATGCTTTTGAGCGTAACCTTGACGAGATCAACAAGCAGATTTATACGCAGGATTTTGGCGTATCGCAGACGTTTTACCCGAACGGTGTTTTCATACAGGCGAACGAGCTGAACCGAATCGAAAGCGCAATGCTGTCAATGAAAGACATTCTCGACCGGCAGAAAGCAGGAGTCAGGAGATTACCGTTCCGACTTGGGCAATATAAATCAATTAGAGTTTAAAGGAGGATTCAACTATGGCAGTAGCGGAAAATATAACAATTATAGACGGTCAGACATATAATCCGGGCGATACATTGCCTGATTTCGGAAGTATTGTATGCGTATCGTCCGAGGGGAACAAAAGAAATTATGAAGGACTGCTTTCTGATGTTTCAAAACTTCCGACATACGTGGATAGTGGTAGTTCGGCTCTTTTATATGACGGAGCTGGGGAGACAAGGGTTTATCACTTTCTTAACGGATCGTGGTATGAACTGTAAGGAGGTGGCGACATGGCATTAAAAGCAGAAGAAGTTTATGCAATTTTAAAGAAACAGATACAGTCCGGCGGTGGAGCTCCCGGTCCGGCTGGAGTTGGTATTCAGAAAATCGAGAAAACCGGAACGGACGGTCTTGTTGATACATACACCATCACATATACCAACGGGCAAACAACGACTTATACTGTTACCAATGGGGCAGACGGTGAAAAGGGTGATACCGGAGATAAAGGCGAAAAGGGAGAGAAAGGCGATCCAGGAACTACCAACTACAACGACCTGACCAACAAGCCCACAATTAACGGCGTAACCATCGAGGGCGACAAAACATCTGAAGACTATGGAATTGAGTCAGCAGATAGGCGGGAAGTGTTAGAGCGATCAATCGAGAATTATTACGCCCTAAGGCGCACGGGAAAAATATACCAGACAAAGCTCTGGAAATTCGCATCAAACCCAACACCGACGGGAGAGAAGCTGCTGGACAATGCAGGATTAGTTTTCGAACCGTCCACGGATACGGAAGAGGGGCGGGACGATTATCTGAATGGGCAGAACCCTCTCTTCGAGTGGGTTAATGTCAATTATGTCAGGGATGCAGACGGAACGGCCAGACCCACGGCGATAGAGGGCACGGGTGACTACAAGACTTCCGGATCCGTAGACGTGGGAGCAATGCAGATGAGTTTTTACTGGAACTGGGACACATCAAACGAAGAGTACGATCTGGTCACCATATCCGACACCCCACACCCGGAGCTGGGGTTAAAACCCTGGCCGGAATGTGTAAGGGCCGATGGTACAGTAATGCCCTGGTGCATTGGAAGTAAGTACATATCCGGGATCGCATCAGACGGAAAGCTCCGGTCACAGCCTGGATTAAAGCCAAAACGAAAGCAGTCACACAACAACATGATCACGAACTATCAGGCTAAAGGCGAGGGATACTGGGGAGCTGGAGCGGTCCGTAATACCTTCCAGATCATATTCAACATTATCAAAGGAGCGACAAAAAGTTCCCAGGCGCTCTATGTCGGATGCACATCATACAGTTTCCAGCATGAGGCTGCCGCGCAGTCCGAGGAGGCTCACACCTACTTCCCGGTTACAAACGCACAGGCGGCCAATATTGTCGTTGGAGGATATGTATCTGTTGGGTACGGGTACAGCACCGGGAGCGCGATCAGCAACGACAGAAGTTATGATTCCGTCCATGCCTATGCGGACAGCGTGAAAGTGCTGAGCATAGAGGACCTGGACGAGAACAACAAGGCGGTGTATCTGGATATCCCGGAAGAGGATGCATTCGATACCATGCCGCATGTATACAGTGAGAGTTTATCGGCGCCGGTTATACTGTCATCTATGCATTGGCATTCCGGCGCCACGGATGCAGTCAGGGGCAGGCATGACGGATCTCCGGGAAGCAACACGGACGGCAAGCATCCGTATCGCGTCCAGGGCAGGGAGTACGCCGTGGGAGGATATATCGTAGCATCCGATACAATGACATGGCAGAATGAGGACGGGACAAGAACAGTTTACAGTGCGAAGAAAGGTACGGAGCATTCCTCCGTTACAAACACTATCCAGAGCACCTACAAAGAAGCAGGAACAATCCCGGTGAATTCCTCCGGATCTGTTGGAGATTACTGGATCGGAGATGCCGGAGTGGACTTCGACACTGGAGCATCATATCCGCGGGCCCAGGGATCCGGAAGCTCGCAGGGCGTTGGAGATTATTATTACGCAGGCGGAACGAGCACGAACATTTTCCGGGGATATTTACAGGGTGGTAGCCTGTCGAACGGCGCGAGCGCGGGGGCGTCTTTCTTGTTTTCGGGCTACTCGCTTTCGAGCGCGTACTGGGACTACCTCGCCTGCGATTGAACTGGCCTTGCGGGGGTGAATTCCCCGCAGGGGAAGAGGGGTTCGCCCCTCATAAGGACTCACGGTGCAGGGGTGGTAACCTGTCGAACGGCGCGAACGCAGGGGCGTCTTACTTGAATTCGAGCAACACGCTTTCGAACGCGAACTGGAACTACCTCGCCTGATATTATACAGAAAAACATTTTTGCACCGTGTTTCGCACCTGAAGGTGTAACTCGAAAGAGTTCTTTGGAGTAATCCTAAAATACGAAAGGAAGGTCAGCCCGGGCTTCCCGGGGACGTATGCGGAGGCATGCGCCGGGGTTAGTAGAGAACCGAAAGCCCTCTTATATATAATCGATGAAAAGATTGTGCAAGGACGTTGATATAACGGACAGGGGTCTCATAAGTAAGGCGGTGTACGCCTGCCTAAGTAAAAAATATAAGCGTAACGACGTAGTGAAATATCTATCACAGGTATCTGGCATAAAGCAGGAATATATTCGGTGTATCTATTATAGATACGGGAAGAAAGCGATGTATCCGATCACGGAGATCATCATTACGGAGTTAAGGGAAGAACTCCTGAGAGGAAATATATCCTTTCCGCCTATTTATTATAGGGAAAAGATGGATATGTCCAGCCGGAAGATACGCCGGATCGGGATCCAAAACGTGAAACAGCAGCTATATGACTACATAGCCGTGGAAGGGCTGAAGCCGCTCCTGAAGCGCGTGGGGGAATATCAGGTTGCATCCATCAAGGGCCGGGGGACCCTGAAGGGAAAGCGGACGGTCAGTAGATGGATAAGAAACCGGAATATGAGATATTTTGTCAAGCTGGATATTCGGAAATGCTTTGAGAGCATCGATCATGAAAAGCTCTACGCGTTTCTCGACCGACGCATCAAAAACGATCGGCTGATGGATCTGATCCGGACGCTGGTGGACAGTTTCGAGCGTGGATTGAGCATAGGCTCATATCTGAGTCAGCATCTATGCAACCTCTACATGAGTATCCTGTATCACGAGATCAAAGAGAACATGTACCGGACAAGAAAAGGCAAGAGAGGGAGCAAGAGAGTTAATCTGGCCCGTCACTGCCTGATATACATGGACGATATTCTGCTGATAGGACAGCGGAAACGAGATCTTGAAAAAGCTGCAAAACTGACAGTGCGGAAGGCTTCTGAGATGGGTCTGGAGATCAAACCTAATTATCAAGTCAGGCAGATTGATGGAAACTGCATTGACATGCTTGGATTTAAAATCTACCGAACACATACAGAGATTAGAGGGAGAACTTTTCTCCGTGTCCGACGATCCTTCCGCCGGGCAAGAAAGCACCTGACGGAAGGAGTGGCAAGAAAATGCCTATCTTATTACGGATATTTAAAACATACCAACAGCAGACGTTTCCAGAGAAAATGGAAAGTGCGAAGAACTATCAAAAAATGCACAGGAGTGATACGGAATGAAAGCAAGATTTACGGAACAGCAGCCGCCGGTTAAGATCATCCAGAAGGATGAGATTGCCTATGTGTATATCTGCCAGAATGAAACCCAGAGGACAGAGCTATATCCGGACATGGGAGGCGGACAGACACAGGAAACCTACTATGAATATGACTATAACGAGATCATTGGACCGGAAGATGCATTACCACTGGAAGATATCCAGGCGCATCCAGAGGATTACTTAGAGTATGCGTACAGGGATGCAACGATGGAAGAACGTATTGCAGCGCTTGAGAACAACCAAAATGACATGAATCGAATCTTCGAGGAGGTGGTCAACAGTGAAAGCGGAATACTTTAAGGCAATCTGCCAGATGGCTGTACACGGAGCGCAGAATCTTCCGGACGAGACAGCCGGAACGGTTCCGGAACTGTACCCGGAGTATGAGCGGCTGGTTGAGCACAATATTAGGGTAAAGAAAACAGAGATGATTTTCCGATATGGTGATAAGCTCTATCGGACAGTAAAGAACAACACCAAGTTTGATGGGAAAAATATTCCCGGGAAAGATGGTGGGAAATATTTTAGAGAAGTCATACCAGAAATGATGTAAATATTCGGTGTTCGAGATATTTTTATAGCATAGAGGCGAGAACATTCGCAGGCATGGGAAGATGTATAAGGAGGTAAGCAATGGCAAAGCAAGTTTTACCAACAAACTTTGTAGACGATATTCTTGCACCGTCAATGGGCGGAAAAAGGAAGTTTACAATTACAGATAACGGTGACGGCACATATGAAATTGAAGATGTTACAGATTATACGCAGACCGGTTCTGATTTTGGAGCCGGTCAAATTAATGCTACGAATCAGGCGGTGAATGAATCTTGCGATAAGTCGGACGTGATTGATGATTTGGATGATGTTGTGGCGAATCAGGCAAACGGGAAAATTGCAGGAGCAAAAGCGGTTGCTACGCTAAATGCGTCTTTGTTATCTATATTGCAGCCTACGTTCGAAGAGATCTATAATTCATCACTCGGAACAGTTTGGGGTGCGAAAATAGGCCGGATAGCAATCCTGAGATGGTCTGTTATTGCCGCAGACTCCCCAGTACGGACGATACGGCTCGGAACAAGATTTGCCCCTGCACAGAATGCCGCACTGCCACTTACGCGGAATGGCGAATTGCTCGGATATTCATGGTTTTCTCGGAACGGTAGCACCGGGGCGGGTGAACTTGAATACCACACAAAAAGCGGTGCTAATGAAACCTACACTGGATGGACAACGTATATTACATATGATTGATCATGCTCCATTTGCGTTAGTCGCCCATGCACCATGTATCCATACGCCAAAATTAGACAATCTGTTTGTTCCGTCCGACTTGTTGTAGATAAAATACAGTCCGTTATCTGTATTAAGAGATGTCAACGCTGCAAGATATGACCAGGTCCCGTCTGTGTTGATAACCCCCATGCACGGGAAATATCTATCATTGCTTTTGTTCCTGCACCACCCGGAAACAGTAACCGCTCTGCGTGGCCTGTATGCGGACGCTAATGTCTTGACTACGTCAGAAGATTCTGTTCCGCCCGTGTGCAAATAGCAGGAATATCCAATTTTGTATAGATACGTGGTATTTCCACGATTATTTGCGGATATCTTTTCGTTTAGCTCAGACAAAGACTCATTTGTATCCGCCAAAGACGCATTTAACATATAGATATGAGAAAGGATAAAAAATGGCTTACTTAAAATTCATAAATTCTTCAAAAGTATACAAATGCACAGTAATTCCACAAGATAACATTGTTACATTAAAATTCGACTCCGAAATGGAAGTATCAACAGCAGGGTTTGACTTGTATCTTGATGAGAAATGCGAGACGGATATCGGTGTCGGATTCTATCATGCGTTTACGACAATCTACCGCAATGACGATACGACCGCTGAATATAACGGCTATCAGCTTTCAAAAGACGGAAGTGTGTATGAAGAACCCGAACCGCCTGAACCGCCGGAACCGCCGGAACCGTATGTTCCAACGCTTGAAGAAGTGCAAGAAGCAAAGGTTTCTGAGATGAATGCAGCACAACAGCAAATAGTTGCGTATGGATGCGAAGTTGAACTTACTGACGGAACAAAGGAACGGTTTACGCTAACCACTAACGATCAGCTCAGTCTGAATGCATTAAGCGTTAAAACCTTAGAGGGTATGCAGATTGTACCGTGGCATCCTGCAGATGAATCCGTACATTGCAAATTTTATTCGGAAGAAGATATGAAGAAAATCACAGATGCTTGTATGAACTGGGTTGCGTACCATGTTACATATTTTCGTGATCTTCGTATTTACATACGTTCATTGCAGGACAAGAACACAATTAACGCAATCCAATATGGTGATAGTATTCCCACAGGATACCAGTCTGAAGTCCTGCAATCAATGCTGGCGGAAAGGGCGATTGTATGAAACAGATTTTAAAGTATACCTCGCTGTTATTAATCGGAGGAGCAATATATTATTGCATTGAAATCCTTGTACGCGGATTCTCCCACTGGACAATGTTTCTGGTGGGAGGAATCTGTTTTATCCTTGTTGGAATTATCAATGAAATAACGCCGAAAATGCCGTTGATATGGCAAATGCTTTTAAGCGCAGTAATTATTACAGCCGTTGAGTTCGTTTCTGGTTGCATCCTGAATCTCTGGCTTGGATTATCCATTTGGGATTACACGGACGAGTTCGGAAATATTCTCGGTCAGATTTGCCCGAAACATACGCTGTATTGGTTTCTGTTGTCTGCGGTGGCAGTATTCCTTGATGATTTTATACGCTATAAGTTCTTCGGCGAAGAAAAACCGCATTACAAGATTGTGTAGGAGGGAAATTCCCTCTTACACTTTTTGAAGAACAAATTTCATCTTTCCATTTGTGAGATTAAATTTCCTCATTTCTCTTTCCAATAATTCGTTATCATAAGAGATATGAGCGTTCTCGCAGATTTTAATAAATGTTGACATATTGATATCTGAAACATTCCCATTGATTATGTTATAAATCCCGTGATATGAAACATTACATACCGCAGATAGGTGAGAAATGCTCCAATCGTTTTCTCTCATTTTTTTAAGTAGTTCCTCACTTAATCTCGATAAATACTCCCCCATATTATTCCCCTTATGTAAAAAAACACTAATAATTTATACTCAGATATAAAAAAAGAGTGATAAATTAAAACCGTCCTCAAAAAAGAGGGCACTTCAAGTTCTGGTGTGGGGGATGTTTCAATTTGTTTCATTCCCCACAAATAAGATTTTATCTGATTTTCCAGAAATATACAGTCGAAACTTGTCGAGAGTTTAAATTTGTGGAGGAATTATGGGAAATAGTCAGGAAATTAACCCCGAATATTATCGGGAAAGAATCATTGATATGGTAAGAAAAATAAACAACGGATTTACACTTTTTAAGATATATCATTATGTGTTAGCAAAGTTTATAAGAAATGGAAAAGAAGCAGGTAATTAATCCTGCTTCTTGTATTTTTCAGCCATTCCGTCGGCTATTTTCCTAAGAGCCTGTTTGCTATCTTCATCAAGGCCCATGTAGACGGTAATCAATGATTTTATAAATTCATCGTCTGTTTCCTCCAATTCCGACAATAGACCGGTAAAAGTCCCGTCTTTTTCATTGTACATTTCGCCATTCCCAGTTCTAAGCCATTCTTCACGTACATTAAATTCTTTACAAATCAAAGAAATCGTTTGTTCAGACGGAGTGTTTTCTCCGCTTTCTAGTTTCGACATTGCAGAACGTGAAATTTTGAGTTTTTCAGCAAATTTCGTTTGACTTAGCTCAGCGTATTTTCGCACTTCTTTTATCCGATCTTTCATTACATTCCCTCCTTTCGAAAATATATTATCATAAAATGTACATTAAGTCAACAATAATAATTGACAATGCGCATTTAATGTGATACTATATGTACATCAGGTTGACAAAGGAGGTGGAAACATGGCAGGTGATGTATTGGAAATGGCTATTCCAAAGGAAGAGCAGGAAGAAATCAGAGAGTTTATCTCTACATTATTAGTTCTTCCAAAAGAAGACAGAGCTGTACTGCTGTCAAACGCGAATGCGTTTCGTGTTCGCAGAGACATTGAAATGTCAAAAAGAAAGGAGCAACAATGAACGAATTAGTACATATCGGGAAATCGAACATTGCCGTAAAAGAGTACAACGGGCAAAGAGTTGTGACTTTCAAAGATATCGACACGGTGCATCAGAGGGCAGACGGAACGGCAAGGGTAACATTCAACAAGCACAAAGACAAGTTTGTTTTGGGAGAAGATTACTTCGTATGCGACACATACGAAGCCAAAGAAAAGTTCGGAATTACAGCTCCGAACGGAACAACTCTTCTTACCGAGCAAGGATATCTAATGCTCGTAAAACCATTTGGAGATGACCTATCATGGGACGTTCAGAGAAAACTTGTTTCATCTTATTTCAAAGTGAAAGAGTTGGCAAGCGAAGAACTCTCACCGCAGATGCAGTTGATTATGCAAATGGTAAATAACATGGCTCAGAAAGAGCTTGCCGACAAAGAGCGTGACCGACAGATAGCACTTGCACAGGAAACCGCAGAAAAGGCAGTAGAGACAACCGAACGGATGAAAGACGAGATTATTTCTCCATTTGACAACTGGCGTGACGACATCAATAAGAAAGTCCGGCAGATATCCATGGCATCGGGCATACCGTATCAGGGGCTGTTCACTAGTATGTACAGTGACCTTGAACATATCGGAAGATGCGACTTGTCAACAAGGCAGAGAAACAAGCGTGACCGTATGGAACGTGCCAGATGCACAAAGACAGACATTCAGAAAGAAACAACGAAAATCGCCGTGATCGAGAATGATGCAAGACTCAAACAGATTTTTGAGGACATCGTTCGGAAGTACGGTATGAAGTATTTAGCGTAAGGAGCGTGAGAATATGCAGGCTATGAGAATGATGTCAAAAAAGGAGATATCTGAACTTATTGACAGAGAGTTCGGAGACGTTGACGAAAACACCCCGGTTGCATCTTTCTTTACTTGCAGTGGAAATGGAGAAAGGGCGGAGCAGCAGTGCTTGATGTTCCATAAAGAATTGAAGAGCTGGGAGGATTAAAGATGTACATACCTGAATTTTGGTGCGGAGTGATCGCAACCGTGTTATCAATAATCGGATGCTCTCTTATCAGTGATGCAGTATCGAGAATCAGAGACAGAAAGAGGAAAAAGGATGAAACAACCGAAAAGGCTGACTCGTAGTCAAAAAGAGTGCTTGTCTGCGCATTACCTGAACGCCGACAACTGGATGCTTGTGGAAGAGACAGAGTTTTATCTGAAAATCATCAACAAGCAGACCGGAAAAATCAGGAACGTGGACAAGTTCAAAAGACCGAAGAAAGGAGTAAGAAGAAATGCAGGAAGTAACATTGCCGAAACAGGAAATTGACGTGCTGAGTTTTGAGCATACGGCGATTGTTCCGGTTCACAGAGTGAATCCAAAGAGAAAGAAAAAGTCAGGCATGAAGTTTGAGCACAAGGTGATTATCGGGCAGTGGTTCGTCATTGGTGCGCTGGCTGTGATGAATTACATCTTGCAGGTCGGAGCGATTTGAAAGGAGTGCATGACATGGGGATTACATATAAGGAATATGTCTGGCTGACAAATCCTTCAAATATCAAAGATACTTATTGCGGTGGTGTCTACGGATGCCCGAAAGATTATGATATATCCAATGATATTCTTCATACATGCAACAGGCATAATTTTACAAAATGTAACAATTGTTGGAATCAGGTAATTCCATATCCGGTGATTGCGGAAGTGATTAGAGATGGATACGCAGGATTCAAATATAGAAGAGGCGAAAAATTTAAACTTGCTTCATGTGAAATCGAAGGGGATGCTGAGATTTATCACGAGGAATCATTTAACGGTAGGTTTTCCATTGGATGTTGCTTAAGAGATTTCAAATTTTACATCGACAAGGAGGAAAAGAAAGTGCAGAAAGAATTTACAAAGGCAGATTTAAAAGACGGAATGATGTGCGAAAGAGCAGACGGGGAAAAGATGCTGTGGCTTAATGGTGCAATGCGAGGGGATTACAGGTGGTGTTCTGGAACCCAGAATGATTTGACTGGAGAGTCATCAAGTGACTTGGATATTGTAAAAGTTGGATATCCCGATTTTGATAGATACTGTACTATTTCAAGCGCGTTAAGTGGAGATTTCAAAGAAGTTATATGGGAACGCAAGCGGGAGAAGGAAATCAGTTCAGAAGAAGCATTCGCAGTCCTGAAAGAGCATTACGGATGTGATGTGAAGATTAAGGAGTGATTGTTATGTCATACATCTACTACAAGACACACATGAGAGAAATGCCGAAGAATTGCGCTGAGTGCGAATCAAGAATGTACTGCCATTTGCCCCGGGACATTGGAACAACTGAGGGCAAACCGGAGTACAGCAAGAAACGCCACAAGAACTGTCCGCTGATCGAGGAAAAGAACCCTGTAAAGATTATGAACGAGGACGAGTTTACGGCGTATCTGGCAGAAATCAAGCACGAACTTGACTACATGGATCCGGGAGACACAAAGAGAATCGCCCTGATTGGCACAGTAGAAAGTGGTCGGAACTGGACACCGGAACTTGCTTTTACAGGTTCACAGCTTACCAGAATATTCGATCTCGGATTTTCGGAAGAATTAAAAGAACGCCCATAAATGAGTCGGCAAACTCGGGCGTTCTGGCATAAAACCGATTTTATTATAACACAATGAAAGGAAATTTTGAAATATGAAGATAAAACTCTTGAAAATGCGCATCCAGAACTTCAAAGGATGCAAGGACAGAGAGATTTCTTTCGGTGACAGAACAAACATAAAAGGCGCAAATGCAACTGGAAAAACGTCGGTATTTGATTCTTATATGTGGCTTTTATTCTCGAAGGACTCTCTTGGAAACACAAAGTTTGACATCCGCCCTCTGGATGCTGATGGAAACATGATAAACAATCTGGAAATCAGTGTAGAAGCGTCAATCCGTGTGGATGATGAAGAGTATTCGCTGAAAAAGACCCAGAAACAGGTGTGGCGTAAGAAGCGCGGGACAGATACAACCGAATTTCAGGGAAATGTTAATGAGTTCGAGATCAACGGATATCCGAAGTCAGAAAAGGAATTTAAAGCCTTTATCGCCGGAATCGTTGACGAGAACATCTTTAATCTGGTGACGAATCCGAACGCTTTCAACGCTCTGCCATGGAAAGAACAGCGTGAAATCCTGATGAAGTTTGTCGGCGTTATGTCTGATGCGGAGATTGCTCTTACATACGGGGACAAATACAGCTTGTTAATACCGGAACTGAAAATCGCCAGCACAGACGATATCTTGAAGAAATATACAAAGGCGAAGAACACGCTGAATAAGCAAATGGCAGAGATTCCGGCTCGCATTGATGAATTGTCAAAGCAGATCGTTTCTGTTGATGTAGGCGCACTTGAAGTTCAGAAAGCAGCGAAACAGGCAGAATTAAAGCGTGTAGAAGATTCTCTTTCCGGCGGCGCTGATATACTCGAAAAAATCAATGAATACAGACAGCGTGTGATTGAAGAACAATTTAAGTTAAGCGAATTGCAGAACAATGCAAACGCTGAACTTGACGAAAAGCGCAAAGCAGCACGAAAAGCGGTTAATGATGCGGACGATAAAGTAACCAGAACTGAAAGAGAAATTCTGGATGCTGAATACCTGAAAAAGGACTACACCAAAGCGAGAGAGCGTGCTGAATTTGGCAAAACAAGCTATGCGGAAAAATGGAAAGAGTGGAAGAAAAAGACATTTCCCGAGTTTGAGCCGTTGGAAGAATATGCTGAACCGTTACCGCTGACAGATAAAGATTTGACTTGTCCAACTTGCGGACAGGCATTACCTGAAGAAGTGCGGAAACAGCGGATTTCAGATCACGAAAATCGGTGTAAAAAAGCAAAGGCTGATTATGATGCACGTTGCGAAGCACACAAAGCAAAGTACGAAAAGGATAAGGCTGACTTTGAAGACCGCCGCAAACAGATGATGTCTGATATTACCGTCAAAGGACAGAAATCCGCTGATGATGTTCGTGCGTACCAGAAACAGATTGACGAACAGGACAAGGAAATCTCGGCTCTGAAATTACGGCTTGAATCTGAAAAAACTGAATTTTCGAAAGCAAAGAAAGACCTTGATGATATTCCGGCTTATGCTGAAATTTCTGATAACGCTGATTACATAAAGGCGCAGGAATCCATTCAGAGTCTTGAAGCTCAGATTGAAGAGCTGAAAAAAGAAACGCCAGATAATACCGAAGCAGAAGCGAGAAGAGACGCTATCCGTGATGAAATATCTGACATTGAAGCGCATATCAAGGCTGCGGACAACACGAAAGTCAAAGAGCGTATCGCAGAACTGGAAGAAGAGCAGAAGTCAATTGGTCAGAAGATTGCAGAGCAGGAGCAGATGATTGACCTGACCGAGAGCTTTATCCGGGAGAAGATGAACATGATTTCAGAGAAAATCAATGAAAAGTTCGGTGGGAATGTAACGTTCAAGCTTTTTGAAACTCAGATAAATAATGGAATCAAAGAGACTTGCGAGTGCACCGTGAACGGTGTTCCGTATTCTTCACTGAACAATGGTCACCGGATTATCGCCGGACTTGACATTATCCGTTCTCTGTCTGAGCTGTACGGCGTAAGCGCACCTGTCTTTATTGATAATAGCGAGGCAATCAGCACAGGAAACTTCCCGGATATGGACACACAGATTATTCACCTTATTGTAACAGATGATAAGGAATTGACTGTAGAAAGCGAGGACAAATAGATGATTAAGATAAATAAAGGAAACGTACAAATCTCAGGAAATGGATTGCAGATAAGTAGTGAGTTTTCAATGCTCGTACATTCGTTATTAAAAATGAAAATGGAGTCGGGAACACCGGAAGAAATTGCAAAAGATATGCTCAGACATGACTTTGAAACCGGTTTGAAATCTGAAGAAGAAATTCATAAAGAGGCTGAGGCGATCAAAAGTGAAATTAATATGAGTGGGTCGGAAGTTTCAAAAGCGATCGCTGATTTACTTGACTCGATTTTCGGAGGTAAATCCGATGATTATAATTAAAGCAAGATACCTCAAAAACAACGAGATAATCGGTAGGGAATATGCTTTCTGCACTGACATCCTGGTAAAGCCGGGAGATACAGTGGAAGTCGGAAAAGCGCAGGCGGTTGTCACAAAGACTAATATTCCCGAGGAAGATATACTTCCGTTTCGGGATAAGCTGAAAAAGATTGATAGAAAGGTGGAGGACGAATAAATGGTAGAGGAAAAGAAAGAGGTAGCCCAGAAACAGGAATTTACCACAGCTCTGAGTAATTGGACAAATGCAATCACAGGACTTGTTACCCGTGATTTTGAACAGTGCGGAGTAGAGTTTGACGAATATTCAAAGAGATGCGCCATGTCCGCAATGAGCAGTATCTTTCAGCTTGTTCAGAACACGGATAAGGCTGAAATGGGCGACTTGAATACATCTAACCTGAGAGAGATTGTTGAGCAGTGCGCAAGCCTTAAATTAAATGCTAACGCCGTTCCGGGGGAAGTTTACTTCCAGTTGCGCAGTAAACAGATTAATGGCAAATGGGAAAAAGTCGTTGAAATGGGAATCGAGGGAGACGGAAATGACGCTCTTCTCCGTCAGTTCGGAAATGAGGTCGCAAAAGTACATCCCTGTTGGATTGTCAAAGAGGGGGACGAGTTCACTCGACCGAAGCGTGTCGGAATGGAGATTACACCGCCGTCATGGGAGCAGAAAGGACTTTCAGAAAAAGTCGTAGCTGTTGTATATCCCGTTCAACTTACGAATGGTTCAATCGAATACCGGATTGCTGAGCGTGAAAGTGTCAAAACAAACCTGATCGCTCACATCCGAAACAATATGATGAATGAGACATTTGGATTTGTTACAGGAACAAAAACTGATAAATACGGCAAAAAGGTCGATAGAACAAGGTATGATGCTACGGCAGAAGAAAAAGCGAAAATCAAGGCAAAGAAAGAAGAAATCCTGTCAGCGGTTCGTGAATGCGAGACTCTTGACGATATGCTGAAATGCCCGTCCGCACAGCCGTATATTTCCGCTGCATGGCTCGATACGCCGGAGCAGATGATTACCAGAAAGCTCCGAAATAATGCAATCAAGAAATTCCCAAAAGACATGAACAGCATGGCGAATCATTCGCTTTTACAGCTTGACGAGGGATATAAAGCATCACGGGAGGAAATCACCGAGAACGAAAACTCAGAACCGTTTGAGGTTGACGAGGGCGAAGTTGTTGATTCTGAGGCGGTGGAAGTGGAAGAGCCGGACTTCATGAAAGAGGGTGATTGATATGCGGATCGTATCTCAGAATGGATGGGATTTCCCGTACGAATCAATCATTGTATTTACTGAAGAAAATTGCGTTCAGGCAAAGCTGGTCAATAATCCAAACTTTAGATACATTCTCGGAACATATAAATGCGATCTGAGAGCGCATGATATTGCAAACGCAATTCGTGAGTTCTACCTTGGCAAATCTCCAGATCAGACAGCGGTGTTCAATATGCCGGAGGAATGATATGAGACTTAAAGTAATAAACTCCGGCTCTTCCGGGAACGGATATGCTCTTATTTCAGAGGCAGGAGAAATCCTGCTCCTGGAATGTGGAGTAAAAGGAATTGAGATGAAACGAGCGATAGATTTTCAGGTCGGTAATGTAGTTGGATGCTTGCTGAGTCATAGCCACCGGGATCACTCAGGCAGAATAAAGGAATATCTCAACTCTGGTATTAAAGTTTACACAAGTGATGAAGTGTCGAGCGACATTCTGACCGTAACTGGAGAGAAAACCGTTTCATTGCCGAGGATGCATAAGAAGAAGCTCGGAAGTTTCACAGTGATACCATTTCGGGTTCCACACAATGGTACAGAATGTGACGGTTGGCTGATAACTCACGAAAAAATGGGTCGCTTGCTATTCATTACGGATGCGGAGTATTGCCCTTATGATTTTTCAAAAATGGGAATTACTCATGCCATGATTGAGTGCAACTACTCTGAGGACTACATAGAGAATGATGCTGAAAACCTGTCGCACGTTCTTAGAGGACATATGGAACTACAAACGTGTAAACGGCTTATACAGACGATTGAAAGTCATGACCTAAGAAGTGTAGGCTTGATACATTTGAGCGGTCAGAATAGCGATTCAGAGCGTTTCAGGCAGGAAATAAAAGAAGTCGTTGACTGTGACGTAGACGTATGGGTAGCAGATAAAGGATTTGAGACGGAACTGAGTCTTGAACCGTTTTAGGAGGAATTATGAATTTAGAAGAAAGAATCACAAATGCGGTCATGGAAAAGATGACCGATGGAACTGTTGAGGAATTGGTTAAAAAGAACGTAGAAAGTGCAATTAACAAGTCTCTGAACGATTTATTCTCATGGAGCGGTGCGGGAAAGAAAATGATTGATGAAAAAGTAAAGGAAGTCATTGTTCCCGTGATCGAGCGGCACGACTTCAATCAGTATATCGTGAAACTGGACAGTGTTCTGACGGATATTATCAATCAGACAAGTCTTGCAGAGAACGAGAAAATTCTTGAAAACTTTAAGGTGCTTATGCTTGAGCCTGACATGAAAGTGATTAAACTGTCTGACATTTTTAAGAAGTATTGCGAGTATGTGGCACATGACGTTGACACGGACAACCTTGAGGCGTGTTGTGAGGACAGAGAGCCGTATTACGAACCTGTGACCGCAAATATGGAAGTTGAACATGAGGACAGGTGGATGTCATCATCTGAATATTGCAGGGTGAAATTCTACTGTGATGAAGATAAAGAGTTAAACAAAGAACTGCAGTTATATAGGAGTAGGGATTATAGAAATTGGACTATTTCTTATGTGATTGACACATTCTGCGATATTAATTCTCTGCGGAGTTTAAGCGATTTCGACATCTTCCTTATGACTTTAAGGCGCGGATACATTGATGTAGAAATGGACACTGAAAGCGAGTATGCGGATGATATTGAACCAGAAAAAACGCCGGAGTGGAGTTTGGACTAATGGGTGATGCAATGAAAATCAGAGCAAAATACGCTGAATTTGTCGGATATGTGACATTTAAAGGCGAGCGGTTTAATGAATGGCGCTGCCCTGACGAAGACTGCGGCATGCACGTTCTTGAAGAATACCGCTTTTGTCCGCACTGCGGTAGAAAGTTGAAGTTTAAAGAACCGACAATATCAAAAAAATTTAGAGATTTTTTAAAGGAGTTATAAAGAATGAGTTATAGCAGTTTATTTGTTATAGACAAAGAGTTTTTCGGAAGTAATCATGCAGACTTTAGTAATTCTTGGCTGTTTTCACCGATAATATGGAACGTTTTATCCGAAAAATATCTTCCAAAGAAATATGGATTAACACAATCTGTAATCGGATTGGATGGCGAGAGAGTGTGGAATGAAATTAACGATATTATGAATAATTCTGACAATACTTGCGAGCGCATCTGCTGGGAATTAACTAATCAATGCATCTTTTTTACGAAAGACAAAGACTGTATTTCCGACAGTATTGTGGAGTTTGTGAACACTCATAAGGAATATCAAAAAAGCGAAGAGGACGGCATTGGAGTATTTGAGAGAAAACATATTATCGAAAGATTCTCGGGAATTGCCGAAGAAATCAGAAATCTTGATAAAAACGAATATCCGTATTTTGTTTTTAAAAACTCGTCTTGTGATGATGGAGTTGAGCGGTGGTTTGAAACACGTGACAAAGATACGGATGAGTTTATGCCTGCTAAGTTGAGCGATTTTCAAGAAAATGTAACAGAATTTGTGGTTATAAAAGACGGAAAAATATCAGAATTTATCTGCAATACTGATTTTCCATATGAAGAAAAGGAGATTTTATGAGGCAGAACACAGTTTTAGTAAGTGAAAGAACTTTATTATTTGCTATCGCCGGACAGTTATTCGACCAAGCACCGAATAGACAGCCGAGAAAAGCGGAAACCATTATGCAGAAAGCCCGTGACTCTTTTCGGAACGATAAGCGGTGCAACAACGATAATGAGTGGTATTCCATACGATTGCCTGAGAAGGAAGTGTATCAGTTTGTTAAGAACTTACTATTTTCAATACCAGAGTTCCAAGAACTGAACTTATCGCAGATTGAGTATGAGAATGGCGTATCTGTTGATGATGAAAGCCGAGCGAAATATAGTTTCGTTACCAGATATGACAAATATGACTCTGAGTCATGGAAATCTGACTTTGTGGATTTAGACGCATTTGTTCGGAATGTGGAGCGTATGTTTTGGATTATTTACAACAGTGAAAAAGATTGCTTTGGGTGCGTGAATCAGCCAATAAATACAGAAAGTTCACTAGAAAGCGGAAATTCTGAGAAATGCAAGATGTGCCTGATAAATCCGAAACATTCAAATAATTTTGAAAGTCGTAGAATTCCGAGAGGAAAATACACATTTGCTTGCAAATATGATTGCCCTAAAAGTAAATATATTTGTTGCGAAGAATGTGACGACAAAAATAATTGCGAAGATAAATGTGATTCTAAATCGAATGAGTGCGGACTTGCAACAAAGTGTAAAGGAGATGATGACTTATCAATAAAGCAGTATTAGTTGGACGTTTAGTCCGGGATCCCGAAGTTAGATATTCACAGGGAGAGAACGCAAAAGCAGTAGCGAATTATACGCTTGCAGTTGACAGGAAGTTCAAGAGAGACGGAGAGCCTACGGCAGACTTCATTCCGTGTGTTGCTTTCGGTAAACTGGCAGAGTTTGCGGAGAAGTATTTCCGTCAGGGATTGCGTGTTTCTGTTTCCGGTCATATTCAGACAGGCAGTTATACTAATAAGGACGGCGTGAAAGTTTACACGACTCAGGTTATGATTGAAGAACAGGAGTTTGCGGAAAGCAAATCAGAACAGAAACAGAATCAGAATATTCAGGCGGGTTCGTCTCCGTATGGGCCGGCACCGGATTCGGACGGATTCTTAAATATCCCGGATGGAATTGATGATGAAGTTCCGTTCGCATAGGAGGGATGATGAGTGCTAACTGATTTCAGAAAAATAAAGGCAATCGAACGAGAAAACATGAAACGTCTGCTTGAAGTTAATCCCGATCTGGACGAGGACAGCGGAATCTACTTTCTGACAAGAATTGACGAAAACGGCATTAAGTACGCTTACATAGGACAGGCAAAGCACATACTGACAAGACTTGCACAGCACCTTGTCGGTTTTCAGCATATTGACCTTTCAATAAGAAAACATGGGTTTTATACGCATGGAAATCCATACGGTTATAAAATCGGTTTTTTGAAATTTTCAGAAAGTGAACTTGACCAGAAAGAACAGCATTTTATACGAGTATATGCCAATTGTGGATATCAGCTCCGCAACAAGACGGCAGGCGGTCAATGCGAGGGAAAGACACAGATTGATGAATACAGACCGCAGAAAGGCTACAGAGACGGAATCAAACAGGGAAAGAAAAGCCTTGCCCGGGAGTTGTCACACATCATTGACACTCACCTGTCCGTAGAACTCAGACCGGAAAAGGCGCATAACAAAGTGTCGCAGAGGGCGTTTGAGAAGTTTAAAGGGCTTTTGGAAGAAGGTGCAGATAAATGATGGATTTTTATAATCAGAAGTATGTAAGAGCGAGAAAACCTCATAAGTGCGAGTTCTGTGGGAAAGAGATTATTCCAGGAGAAACTTATTCCTATGAAAGCGGTAAATTTGACGGAGATTTCTTTGTGAGAAAATTGTGTGAACCATGCTTTACCATGCTGGCTGAATTTATAGATTATACTGGCAAAGATGAGTTTCAATGGGATTGGATTCAGGAATGGTTATATGATGAATATTGCAAAGACGACTGCAAAGATAATTGCGAATATGGTTTCTCGAAAATACAGTGTTGCCCGATTGTTAGAGAGAAGTTCAAGGGATTGTTGGATGAAAGGAGCTATGAAGAATGACGTCGGAAGAAGCGATTGAAATATTAGAAGAAGTCAAAGAATTGGACGATACATTGTATGCTTATAGCCCTGTTTATATGGAGGCATTGGAAGTAGCAATCTCCACCCTCAAAGAAGTCCAGCAGTACCGGGAAATCGGAACCGTGGAAGAGTGTAGGGATGCGGTGGAGAAGCAGAAGCCGAAGAAACCGCACAGAAATTACAAGAAATTTAGTGGGTTATGGTGTAAATGCGGTTGGTATCTAGGCCAGAAACAATGCTTAGATATTAAGTATTGCCCTAACTGCGGACAGGCTTTGCAAATGGAATCTGATTCAACAGATCAATGACAATTCATATCAGAACTTGAAGTAACGAATCTATGGAGGAAAGATGAATGGCAGCAACTACATAAAAATCAACCGCAGCATACTTGACTGGGAGTGGTATCAGGACAACAACACGAAAGTCCTGTTCCTGCATATGATGCTAAAAGCGAACTGGAAAAAAGCAAAATTCAAAGGCGTTGACATTGAACGTGGCTCGTTCGCATCTTCATACCAGAGTCTTTCCTCTGAAACAGGGCTTTCGATACAGAACATCAGAACAAGCATTAGAAAGCTAAAATCAACAGGCGAAATAACAGTCACGAAGTACAGCAAATTTACTGTATTTACGGTAAATAATTACTGTGAATACCAAAAGTCTAACAAGGTATCTAACGCCGAACCAACAGGCAATCAACAGGCAACTAACAGTCAAGTAACAACAATAGAAGAAGATAAGAAAGAAAGAAATAAAGAAATATATAGAGATGATAAATCATCTCTTCGTCAGACTGAATCCGTCAGACGTGTTATTGAGGCATGGAACTCCCTCTCTGAGTATGGGATTAGGAAAGTATCGAGAGTGAACAGCGGATCTAAGAGATATAATTCATTGGTTGCTCGCTTGAATGAATACGGAGAAGAGGAAGTCCTTCATGCAATAGAAAACGTTAAACATAGTGATTTCCTTCAGGGCAAAGAAAGCGGTAAGTCTTGGACGATAACTTTTGATTGGTTTGTTATGCCGAGCAATTTTCCAAAAGTACTTGAAGGAAATTACGATAACAGGGATCAGGTTAAGAAAATCCCGAGAGTTAAAGACAATAATAATTTTGAGCACCGCCGGTACAGTGCGGATATGCTTGCGGCGCTTCAGGATAATTAGGAGGTAAAAAGTGAGTGAAGTAATTAAATCATATAAGGGATTCAACAAAGATATGATATGCAGAGACAAGCATTATGAAGAGGGAAGGGAGTACGAAGAGGAACATGCAGAAGCATGTGATTGTGGGATGCACGCCTGCGAGTATCCGCTGGACTGTTTTAATTATTATGATCCGGCGCATTCGGTATATCACGAAGTTGAGCAGAGTGGAGAGATATCCCGACATGATGAAGATAGTAAAATCGCGTCAACAAAAATGAAGATCGGGGCCCGGCTGGACATCCGTGGTCTGGTCAGTGCGGCGATAGAATACACAAAGTCCCGAACTACAACAGAATTCACCGATCCGGAAAGAGCCACAGCCGGAGACAGCGGAGCAGCCACAGCCGGATACCGCGGAGCAGCCACAGCCGGAGACAGCGGAGCAGCCACAGCCGGAGACAGCGGAGCAGCCACAGCCGGAAACTGCGGAGCAGCCACAGCCGGAAACTGCGGAGCAGCCACAAGCAGAGGAAGCTCTGCGTCTGGCGAAAATGGTCTTTCTGTAGCGCGCGGGAATAATGTGCGCGTAAAAGGCGGACTCGGTGCAATTCTTGTCATTGCGGAAGAAAATGAATCGGATTACGACATTAAGCACTGGAAGGCCGTTGTTGTGGACGGAGAAAATATTAAAGCTGATACGTGGTACAAACTGGAAGACGGCGAATTGGTGGAGGTTACTGAATAATGTCAAATGTAATGAAATACAGCAGTTCCGGCAGGATGAAAATTTCTGCCGGATACAAGCCAGGGAACATGGCGGCATTCATGTATGGTAGCACGAAACGGAAGAGAAAGAAGAGGGTGAGAGGGAAATGAACAAAATAAATGTCATGCTTTACGGCGGATTCGATAAAAAGACAAAAAACCGTGCAGAGACAATATACTGCGATAAATGTGAATACTGTTCTTTGTATGCACGAGGATTGTGCTTAAATGTAACAAAACCGTTCAGCCCACGGTGCAAATTCGGAAGAGTATCTGTAGAACATGGATATACTCAGAGAGCGCAGAAGAGGTATACATTCGATTCAAAGCATAAAAATGATGAAAAGTACGGAGCATTAAAGCATCCGAATGATTGGAGTGTCGAAATTGTACAAGATACAGTCTTATTCAATCTTGTATATGCTGTCGCGGAAAAGAAAAGATATATCTTCAATGAATGGAAAAATACTGATGAATACTTTGTCAACGATTGCGGATTTTCAGTTGGAAATGTGTCATATGTTGAAAAAACAGAACTTACATCAGAGTTAATCGAAAAGATAGCATCTTATGACGCAAGATCAATGATGGGCGGGAGAATAGGAGCGTACAGTAACAAGATAGTTCCGAATATACTCGATGGTATTCGAAAAAAACTTCCGGAAATATACGAAAAGTTTGTATTAGAATATCCGGAATACAAAGATATTGCCCCGAATTATGTTGGAAGAATAGCCAAAATATCAACGCTCTCGGATGGAATCAAACTCTATTCAAACGGAGGCGTATTTGAAAAATGCGGAGATAAGCTGATATCTGAAGAGTATAAAAGCACATTCCTTCCGTTCAATGGGAGAAAAGCAAAGGTTGAAATCCCTATAACGGACAATATGACGTATAAGATTGAATATAATTCTCAGGTCAATGAAAATACAGAATTTGTATAGGAGGTATCCTGTAATGACAACAATCACACTGAAAAATGGATATTACATTGAGATTGATCCGCTGAACTACACACTACGGCAGAAGTATACCGGAGAAACAAAGTCAGGCGAGAAAAGAGATGCTTTTCGGACGCTCGGACATTTCGGTAACATGGAAAGTGCAATCAGAAAGTATATTGAGCTTTCTCAGATGGACGTCCTGGATGGAGAAAGGCTGACGCTTGAAGAATATGTTGACTCAATTCAGAAAATCAATACAATAGCCTTGCAGGGAATACAGGAAGAGTTGAGGAGGTTTCCGGTGAAATGACAACAGAACAGAAAATCCAGTACATAGCTGACCATTACGGATATGAACCACAAAGCAGACAGCTTATTGAGGAGATGGCAGAACTGACGGTTGCGCTTAACAAGGCGTGGAGATCACACCCTAATGATGTTGAAGTTCCAAACATGGGGTACGAGAATTATAAAAACATTTTAGAAGAAATGGCAGATACGCTCATAATGATATGGCAGATGAAATACCTTCTCGGAATCGGAGAAGGAGAGCTGTCACATATCATGGAGCAGAAACTGGACAGGCAGATTGAGAGAATAAAAAACGAGTAGAAAGGAGCCAGCCTTCAGCTGGGGTAAGGGTATACCGGGCTTCTTGGGAAAATGGAAAGACAGAAAAAGATAAAATGCGAGTTATATAGAGATTCAATGCAGAATTACAAGAAATACGCAATACCGCCAGCACAGTTGATTATAGCGGATGTTCCGTATAATGTCGGGAATAACTTTTACGGAAGCAATCCTATGTGGTACAACGGCGGAGACAACAAGAACGGTGAAAGCAAGCTGGCAGGTAAAGCGGCGTTTAATTCAGATTTCAACTTCAACCTGTATGAATACTTTCACTTCTGCTCGAAGATGCTGAAAAAAGAGGATAAAAAGCCGATTACAAGAGGACGAAGTAGTAATTCACCGTGCATGATTGTGTTCTGCTCATTTGAACAGATACAGACACTAATTAACGCAGCGGCGAAACATGGATTTGTACACTACATACCGCTTGTGTTCTGTAAAAATTACAGTCCACAAGTATTAAAAGCAAATATGCGGATTGTAGGTGCTACCGAATATGCACTTGTCTTATATCGAGACAGACTTCCTAAGTTTCGGAATGGTGCGAAGTTGGACGAGAACGGAAAGACGATCAGAGGAACAGGGCACATGATTTTCAACTGGTTCACTTGGGAAAAAGATGGGAAAGAGATACCGAAAATACATCCGGCACAGAAGCCGATTAAGGTATTAAAACAGCTGATAGAGATTTTCACAGACCCGGGAGATGTTGTAATAGACCCGTGTGCAGGAAGTGGATCAACACTAAGAGCGGCACACGAGTTAGGAAGAAGTGCTTTCGGTTTTGAAATTGATCGGACATTTTACAACAGAGCAAAGGATGAAATGCTGAATTTTAAAAGTGATGGTCAGATGAGCATTGAGGATTTCCCAGAGGTAATGCCATGAAAAGATTAACGCATTTAAGTTTATTTTCCGGGATAGGCGGCCTTGATCTTGCTGCTGAATGGGCGGGAATACAGACAGTAGGACAATGCGAATGGGCGGAATATCCGACAAAAGTATTAGAAAAGCACTGGCCGGACGTCCCGCGTTGGAAAGATATACGAACATTAACAGGAGAAAGTTTTTATGAGCGAACAGGTAGAAGGACAGTTGACATTATTTCTGGCGGATTCCCCTGCCAGCCGTTCTCCACTGCCGGGAAGCGGTGGAGAAGCAGAAGGCGAAGAAACCGGACATCTATACAGATACAAGAAATATGGTTGATCTGCACGGAAATGTATATGCAGAGCAAGCAAATGTTTATTTATGCCCGACGTGCGAAAGCTTTATCGGATATGTCGGAAATAATATCTTTCATTATTGCCCTGTATGTGGACAGGCGATTGATGAAAATTTGGAGGGAATGGAAGATGAGTGATTTTTATAAACCTCTTACTCCTTCGTTCAGAAACGACATAAATGCGGCTATAGAAAATCAAATCCGGGAACTGGAAACTCGCGAGAAAAATGCATTTGTAAATGCTCAAATTGTTGGATTGAATGCGCAGAAAAATCTTATAAATGCATTGCCTGACGGTTATCCAATTCCTTGTACTAAATATGAATAGGGAAATACATTAAGTCATGGAACGGGAGGGCGGACAATGAGACTGATTGATGCTGAACAGTTTGTAACAGAAATGGAAATCAATATTGGTAATGTTTATAATCCAGATATCATAAAAGGAATGAGATTTGCTATTGAACTTATCAACAGCAGGCCGACAGCCTTTGACAAGGAAAAGGTGATTGATGATTTAAACGATAGGGTGAGAGACGCTGAAAACTGTGCTGCCAAATATGATGAAATTGGAGATATAGACAATATGGATCTGCAAGATATGGCTGTGATATGCTACGAGATTAGCATTAAGATTGTCGAGAAAGGCGGGATTGAATGATTGAGCCTATTATTCCGTCAGAAGAACGGTGTGAAATATGCCGAAAGAAAAAAGCTGAATTCCTTTGTGATATGCCAAAAGGAAGAGCTAAGATGTTACATATCAAAAATCCTGATGGAACAACTGATTATAAAAATAGCTTTAAAAGCTATATGCGTACTTGTGATAAAAGAATATGCAGTAAATGTGCATTAGATTTAGGAAACGATGTGCATTTTTGCAAAAACTGTGTGAAACAGATTTTGAACCGAGTGAGGAATTGAATAAAGGGAATTATTGTTTTAGATGAAATAACCGGCGAAAAATAAAACCAGAAAGGAAACGGGCTTATGAGATTAGGCAAGTATTTGTCCGAATTGACTAAGCCAGAACTTGAAGAATTAAAAGCCCTATTGAATCTTTCAGATGATGAAGAGAAAGTCTTTAACGAGCTGTCAAAAGGTAGGAGCAAGATATTTGTCGCTGACCGGTGCAAAATATCTACTTCTACCGTTGACAACCGGATTAAAAGCATACGCTCCAAACTGGAAAGATTAGAAAGGCGGTGTTAGTGTCATGGAACCGTCAAACTCCGAAATCTTGCAGAAAGCAATTGCTGATGGTATAATTGACATTAACACCCTCGGCAAGCAGATTGAGATGAACGAGAGGAAAAAGTATCTTGATATGCACAAATACAATATCTGGCGGGGAGAAAAAGACCACAAGTGGTATACTTATCTGCCGGATCATGAGAAAGGGAGGCGGTTAGTTAAAAGAACGAGTCAACGGGATATAGAAGAGGTTGTTATCTCATACTTGAAAGAGGAAGAGGCAAATCCGACCGTTGGCGATATCTACAAAGAATGGATACAAAGAAAACTCGAACGCGGGGAGATTCAAAAGTCTACCCGTGATCGTTATAATAGGCAATATAAAGAAAGTCTTTCAGAGTTCGGAAAAAGAAAAATCAAATACATAGAAGAATATGACATAGAGGATTTCATGCTGAAAGCAATATATGAGCACAGCTTGACACAAAAAGGCTTTAGTAATCTCAGGACAATCATTTACGGGATTTTCAAGAGGGCGAAAAAACGAAAACTTGTTAATTTTAGCATCACAGAAGTTATTTCAGATATGGAAATATCAAAGAAAAGTTTTCGCAAGAATGTGAAATCTGACAAAGAATTAGTGTTTACAGATAAAGAAATTCAAGATGTGACCGATTATATTACGGATTCAAATATGGACATTGTAAATATGGGTATTCTTCTTTGCTTCAAATCAGGAGTTCGCCCCGGAGAACTATCGGCTTTGAAATGGTGTGACATTGACGGTAGAATCATTAAGGTAAATCGCACAGAAATCTCGTATCAAGATGATAATGGACATACAATTATAGAAGTGAGAGATTTTCCAAAAACAGAAGCAGGAATTAGAGATGTGATTATTCCGAAATCAGGCGAATGGATTTTGAAAAAGATTAGAAGCATGAATCCGTTCGGCGAATATGTATTTGAACGAAACGGAGAAAGAGTAAAAAACTATATGTTCACAAGACGCTTAAAGCGGATATGTAAAAAGAATAATATATTGCCAAAATCATTAAATAAGGTCAGAAAGACTTACGGAACGATCCTGCTTGACAGTGGAGTGAGTGAGTCAATTGTTACTTCTCAAATGGGGCATACAGATATAAGGACAACAAAGATGTATTACTACAAAGATAGGAATGACATGGAAAAGAAAATGGATGTAATAGACCATGTTTCAAGCCTTTGATTACTTCTTTGATTACCTTACTAATTTAGAGAAAAAGTAAAATGCCGAAAAGCCCGTATTTTCAAGGGTTCCCGGCGACGAAAAGAAAGCTGTCTAGGGGACTTGAACCCCGGATGAAAGTGCTAAAAACCCAGTAAAATCAAGGGTTTGCGGGATTTTCAATTGATTACTTTTGATTACCTTTTGCCATAAAGTAATCAAAACAGACTAAAAGAAAGGAAAATGTTGAGGGTGTTCTTTTAGTTTTGTGTAAAATTTAATATGATTTCTGTGTGAACGCTAGGTAGTAGCGTTCTTTTTTTATGCAAAAATTTAAGCATAAGGAGGTATTCCTATGTTTACGGATGAGTTTTTAGAGAAAAATTTTTTCACCCCGAAATGCAGAAGATTCCAATTGGATGCCAGTCAACAGCAGTCCATGTGTTTCAAGAAGTCTTAGAGGAAATAAAGGAGGAAAATCCTTATGCAGACATATCAGCAATATTATCCACAGATGAATAATTACAATCAGCAGTACAACCCGCAACAGCCGTATATGGAACGTCTGGCGGGATTACAGCAGTTTCAGCAGAGTCTTCAGGCGCAGCAACCGCAACACCCACAACAGCAGTTTCAGCAAATGCCTATGGGTATCAGCGGTAAAGTTGTTCCGAACGCTGAAGCAATAGCGGCAAATGATGTACCCATGGACGGATCAGTGGCTTTCTTCCCTATGCAGGATATGTCACAGATTCTTGCAAAGTCGTGGAACGCTGACGGAACGATTAAAACGGTCATTTACAAGCCTTTTGTTGAAACACCGAGCAATTTATCAACAACAAACGAAAAACTGAATGTAGGGCTTTCTGATGATGTTGCACAGGCCTTTATGCAAAGGTTTGATGATATTTCAAACAAAATATCGCAATTAGAGCAATCCTTGACTAAACCTTTGACTAAAACCACGACTTCTAAGACTAAAAAGGAGGCGGGCGAAACATGAATCCACTCTTAAATATAATTCAAGCGTTTCAGAACCCACAGGCGCTCATTCAGAATATGATGCAGAATCAGCAGATTATGAACAGTCCACTTGGTAACGCAGTGAACGCCGCAAGCAAAGGAGACCAGAAAACACTTGAAGAAATCGCACGGAATATGTGCAAAGAAAAGGGGATAAATCCTGATGATGCTTTTAATCAGGTAAAGCAGATGATGAATGGTAATATGCCAAAACAATAATTGAACATATTGAGGTTGAGCGCTCACTAAAAAACCGGTTCCTCTTTATGGATATAAATTTAAGGAGGACACAAATATGTTTAATTCAAACGATTGTTTCACTATGCCGGTTATGCCTGCATATTCTGGCGGATATGGCGCTGGTAACGGTATGTGGGGAGACGGTGGTTGGATCTGGCTTATCGTGATTCTTGGACTCTTTGGAGGCTGGGGAGGATTTGGCGGATTCGGCAGAGGTTATGGCAATTATGCAAACTCACCGGATTTTCAGGGATATGCTACCAGAGCTGACATCAATGAGGGATTTGCTTTCAACGGACTTCAGCGTGGCGTAGATGCAATTCAGAACGGTATCTGTGACAGCACTTATGCTCTAAACAACACGATCAACAACGGATTCCACAGCACAGACATGGCTCTTTGCAACGGATTCAACGGTGTTCAGACACAGATCTCCAACCTCGGATATCAGATTCAGCAGTGCTGCTGTGACACTCAGAGAGCCATTGACGGTGTAAACTATAATATGGCAACAAATACCTGCAATCTTCAGAACACAATGAACAACAACACTCGTGATATCATTGACAACCAGAACGCAGGCACAAGACAAATCCTTGACTTCTTGACAAATGATAAGATATCTTCGCTTCAGGCAGAGAACCAGAGCCTTAAATTTGCAGCATCTCAGGCAAACCAGAACGCAGTTCTTCAGGCGGCAATGGATGCTAATACGGCTGAAATTATTAGACGTACTGGAAACGATTGCCCAATTCCTGCTTACGTTGTTCCTAATCCGAACTGCTGCTATGGGACACCTTATGGTGTACTGAATAATGGTTATGGATGCAATTCTGGTTGCAACTGTGTTTAAATCTTGTCTATAGTATAAAATAAAATTGCTCATGTACTCAACTTTTGATATGATAATTATATAGAATGTTGGAGGCTGAGTACATGACAAATAAAGATTTAACGGGGAAACGGTATGGGAAATTAGTAGTTGCGGGACTTTCTGGAAAAGATAAGTATGGTCACAGACTTTGGAAGTGCAAATGCGATTGTGGAAACACTACGATTTTGGATTCTTCAAGACTGAACAGTGGACATACGAAAAGCTGCGGTTGCATTAGCAAAGGGAAAAATTTGATTGGTATGCGTTTTGGCAAATTGACAGTCGTGGGAAAAGTCGGGCGCGTAAACCATACAAATCTATGGCATTGCAAATGTGATTGTGGGAATGAAGTTGATTGCTATCAGCAAAATCTTGAAAGAGGTTCATCTACGTCTTGTGGTTGTTTAAGAAGTTATTACGCAAAGAAAAACCGAAATTGTCACGGAGAATCCACGAGTATACTTTACAAGAAGTGGGTTTCTATAAAAACACGTTGCTATAATCCTAAAAGCTATAGCTATAAGAATTATGGCGGAAGAGGAATAACAATGTGCGAGGAATGGCTTGATTTCTGGACATTTAGAGAGTGGTCTTATGCGAATGGATATAAAGATGAATTATCAATCGAAAGAAAGGACGTAAATGGAAACTACTGCCCAGAAAACTGCGAGTGGATAACATTAGACAAACAGCAATCGAATAAAAGAACAAACACATTTATTGAGTATGGAGGAAAGAAACAAACGGCCGCACAATGGGCAAGGGAGTTGGGTATAGGAAAAGATACTATAACTTATCGCGTTCGTGCTGGATGGAAACCAGAAGAATGTTTGTTTGGGAAAGAGAAAAATGTATCAAATTGCAGACCGAGAATGGAAATACCGGAATATCTAAGGCAGGAATAAAAATGATTAACAATCCAAATTTCTATAATCAACTTACCTTGCTAGATACATTTTTGCAAATTATGACTATGGTCATGGTCTCAGAAGATGCGACAAACAATGACCTGATGTCTGAATTGCAGAAACAGGACCGTGAGTATCTGGAAAAGATTATAGAAAACCAAAATCAAATATTGAGTATCTTATCCGAATTAACGGATATGTCTGCTACAGATTAGCAGTATTACAAAACTGAGGGCAGACTTTTGTATAAGGTTTGCCCTTTATATTTAAAGATGGAGGATATTAAAATGGCAGAATTTAACACAATTTATGTTCAGCAGGTTGCGGCAGGACAGAACGCAGTGCTTACAGAAGATGCAGTAAGAAGCAGATGCGTAAATCACAGGAGCGGTTCAGGTCTTGTTTGTGTAGCAAACAGCGGAACGGACTGCAATCCGGCAAGATACAGAGTATATGCAAAGGCAAATATCGCAATCCCGACAGGCGGAACGGTTGGACCGATTTCTCTTGCACTTGCCCTGAATGGAGAAGTTCTTCAGAGCTCGCTTGCTACAGTAACTCCGGCGGCGGTAGAAAATTTCTTCAATGTTTCTTTCGAAGAAATTATCTGCGCCGGAAAGTGTCAGGTAAATCTTGCGGTTGTGAACCCGAACACTCAGACAATCGAGGTTGAAAACTTGACCCTCATTGTTGAGCGTGAGTGCTAGGAGGTGAACAGTTATGCATATTAAAAATATCAGATGCATTGAGGAAAAACTGGCGGAAGCAATCAGGTGCGAATTTGACAAAGGCATTGAGAATGTCAACACAGCAGAGATGGGGAAAGCTACTGATATGCTGAAAGATGCGGCGGAAGCGGAATACTATGCAAGGATCGCGAAAGCCATGGAGAAAGCAGACAGCGAGGATGAAGAAGCAGACAAGCATATGCTGAGACAGCTTAAAGAGCAGTACGGAGAAGATGACGGCAGGAGATATTATGATAACTACCGTTATATGAGAACCGGAAGATTCGCCCCGAAAGAACGCGGAACCTATATGCCGCGCCGTGGATATGAAACTCCGATTGAATATCATATGACACCGGAGATGTACCGCGAGCACGATCCTGAGTATTATCGGGACATGGACCTGGATATGGGGCGTATGTACTATACGGAAACCGGAATGCGCGGAAATACGGGAAATTCCAGTCAGACCGGTATGCGTGACGGCAGAGAGGGCAGAAGCGGTATGAGCCGCCGCTCCTATATGCAGACAAAAGAAATGCATCCTGATAACAGTCAGGAAAGCAAGCAGATGAAAATGAAAGAGCTTGAAAAGTACATGGGAGAGTTGTCTGGAGATATTACAGAAATGATCGCCGGAGCAAGCAACGAGGAAAAGACTATGCTGAAAGCAAAGCTCCAGACGCTTATGCAGAAAATTTGATTTTAGGGGCTGAATAAGCCCCTTTTTGTTTGAGGTGGTATAATGTTCACAGTAAACAATTTGGAATGGAATATAAGCCTTGTAGAGCCTCACAGCCCTATGCTGAAACGGTCGGACGGTACAATTACGCTTGGAGTAACTGACAACAACGATAGAACCGTGTATATGAACAATAGATTGTCTTATTCTATGTTCGATAAGGTATTGTGCCATGAATTGTGCCATGTGTTCAGTTTTTCCTACGGTTTGCATATCCCGATTGAGATAGAAGAGATGATTGCTGATTTTCTTTCGACATACGGGCGTGACGTAATCGCTGTTGCAGATGATGTTTTGAAAGAATTTTTACTGGCGGCATAAAAAATATTGCAAGTTATTTTGATACCTCCCGGGG
>OERC01000018.1_pt1 | contig 59353 bp, 92 predicted proteins | sample 1539911 | NCBI WGS metagenome assembly OERC01 (sample SAMEA3891875, study PRJEB23780) | metagenome | biome: terrestrial biome; feature: animal house; material: Caecal content | place: Italy | collected 2015-05-05 | reverse complement strand
CTGTCTAATCGCCCGCTCACTTTGAAAATTCTCCGGGGGTAAAAATTGATATTTGCCTCCGGTGATTTCTAAAAGAGTTTATGGGTTTTGGTTTGCAATCTTTCACCTCCTTACAATTGTGCCTTGTGGGTTTGCGGTCCGGCATCAACACTGTTTCTCCTTTCAGTGCTTTACCTCCTATTCTTCCATCCAAAACATTTGCAAACATCTCATAAACTCTTTTAGAAATCACCGGAACATAAAAGAATCTCAAACAGAAAGGAGCAAAACCATATGAAAACAACGAGGGGTTCGTCCGGCGGAAGGGTCGGAAGGCCCGCGTTGACGCCAGAAGCAAGAGAGAATCAGATGATCTCTTACGCTGTGGATTTGGCCGAAAAGCAGCTTCGAGAAGGTACTGCATCCAGCGCTGTTCTTTGCCATTATCTGAAGCTTGCAGATAGTAAGGCTCGTCTCGAGCGAGAAAAGCTGGAATCCGAGAACATGCTTCTCAAAGCAAAGACAGAAGCATTGAAGGCTCAGGCACATAACGACGAAATGTTTGCCCAAGCCATCGCTGCCATGAAAGAATATTCTGGACATGGAAATGACGATATTTTATGAGATAGAAAAACGCCCGATAGGGCATACACTCTACCGGGTGTTTGACTTTATGCGTTGTTGATTATCTCAATAAGTTCGTCGATCGATTTTCCGGAATTCTCAGCAGCTTTCAAAAGATCCTTTTGTCTTTGAGCTGCTTGGGCTTTCTTGGAGTTACGTTCTTCTTTGAGCTGTTCTTTGTAAGCCGCTTCACGTTCATCTTTTACAGCTTTGAGGTTTCCTCAAGTGCTTTCACTTTTTCGTCAAGTTTTGCGGCTTTTCCAGTGTAAAATCGTTCAATTCGTTTTCCTCTGGGCATTGTGATACCTCCGATCTAAATAGTGTAGGAACTGATTCTATTTTACCATAAAAGAAAGGAAAGTAAAGATGCCTAAGAGAAAATATTCCGAGCTTGTACGAATTGCAAGTTTTAACGATAGACTTCGTTATCTCATGCTTTACGGACGAGTTGGGGAAGATACGTTTGGTGTTGATCGTTATCTCAATCAAGATTTTTACATATCGAAAGAATGGAGAGACTTTAGAGATTTTATCATTACTAGAGATAGAGGCTGCGATTTGGCTCATCCTGACTTTCCGATAAGCGATTGGAATATTGGTAACGGTCGGAAAATTCGGCCTAAAATATTTATCCATCACTTAAATCCCCTCACAAAAGAAGATATTTTGCAGCATAGCGATAACCTATTTGATCCGGAGAATGTTGTTTGTGTGACTTTCAAAACACATAACATCATTCATTATGGTCACGAAGGATCAAAGAAGATTCTTCTTCCGGATTTCTCAGATCGGACGCCTTTTGATACATGCCCTTGGCGGAAAGGAGTTTTATGATTGACAGTATCCTCAATACCACAAAAAAGCTCCTTGGGATTGCCGAGGAGAATACGGAATTCGATCTTGATATTATCCTTCACATCAATAGTGTTTTCACGATTCTTACGCAGCTTGGCGTTGGGCCGAGCAAGGGCTTCTCAATTCTTGACTCTTCGGCGGTTTGGTCTGATTTTATTCCCGAAGGAGAGATGATGGAGGCCGTTAAAAGTTACATGGCTTGTAAGGTTCGAATGCTTTTCGACCCCCCGACAAGTTCGACGACCATGCAGGCACTTCAGAACATGTGTAACGAGCTTGAGTGGAGACTAAACGTTCTTTGTGACACAGCAGCCGATGAAGTTATTACCGTTGACGATGTTGTGACGATTATCGATAAGGTTCTGGGGGCGATTCTCAATGAAAAATATTGAAGTTGAAAATCTGTCTAAAATTCGACATCATCTCAAAGACACCGCCAATTCCATAAGAGGTAAAACCAAAGGAACTGAGCTTCTTTATATTCGCGAGTTTGATGAAGAGATCGACTCGATAGAGGGGGAAGCTGGCGATCCTTACGAGGGTCCGACTGAAGTAATTCCGAAGTTCGTCGACCAAACGCTTTCAACAGAAGATACTGTTTTGGATGAAAACATTACCGTGAAAGCAATACAGGTTACTACTGTTGGAAATGCGGGTGGGGGTAATACATTGATCATTTGAGAGGAGGGCTTATATGGCAACTCGAATGAAAGTTCGTTCAATTCCGGAAGATTCACACTATTCCAAGGTCGTTGTCAATGGCGAGACCATTATGGATCTCACTGGCGATACTGTAAGTGCGAATAAGCTTCTTTCCGGTTTTACAGCTCATGATAAAACTGGTGCGCCTATTGAGGGTACCTGTACGTTTGATGCCAACACCAGTGATGCTAATGCTGCGGCCTCCGAAATTCTCATCGGTAAGACTGCCTACGTTAAAGCCAACAAAGTAACGGGTACGATGCCCAACAACGGTGGTGTGGAAGGGTCTATTTCTGATTTGGAAGTTCCTTATACCATTCCGCAGGGCTATCACGATGGTTCGGGCACGGTTAGTGTTGAGTCCAGTGAAGCCGCAAAGCTTATACCAGAAAATATCAAAGAAGGCGTAACAATTCTTGGCGTGGAAGGTAGTTTGAGTGGGACCGAAGGTGTCAAAGCCCAGAGTAAAACTGTTACGCCGAATTTTTCTAAGCAGGAGATTTTGCCCGATAGTCCTGGCTATAATTACCTTTCTTCGGTCATAGTTTCGGCAATCCCCGTTAGCGAGGCTGTCAACGAGCAGGGTGGTTATACCATTACAGTAGGATAAAGGTTATGGGATACAATAAGGTCGTTATCAATGGTTTATCAGTTGTTGATTTGACTGGGGATAACGTTACCCCTGATAAAATGCTAGACGGAGTGATTGCCCACAATGCAAAAGGCGAAGCTATCCATGGCACAATCTTAAGCAATGGCGAAGATTCTGTAGTGATAGATGGCGAATACGTAGTTATACCGAAGGGGTATTACCCCAGTGAAGTTCGAATCAAAGTTAACGTTGAACCTCCCGAACCCGAAGTTCCTGACAATAGTATTCTAAATGCTGCGATCGGGACAACAGTCAAAGTTCCTGGTCCCGATGGCGGCTATAACGAGTTTATTATAGTTCATCATGGTCTTCCATCTGAGTTGTACGATGCTAGTTGCGATGGAACTTGGTTACTAGAAAAAGATGTTGTTACAGAACGTGTATGGGATAGTCGCAATGACTATTCAGATTCTCTAGTCGCGGAGTGGCTTTCTGCTACATATATGGTAGATCATTTTAACAGTTCGATAAAATCTAAGATTAAGACTGTTAAAATTCCATTTCTTCGTAGTGGAGAAACTTTTTCTGGGCAGAATGGCTTTGAATGCCAAGCCTTTTTGCCGTCTATAATGGAAATGGGAATACCCCTTGGTGGAAAGTCTGGAATGGGTGAAGATGGTGCATGTCTAACCTATTTTGAAGGAACTGCTATTGATGAAGAACCACTTAGGACAGTTGGCAGTAAAAATAGATATTGGACACGCTCTTCCTATGTATTAACTGATGACCAAGTGTTCACTTGTGCTGGCGCGACAGGAAAATTTTCGTATCGAGATGGTTCTTACTCGTATGGTATTCGACCCATGATTATTGTGGACAGCACAACAATTCTCAATCCCGATGGGACAATCGCGTAAAAGGTTTTAAATCATGTCTCTTTCAAACACCGCCACTCCGAAATACTACGGCCAATTCCGAGAAGCTGTCATGCGAGGTGAAATTCCGGTTTGCAGGGAAGTATCCATGGAAATGAATCGCATAGACGATCTCATTGCAAACCCAGGAGTTTACTATGACGACCGAGCAATGGATGGGTTTGTGGCTTTTTGTGAAAAAGAAATGACCCTTACCGATGGCTCGGATGTGCAGCTTCTGGATACGTTTAAGCTTTGGGCCGAACAGATATTTTGCTGGTTTTACTTTGTGGATCGAAGCGTTTGGGTCCCCAATGAAGATGGCTATGGCGGCCACTTTGAGACAAGACGAACGAAAAAGCGCCTTGTCAATAAGCAGTATCTCATCGTTGCCCGAAGCGCAGCAAAGAGTCTTTACGAGACTTTTATCCAGGCATACTTTCTTAATGTCGATACTTCTACAACCCATCAAATCACAACGGCCCCCACGATGCGACAGGCAGAAGAAGTCATGAGTGCTTTCTCAACTGCTATTGTCCGCTCGAGGGGGCCGCTTTTTACGTTTTTGACTGATGGCTCCTTACAAAATACAACCGGCAACATCGCCAATCGCAAGAAACTTGCAAGTACCAAAAAGGGTATTCAGAACTTTCTGACGAATTCTCTTTTGGAAGTGCGCCCCATGGAGATTTCAAAACTTCAGGGTGTGCGAGTAAAATGTGCGACGGTGGATGAATGGCTTTCTTGTGAAATAAGAGAAGACCCGATTGGAGCTATTGAGCAGGGCGCAGCAAAGATCGACGATTATCTTATCCTGGCTGTGTCTTCTGAAGGTACTGTCCGAAATGGCGTCGGCGATACAATCAAAATGGAACTCATGAGCATCCTAAAGGGCGATTACATCAATCCTCATGTGTCCATTTGGTACTATAAGCTTGACTCTATTGACGAAGTGGCAAAGCCCGAGATGTGGCTTAAAGCAAATCCTAACCTCGGAAAGACCGTAAGTTACGAAACCTATCAGCTTGACGTGGAACGTGCCGAACAAGCTCCGGCCACGCGCAATGACATTCTGGCAAAGCGTTTTGGTATACCTCTCGAAGGCTATACCTACTTCTTTCCATACGAAGAAACGCTGCCGCATCCGCATAGAAGCTTCTGGCAGATGCCGTGCTCTATGGGCTGCGACCTTTCCCAGGGCGATGACTTTTGCGCATTTACATTCCTCTTTCCGCTTGGTCCTGATATGTTTGGTGTGAAGACCCGGAACTATATTTCCGAGTTCACCCTTTCAAAGCTCACAGCGGCATTAAGGGAAAAGTACATGCAGTTCATGGACGAAGGAACGCTTGTTGTAATGCCCGGAACGGTTCTCGACATGATGGACGTGTATGATGATCTCGACGCGTTTATCGAAGGGAACCAGTACGATGTTCGCTGTGTTGGTTATGATCCATATAACGCGCAAGCCTTTATTGACCGCTGGGGAAACGAAAATGGTCAGTTTGGCATCATCAAAGTTATCCAGGGTGCGAGAACTGAGAGTGTTCCTTTGGGCGAACTCAAAAAGCTTTCTGCACAAAGAAAGCTCATTTTCGATGAATCCATGATGCAGTTTACGATGGGTAATTGCATCGTACAGGAAGATACGAACGGCAATCGCAAGCTTTTGAAACTGCGGTACGATGAAAAGATCGATGCGGTTGCTGCTATGATGGACGCTTATGTTGCATGGAAGCTGACAAGAGAAGCGTTTGAGTAAAAATCAAAATGGAGTAGAAAGGAGGGAATTTGTGGAAGTTTGGCAGTATAATGACACCTCCGAGCTTTATCACTGGGGCATTAAAGGCATGAAATGGGGTGTTCGTCGTTACCAGAACAAAGACGGGACCCTTACACCTGCTGGTAAAAAACGATATGCTGAGGATGGTAGAGACGAAGATGGTCAAGAGCAACAGGCGCAAAATTCGTCTTCGAAAACTCGTCGTCAGTCGATCAGCGATCTTTCCGACGACGAACTTCGCACTATCGTGAACCGTAAGCAGAGCGAACGGCAGCTTCGGGATTTGCTTGATGCTGAGGAACGCTATTATAATCCTCCATCGCCGCAGAATACACAGCAGCAAGGGCAGAGCATGGTGAACAAAGTCCTTCGTAACGCAGGTGAGCAGGCCCTCACCACAATGACGAAGGGGGCTATGCTTTATGCGGGTAGCACCTTTGTGAAGAAAGCTCTTGGAAATCCTGATCTTGCCAAAGCAATGGCCACTGGTTCTATGGGCGGTCAGAATAATCAGCAAGACAAGAAGAAAGACGATTAACCTTGGAGGAAAATCAAAATGGAATTGAATTTCACTTCCAGGGTTAAAAGCGCCTGGAACGCATTTTTTAACCGAGACCCTCCGAGGTCCTATTACGGAGGGGGCTATAGCTATCGGCCGTATTATCAGCGGCTTGGTGGCCAGACAGACCGAACGATTGTTTCGGCAGTTTATAATCGCATCGCAACAGATGCGTCATCTATCTCGATACAGCATGTGAGGCTCGACGAAAATGGTCGCTACGATGAGACCATCGAATCGGGCCTTAATTCTTGTCTGAATCTTTCTGGCAATATCGACCAGACAGGAAGATCGCTCGTGCAAGATATCGTGATGTCGATGCTTGACGAAGGCGTTGTCGCTGTCGTTCCGACTTGGACTGACGTAGACCCGAGAGCCAATGCTTCGTATGAGATTTACTCGATGCGAGTTGGGCAGATCACTGAGTGGTTCCCGAAAGCAGTTAGAGTGAAACTTTATAACGAAGTAAAAGGTTATAAGGAAGAGATTGTGCTACCTAAAAAGATGGTGGCTATCATCGAAAACCCTTTTTACGCTGTTATGAATGAGACGAATAGTACCATGCAGCGTCTCATTCGAAAACTTAACCTTTTGGACGTAGTGGACGAACAGACGGGTTCTGGTAAACTCGATTTGATTATCCAGCTTCCCTATGTCATCAAGAGTGAAGCACGGCGTCAACAGGCTGAACAGCGAAGAGCTGAAATTGAGAGGCAGCTTTCAAGCTCTAAGTACGGTATCGCGTATGCCGATGGTACGGAGCGGATTGTCCAGCTTAACCGCAGCCTTGAAAACAATCTCTTAAAGCAAGTTGAGTATCTTACAAACATGATGTATGCGCAACTTGGTCTTACGCAAGAGATCATGAACGGTACGGCGGATGAATCGGCCATGACGAACTACTATAGCAGGACGATTGAACCGATTGTCTCAGCGATTGTAGACGAGTTCAAACGAAAGTTTCTCACAAAGACGGCTAGAAGTCAGCGTCAGTCGATCGTGTTCTTCCGTGATCCGTTCAAGCTTGTTCCGATCAATACGCTTGCCGAAGTTGCGGATAAGTTTACTCGCAATGAGATTATTTCGTCGAATGAGATGCGGCAGTTTGTTGGTCTCAAGCCTTCGAAAGACCCAGCTGCGGATGAACTTCGTAACAAAAATCTTAACCAGTCCGATAATCAGCGTATTACGATGACGGCTGGAAAAGAGCAGAATGAAAGACTATTAACTAAAGAGAGGGAAGGAGGGGCTGAAAATCAAAATGGAAGCAGTAGCGACGAATAGACCTTATGATTTTGCCGGTTGGGCAACGAGAAATAATCTTCGCTGCGCTGACGGGCGAACCATTCGTAAAGATGCTTTTGCTGATTGCGATGGTAAAGAAGTCCCCCTTGTTTGGAACCACAATCATGACGATCCCGAGGATGTTCTGGGGCATGCGCTTCTCAAGAATACTCCGGACGGGGTTCGCTGTTATGGATATTTCAATGATACGCCTTCGGGGCAGATTGCAAAGCAGTGCGTAGAGAGCAGAGATATTACCAACCTGTCAATCTATGCAAATGGTCTTAAGCAGTCAGCCGCAAGAGATGTTCTTCATGGGAATATTCGGGAAGTGAGTTTGGTTCTTTCGGGTGCAAATCCCGGGGCGCTCATTGATGATATTGTGGTTCATTCGGAAGATACAGACGGTGAGGCGTTTATCTATAACGATGATGACCTTGAACTGTATCATGCCGAAGAGGGGAAAGAAACTGGTACCGACACCAAAGAGGAGGGTACAAAAGTGGCCGAAGAGAAGAAAGAAGGCAAAACTGTCAAGGAAGTCTATGAGAGTATGACCGACGAACAGAAGGACGTTTGTAATTACCTCGTTGGTCAGGCCATTGAAGATGCAAAGAAAAATGATTCTGATGAGGAGGATGATTCTGTGAAGCACAATGTTTTCGAAGGCGATACCCCCGACAACAGCCTCCAGCACGCGGCTGATATCAAGGCGGCAATCGCCGATTCTAAGCGCTATGGTAGCATGAAGGAGTCGTTCCTGGCCCATGGTATCGATCGGGTGGATTGGCTGTTCCCTTATGATCGCGAGCTGAACACTCCGCCCAAGATTCTGGATAATGACCAGTCTTGGGTTCGCACCGTTATGAACGGCGTTCATCATACTCCGTTCAGCCGGTTCCGCACCACCTTCGCGGATCTGACCGAGGACGATGCTCGGGCTAAGGGCTACATCAAGGGTAACTTCAAGAAGGAGCAGGTGTTCAGTCTGCTGAAGCGCTCTACCGCGCCGACCACCGTTTACAAGAAGGTGCGGATGGATCGCGATGACATTATCGACATCATCGAGTTTGATGTGGTCGCCTGGCGGAAGCAGGAGATGCGCTATAAGCTGGATGAGGAGATCGCTCGAGCAATTCTGATTGGCGATGGTCGGCTGTCTTCTTCCGATGACAAGATCGACGAGAACTGCATTCGTCCTATCATCTCCGACGAGGATTTGTTCACCATCAAGCTCCAGGTCGATGTGGGTTCCGGTGATGATGCCGATACTAAGGCTAAGAAGGCTATTCGCGCCATCATCAAGAGCCGCAAGGACTACAAGGGCAGCGGCAATCCGACTCTGTTCACGAGTGAGGACACCCTGGCTGACATGTTGCTGCTTGAGGATGATATTGGCCACACCCTGTATGCCGACGAGGCGGCTCTCGCTCGTAAGCTGCGTGTGCGCAATATCGTCACTGTTCCTCAGCTCGAGGGCTATAGGGGTCCCAAGGGTGGCGATTTCGTTGGTCTGATCGTCAATCTGGCTGACTATACCGTTGGTGCTGATAAGGGCGGTGCCGTCAACATGTTTGATGACTTCGACATCGACTACAACCAGCAGAAGTACCTGATTGAGACTCGGTGCTCTGGTGCTCTGACTGTTCCGTTCTCGGCTATCTCGGTCGAGTACAAGGTCGGTGCCTGATTTTTCATTCAAACAAAGTTAGGAGGTACTAACTAATGGGTTGGAAAGAAACTCTGGACACTTATCGCGAGGAGAAGACCCCGCAGGCCGAGCAGGTTTACGAGAAAGGTAAGGACGTACATGTGCGCAAGTATGTTGTGTACGGCGACACCACCGACTCGAAGCTCTATGGCGATGCCGCATTCCAGAAGGTACTGAACTCCGATGACGTTTACAACGCTGCTATGTTTGGCACCCTGGTTATCTTTGACGGCACTAACTACAATGCAGTCGTGAGCTTTGTCAAGGACAGCTACAAGACCGTCGATGGCGCTTCGACCCCGGCTGGTAAGACCTGGACTCTGGCTACCGAGCCGAAGAGCGAGGAATAAGAAAATCAAAATGGAGGAGTGACTCATGGCAAAATGGGCAGGGGTGATTGGTTTTGTAAATGAAACCAAAGAAACGGCCCCGAGTGTATACAAAGAAGACTTCATCGAACGGAAGTATTATGGGGACGTAGTGAAAAATAATCGCCGTCTAGTCACAGCCGACAAGGTGAATGATGATATTTCTGTTCAAAATCAGCTTTCTATTGTCGCGGATCCATATGCCATGAATCACTTTTACTCCATGAAATACGCGACGTTTTGCGGTGCAAAGTGGAAGGTAACGGACGTTCAGGTCGAACATCCACGACTTACCCTGACGCTTGGAGGGCTTTGGAATGGCTGATAAACGACTTGAACTAGACAGAACCTTGCGCAAAGTAATGCGGGAGATGGTGGGGCTAGAGAATGTATATTTTCAGCCACCGGCTAATCTTCTCATGAAGTATCCCGCAATTCGTTATGAGCGTAGCGACATTGAGAATACTCCGGCAGACGACCGGCCGTATGCTCAACACACGTTTTACGATGTGACCGTGATTGATGAAAACCCCGATTCGCTTTTGGTATATGCCGTTGCGAGTCTGCCTCGGTGTCGATATGGTCGGCATTACAAGGCAGATAACCTCAATCACGATACGTTTACAATTTATGTATGAAGGAGGTAAATCTATGGCAGCTCTTGTTTGGGATGCTACCGGTACCCGTGAATTTGAGATGGGTACCAAAAAGGGCGTTCTGTACCCTTATGACCTTGAAGAGAATAGCTATGGCACTGGTGTTGCTTGGAACGGCCTGACCGCTGTTACCGAGTCTCCCTCTGGTGCGGAGGCGACTGACCTGTATGCCGATGACATCAAGTACGCTTCGATGCGTTCTGCTGAGGACTACGGCATTACCATCGAGGCTTACACCTATCCTGATGAGTGGGGCCAGTGTGATGGTTCTGCTGAGGTTGCGACCGGCGTTCAGATTGGCCAGCAGGATCGTGTCATGTTCGGCTTCTCTTGGGTGACCACTATCGGTGATGACACCACCTCGAACAAGGGCTATAAGCTGCACATTGCTTATGGTCTGACCGCATCGCCTTCCGAGCGTGCGTACACCACCATCAACGATTCTCCCGACGCTATCACCTTCTCTTGGGAGTGCGAGTCGAACCCTGTCAATGTCACTGGCCATAAGCCTACTGGTTGTGTCACCATCGACTCGACCAAAGCTGATGCCGGTAAGCTGGCTGCGCTGGAGAAGAAGCTGTATGGCAGCGAGAGCGCGGAGCCGACTCTGGTTCTTCCCGACGAAGTTATCAGCATGATGACTTCTAGCGTCGGCGGTTAATCCCAAAATCAAAATGGAGTGAGGATACTCCGAAGGTTGTTCGAAGAGGGTCTGTTTTCTTAAACGGAGGCAGACCCTCTTTATTTTTTATATTGAAAGGAGAAACAGCAATGCTGAAGAAAACCGTTACCTACATCGATTTCGATGGCAATGAGCGCACCGAAGACTTCTTTTTCAATCTGACCGAGCAGGAGATTGCCGAGATGGAGCTTTCTACCGAGGGTGGCCTTGGTAATTTCATCAATAAGGCCGTCGCAGCGAAGAGCCAGGTGGAGCTGATCGAGCTGTTTAAGAAGTTGATCCTGGCCGCGTATGGCGTGAAGAGCGCAGATGGTCGGCGCTTTGTGAAAAATGATGCCGTGCGCGAAGACTTTATGTCTACTCAGGCATTCAGTGATATTTACATGGAGCTGGTACAGGACGCTGACAAAGCCAGTGCCTTCTTTAACGGTATTGTGCCGAAGGAGAAGAATAAGGCTCCCGTCGCTCTGCCTGCACGAAGCTAAGATATTTCGCCAAGGAGGATATGAATGCTTACCATAACGATTCCTGGAGATGAGGGTTGGGATCCTGAAAAAGAGGAATTTGTCTCGCTTTCCAGTCCAGTGACTTTGAAACTTGAGCATTCGTTGCTCTCTTTGGCTAAGTGGGAAAGTAAGTGGCACAAACCATATTTTTCTGAAGATAAGACGGACGAAGAAAAGATTGATTACGTTCGCTGTATGACAGTTTCAAAGATCGTTGACCCGAACGTTTACTACCGCCTTACCAAAGAAAATATGAACGCCATTTCAAGATACATCGACGATCCGGCCACAGCAACCAAAATTTACGATCTGCATAAAAAGCAGAATCAAGGTAAAAACGTCCCGAAATGGGCACAAAAGAAAAACATTCAAACGGCAGAAGTGTTTTATGCTGCTATGTTTGAATGTAATATTCCACTTGAATTTGAAAAACGACACTTAAATCATCTCTTGACACTCATTAAAGTTTGCCAAGAGCGTATGAACCCTTCCGACAAGATGTCAAAGCGAGATCAGCGTGAGTGGCAGCGTGCGCAAAATGCTGCTAGAAAGAGAAAACTTGGTACGAAGGGGTGATTTGAGTGCCGAAAATTATTGTGTTTCGACAAAAAGGAAATTTTCGGAATAGCGAAACATTCTTAAGGAAAGCTTCTCGGCTCAATATTAACCAAATATTAGAGCGATACGCAAAAGAAGGTGTTGAGGCTCTCCGAGAAGCCACACCGAAAAACACGGGGACCACCGCTAACAGTTGGTATTATAAAATCGAACGTTCGAACGACAGGATCGCGATTGTTTGGTCTAATTCCAATATTGTTAACGGGGTCCCCATTGCGGTGATATTACAATACGGGCATGGCACAAGAAACGGTGGCTATGTTGAGGGAATTGATTATATAAATCCGGCAATAAAACCGATATTTGATCGGATTGCCGAAAGGGCGTGGGGAGAGGTGATGCATAAATGAGCCGTGAAGTAGATCAGCGTGTTGTTGAAATGCAATTCAATAATGCGCAATTCGAAAGAAACACAAAACAAAGTCTTAGTACGATCGAGAAACTAAAAGCCGCGCTGAAATTCGATGACGTGGGCGATAGCTTTTCTGGGATAACCAAGGCGGCTAAAAATGTAAACCTTGAACCGGTCAGCGATGGTGCAAATGAGGTTTATTACCGGTTCAAAGCGCTTGATGTAGTGGCTGGGACGGTGTTGTCTAACATCACAGCGAAAGCAATGACGCTCGGATGGACTCTTACCAAAGCGCTCACCATCGATCCTATGAAAACGGGTCTTGCTGAGTATGAGACGCAGATTAACTCTGTCCAGACGATTCTCGCCAATACTCAGAAAGAAGGTACGAACCTCGCTCAGGTCAATGCGGCACTTGATGAGCTGAATCGTTACGCCGACATGACCATCTATAACTTTACCGAGATGACTCGCAACATCGGTACGTTCACAGCGGCTGGTGTTAAGCTGGATACCTCGGTGCAGGCTATTAAGGGTATTGCGAACCTTGCTGCCATCTCCGGTTCGACGAGTCAGCAGGCATCCACCGCGATGTATCAGCTTAGTCAGGCGCTGGCTGCTGGCACAGTCAAGCTTATGGACTGGAACTCGGTGGTTAACGCTGGTATGGGCGGTCAGGTCTTCCAGGATGCTCTTAAGGAAACCGCAAGAGTACATGGCGTTGCGATTGACGAGATGATCGCTAAAGAAGGTTCGTTCCGAGAGACGCTTCAGCATGGCTGGCTTACTGCGAGTATCCTGACTGAGACGCTTGCAAAGTTCACGGGCGATCTTTCTGAGGAAGAGCTCCGCGCGATCGGCTATACCGAAGAGCAGATTGACGCAATAATCAAAATGGGTGAAACTGCGAATGACGCAGCTACCAAAGTTAAGACTTTCACCCAGCTTATCGACACTCTCAAAGAAGCTGTGCAGTCCGGCTGGACTCAGAGCTGGGAATACATCATCGGCGACTTTGAAGAATCGAAAGAGCTTTGGACCGAAATTTCTGATAGGCTTCAGACGGTCATTAGTCAAAGCGCCGAGGCAAGAAATGCGCTTTTGCAGGGTGGGTTACAGAGCGGTCTAAATCAGTTTATTGACCAGGGTATTACTGATTATTCTGATTTGCTTACCGATATGCTTGCTAAAATCGGTAAGGCATCCGGGGCCATTACGGACGAAGAAATTGAATCTGCTGGTGGTCTTGCGAAAACGCTCAAGTCCGGTTGGCTCAACGCTGATATGCTTGAAAGTTCTCTTTTGCAGGTTGTAAAAGAAGCCAGTGAACTTTCTAAGTTGAGTGACGAGCAACTTGAGGATATGAGCCTCAGCAGAGAGAAAATTGACGGCATTCTTAAAAGCTACACGGATCTTGAAGAGAAGATTCAATCTGGAGAAATTACTCTGGATGAGTTTATCGAGAAGATGAATCGTCCGTCTGGTCGAGAAAATCTCATTCAGTCGCTTTACAATGTGATGGATTCTTTCGGGAAGCTTATGGGCACAATCAAAGGTGCCTTTGATGAAGTTTTCCCTCCGATGACGGCAGAGACTCTTTATAAGATTACTGAAAGCATCCGTGATCTAACTTCAAATCTCATCATCAGCGACGACACGGCCGATAAACTTCGTAGGACGTTCAAAGGTCTTTTTAGTATCGCAAAGATTGGTGTTAACATTATTAGCACTCTTGCGCGATCCATCGGTAATACTGTTAGAGCAATTGGCAACCTCGGTGTTATCCAGGGGGCTGCGGGTCAATTCCTCGAAATTACTTCGGCGATCGGCGATTTTCTTTCCATGGTCGAAGAAGCCACAAGAGGAATCACGAAGATTGGCGATGGGTTCGAAGCAGCTGCGAGTAAGGTTGGTAGTGTGAAAGAAGCTTTTGTAACTATCGCGGAAGCCATAGATTCTAAATTTACAATCCCAGAATTTGAAACACCTATTAAAACTTTAACTGCAAATTTTGATTCTATTTCCAAATCCATTAAAGATTTTGGATTTTCTGATAAAGTTGTTAGTTCTTTAGAAAAACTCATTACTCTGATTTCAACAAGCGGCGTTTCTGCTTTTACTGTTTTCAGTACAGCAGTTGGTGCTGCTTTTTATGTCATACGTGATATTTGCATCAATATTACTGAGTTCATTCCGAAAGTTATAAGTGCAATTTTAGAACTTCCGACGACGGCAAGCGAGGCTTTCAAAGAGTTTAGCGATGGTGTCTCTGAAGGCGCAAACAGAGTTATCTCGATGCTTGAAAAAGTAATGGAACCTTTTATTAAGCTTCGAGATATCGCTATAGAATCTTTGAAATCGACCACGAGTCTTGATATTTACAGAATCTTATCGCTTTTGGATGTTGGCCTTCTTTCTGTTATGGTGGGCCAACTTGCTGGGTCGACCGAGAAACTCTCTGACGTATTCAAGGACCCCGTAACCAAGGCTCTTGACTCCATTGCTGGGGCTTTTGACTCTATTTCTGGAGCCGTTAAGTCTTGGCAGCGTCAGAATACCATAAAGAACATTCAGTATGTAGCAGTAGCAATGCTTGCTTTATCTGGTGCTCTTTTTGTTATGTCTAAAATTGACCTTGTGAATATGGCAGCTGGTCTTGGCGCAATCATTGTGATGACCACAACAATGGTTATTGCGATGAAGCAATTCAGTAAGTCTTTGGATGCTATCTCGACTGGTAAATTAATAGGTTTGGCGGTAGTGATGGCGGGTATTTCTGCCGGAGTCATCATTCTGGCAAATGCTGTTACAAAGCTTGTTGATGCTCTGAAACCAACTGAAGGAGAAGATATAGCCACCAATGTTTTGACATTTGCTTCAGTCGTTGTCGGTTTGACCGTTCTCATGACTGCCGTCGGAAAACTCGGAAGCATGATGAGTGGAACCGAAGCGAGAGTTGTTTTAAGCATCTCTGTGGTTCTTTTCTCTTTGGGATCGGCCATAGGAAAACTGGCAGCGTCCGTAGAACGTTTGGGAACTCTAAATATCAACGGTCTTGTTGCTGGACTTTTGTCAGCATTGTCGCTCATTGGAATGATGGTTTATGCTGTTAACACGACAGACTTTTCTGGATTTAGGGCTTTCAATGGTGTGGCATTGATGGGGTTTGCCGCGGCATTATACATTATTGCTTCTGCCGTTGACAAAATCGCTGGAATTCAAAATGGTCTCGTTGGAGCTATGACGAGTGTGCTGTCACTCATCGTGGCTATGAGCGCTGTCGCAACCGCGATGAAGGGACTGAAATTTACGTCCGGCGCGGCCATGATAGCCATGGCAACTTCGCTCCTCATCCTTTATCAAGCGATAAAGCAGTATTCCAAGATTAAGTTTGCTGATTTTGCTAAAGGTGCATCGCTGGTAGCAGTAGGACTTACAGAGTTGACTGTGGCCGCTTTAGCGCTGAGTCTAAATCAGGGCGGATTGCTCTCTGCTTCTGTGGGACTTATTGCAATGTCGGCTGCATTGACAGTGATAGCTGGTGTGATCGAGCGATTTGCCAGTATTAACTTTTTGAGTGCAATACAGGGACTGGTTGTATTCGGGGCTACTCTCGGAGGACTGGTTATAGCTCTGACATCTCTTACCGCGCTTGGACCCGGTTTGACTGTTGCAGCATCTGCTCTTGGCAAAGTATCGCTATCGATGATGGGGATTGCTGCTGCCTTCATGATGTTCGGAACACTCGATTTCGGAACTATCGTGGGAGGAACTCTTGCGGTTGTCGCTGTTCTTGGCGCTTTGATCGGGGTCGGAGCTATTGTCGGTAATATTCCAACGATAGCAGCGGGTCTGGTTGCACTAAGTACAGCGCTTAGTGGTCTTGCGAAAGTGTTCCTTAGTTTTGCAGCCGCTGCCGCGAGTTTAGCTGTCGCCTCCGTTGCTCTTGGCGTACTTGCAATGTTTGCAGGACCTATTTGTCAGGCGATTGTTGGTGCTGCACCGGACATTGGTGAGGCTCTCATCGCTCTTATCACGATGCTCTGCAACGTAATCGCGCAGACGATCGATCCGATCCTTGATACGCTTGGCGTTGTCTTAGTATCGGTTGGCGAGCATCTTGCAGTGGGTATAGGAGCACTCTGGACCTACGTTGGGCCTGCAATTGAGTCGCTGATCGATAAAGCAAAGCAGTTCCTTTGGGATCATACGCTTGGCCATGATTGGTTTGGCATTGGCGCTATGATTTCCGACATGGGTGCTGTTTGGCGAGGGGATGCCGAGGCGGCAGGCAAGTATGTCGCACAAGGGTATGCGAAAGCTTTTGACGAAGACGAAACCGCTGGGGATGCTATACAGAGTTTCGGAACAAAACTTCTTTACACTTTTAGACGACTTTTCGATATCGCTTCTCCTTCGAAAGTTACTGAACAAGATGGTGAGTATGTAGCTGAGGGTTACGCGCTCGGAATTCAAAATGGAACTCCGGGAGTAGAGGCTGCCGCAAGCACAATGGCGAATTCCGCCGCAAATGCGATTAACACTGGTGCCCCCATTGCGAAAGAAGCCGGTAAGGGGATGGCTGAAGCTGCCGCAGAAGGAATTTCGGAAGGCGCTGAGAATGCTAATACCGCGGCGACTGATATGGCCGAGGGTATTAACAATGCGCTTTTGGATTCCGGGTTGCTCGAAAATGCATATCACTTTGGCGTACTTATCCCCCAGCAAATTCAAGCTGGTATGGAAGCGGCTACAAAGTATATGCAGCTCAAAGACAATCCTCTCGTCGATCAGGACGCTCTTAAAGAAGATACTCGCAATCAAATTCTTCTTGGCGGAAAAGGCAAAACTAGCGCTGGCGATACATTATCTGATGTTCTTGGTGGCGCTGGTGATGCTATAACCGGTTTCTGGGATAGCCTCGGTCTCGGCGATACTGGCCTTGTGTCTGACGCCGCAAAGAAAGCAGCTGAGGACTACAAAGATGCTATATCTGGAGTAACTGGATCTAGCAGTAGCGGAAGTGGCTCGTCTAAGAAAGAGAAAACTCCGGCCGAAAAGGTTGAAGAAAAGTACAAGGAACAACTCGAAGCGAATAAGACTTTACAGGATATTGCCGATTCTGAGTATGAGCTCTGGATGACTGAACATCAAAATGGAGCTGACACCGATGCTATTCTGGCTAAAAAGCTTGAGTATGTATATACTGAAATAGCAAATCAGACTTCTCGTGTCGAGATTGCGCAAGCAAAGTATGACGACATGGTGAAGGCTGTTGGCGCAGATGCTCAGGAGGCAAAAGAAGCTTACGCTGATCTGCTTTCTGAGAAGAACAGCCTCGCGAAGCTTCAGGCTGAGCGGTATTCTGATCTTTACGAGGAAATTCTCAATCGTTTGTCGCTTGAGTCTGACCGAATCAGCGCCGAATACGAGCTCTGGACCGAATCCAATCCTGGGGCTTCCGACGCCGAAAAGACTAGCCGGAAAGTAGAAAACATTACCGATCAGCTTGCCAATAGTGCAGATCAGCTTGCCTATGCCGAAAAGCAATACCAGACTCTGTTTGAGCAGTATGGCGAGAGTGACCTTCGTGTAATGGAAGCGAAGAACGATCTTCTCGAAGCCCAGCTTGACTATCAGAAGAAAAATAACGAACTTTGGGAAGCCCAGCTCGAAGAATTCGACAACATGATGAACGTCATCGATAGAGAAAGTCAGTATTTCCAGTCTCGAACTGATATGCTGGCGAAAATCTATGATGATGGCGATTTGTCTAGCCGTTCTGAGGACTATATAAACGCTGTAGAAACTTACGGAAAAAACAGCCCTGAAGCTATGCGGGCGAAATACCAGGGGTCTGCAAACGGCGTTTTAGCTGTCGGTGTGGCACTTCGCAATATGGGCGATCAGCTTCGCAGAACGAATGTTTACCAAGAAAGGTACAATGCTCTGGTAGCTGAAGGCAGCAATGCAACCGAAGAAGAAATTTACCAAGCGCAACAAAACCTTCTGTCTAGTCAATCGGCATTCTTAGGATTCGCTGAAGATCTGGCAGAAGGTTTTGACATGGACGAGGAAGCAAAGTCCATCACCTTACGTTTAGCATATGCGCTTTCTAACAACTGGGATACCATATACGGCGGGTTTAAGTCTATCTGGGATAAGGTGAGCGAAAAATCGCCGGAACTTACTGCAAATTTGGAGAAGGTATTTGGTACAGCATTTAGTGATGAAGGCGTTGAGATTGCTACGAGCCTCGTGTCCACTGTTACCTCTGCTTTAAGTGGTGATTATGGCGGAGCCTTGGTGAGTGGCCTAAATACCACTTTAGCGTTTCTGGGAAGTAGTATGGGCCAGAATCTTATATCTGGTCTTTCCAATGTGCTTTCTACTGGCTTGACAGATATCGGTGCGATGGTATCTAGCGCCTTTAGTGGTGGAATCATCGGTGAAATTGGTGCAGGTGTGTCCGGTCTTGTGGGTTCTCTCGGTGCGGGTGGAGGACTAGCAGGTATTGCTGGAAGCATAGGGACTGCACTAAGCGGTGTGGCAGCTATGATTCCCGAGCTGCTTCCCATTATCGCTATCATAGCTGCAATCGGTGGAGCTATTACGCTCTTGATTGGTAACTGGGACGAGATTGGCGAATTCTTCAATAATCTCGTTCAAGGTTTCATCGACGTTGGCAAAAACATTGTCAACGGCTTTATCGAAGGGATTAAGAGCGCTTGGAACGCATTTACCGATTTCATCGGAGGACTCTTTGGCGGTGTCGTGGATTTTGTAAAGGGAATCTTCGGCATCAATTCGCCTTCTACGGAATTCATTAAGATTGGTAGATACATCGATGAGGGCTTTGCAAAGGGTATTCGAGATGGCGCTTCTGCTGTCAGTTCGTCGATGGACGATATGACTTCGAGTGCTATGGATTCTGCTTTGCGAGTCAGCGAAATGATGCACGATACCCTTGCGAATACCGATGGTTTCGCTACTGAGATTACGCCTGTCGTCGATTTCTCCACGCCAAAGGATACATCCAATTGGTATTCCTCGAGTGTGGCTGGTTATGGGAAAGACGACGCTTGGGGTAGTCGTTCTTCGGCGCTTGCGAGTGAAGTGACCGTGCAGAAGAATCAAAATGGAAAAGAACCTGTGGATTCTACTCGTGCAGATGTGGTTGCTGCTATTGATGCTCTGTCTGGTAGAGTTGTAGCGATGGGTCAATCGATTGAGAATATGCAAATTGTTCTTGACTCGAAGAAGCTTGTCGGTGGTATTTCTGGCCAGATGGATTCTGCTTTAGGTGTGAGAGCTGCAAGAGCTAGGAGAGGTGGGTGATTAAATGACGTTCTATTACGAAGGATTGCATAAGGTTACGTTTAAAATAGATAATGTAAGCTATGATTCATGGGAAGATTGGCATTTGATCCCCAAATCTCGGCCCGTTATTACGCCTCCCGTGGAAAGGACAAGTTTTGTTACAGTCCCCGGTAGACATGGCAAACTTGATCTTTCCTGGGCTTTAACAGGAGGGCCAATTTATGATAATCGTACTGGCAGTATTGATTTTTATGTGGATCATAATAAATGGCATGGTTGGCATACTGCGTTTATGACAATCATGAATGTTTTGCAGGGTCATCGTGCAGAGGTCATTCTCTCCGATGACCCTTCTTTTTATTATGAGGGGCTGATTTGGGTTGATAAGTGGTCCAGTGACGAACGAAACTCTACGATAAGCCTAAAGTACGATTTATATCCCTTTAAAAAGCGGGTTGTATTTAGGGAAAGTGATTGGCTTTGGGACCCGTTCGATTTCGAGAATGGTGTCATTGGCACGAGTGTTTCTGGAGAGGAGAAACTGTAATGGGTTATAAGGTCTATTACGGAACACTTCGTGGATCTGAAGATTATTACTTATGGAATAAGCGAACTTTAATTTATCAGAGCGGAGTTGCGGATGATAGCTTACTGCTGCTTAATCCCTCATTGACTATGGAAGCCAATGAAGCTGGAAATTTTGAAGCAGACGTCCCATTTTCGAATGTTTGTTGGGGCGATCTACAGTTGATGCTTGGAACTATAGAAATAGAAGAAGATGACGAAATTATTTGGCAAGGAAGAATTACTCAAATAAATGACGATTTCAATTTAAATAGACATATTTATTGTGAAGGTGAGCTTGCTTATTTGAACGATTGTATGTTTAGAATTGATTGGAGTCAGATAAAGAAAACCAACACTGATGGAGTTGAAATATATGATTTGATGAAATTATTTGCATACTGTAAATGTGATATAAGCACTAATGGAAAATCTATAGTCCCTGTGAAGTGGTACGGTTCTCTTACCGGAAGCGATTTATCAGACGAGGAAGAGGGAATTTCTAAAGTAGAATCTTCTTCTGCTGACACAAGTATTCAGGGTGACGATACAGTTTATAAAACAGGTTGGGAAGTTTTGAAAACCGACTTGCTTGGAGGATTGCTATCAAAATACGAGGGATATGCTTTTATAAAATTGACCAGAAAACATAACACCTCTGGATACAGGCGAGAATTGTCTCTGGTTGTATTAAACCCTAACTCTGATACAGGTGATGTTATCATAGGAAGAGGGGAACTAGAGAAAACAACCCAAACTATTGAGTATGGAAAAAATATGATTGATTTAAATATCGAACGAGGAATAACAGACTCTTTAATCACGAGAGCAACTGCTTACGGGTATACGACGTCTGGATGGTGGATTTTTAAGCAGACCGTTCCGATATCTTTTATGTCATATGTTACTTCTTTAGAAGAACGATATGGGGTCGTGGAAAAGGAGTTTTCGGTGGATGGAACTGAATCAACATATGATACACTTCACGCAGCAGCAAAAGCTGCACTTCCGTTAAATGGTGGATACGAGTACCAAAGTTTTGATATTCAAGCTATAGATTTATATGACGCGAGAGAGGCAGTGGATCACCTAGGATTCATGAAAATGTCAAAGATTATATCGCAGCCTCATAATGTCAATATTTGGTTGCCTTGCACCAAAGTAGAGATTCCACTTGATGATCCAGCAAATAAAAAATATACATATGGATATTCTAAAAGTAAAATGACAACTAAGCAAGCTCTTACCGGCAGTATAGGCAATAAAAGCTACACGATGTCTAGGTCCGCAGTCAATTATATTAGTAGTACAAAGTAGGAGGGGGTTTAATGGCCGGAGTCGATTTCAAGGCTATCGCCAGTGCAGTTCGATCTGCTACCTATGGTCGTGACATGCGTAAAGCTATAGCCGATGGGTTTGATGGTGTTGGTGATTTGCAAGTTAATGTTGTTACCGATAAAACTTTGACTAAATCGGATATGGCGGCAGATTCAAAGATTGTTGGTAATAGGTTCGAAGAAATTGAAGATACCATCGATGCAATAATTCCGGGATTAACTTCTCAGGAAAAAGATTTATTGCTAGAATATTTTTCGGAGCAAGTCGATCTACATCCAGAGCTACAAGATGCATATAATGCCATATATAATTTATGGAAACCAGAGGTTACTTCCGTAAGTTTTGTAAATGATACCGAGACTATAGCTAAAGGAATGTCTATAGTATTGGAACCTATTATTTTACCAGAAGACGCAAGAGACAAGTCTGGTGTTTGGACTATAGATCCGTCTTTCGGAATTGTTTCATGTACGAATGGTAAAGTTACAGGTGTATCGGTTGGTGTTGCAACCGTAACATTTACATCAAACAGTGGCAGTAAATCAGCAAGTGTTACAGTCAATGTAGTTGATACGCCGTATTACACGATAACTAAAGATCTAACAAATGTAAAAATAAGTAATTCTGCGGAAGGAATTATGGAAGGCAATGCATATTATGCTACATTAATTCCGGATGACGGTTACTTAATTACTGATGTTGATGTTTTAATGGGAAGTCAAAATGTAACAGAGGAAGTATATAATCAAGAAGATAAAACTATTACGATTGTTTCTGTTACCGACAATATTACCATCGTTGCGACTGCAAGAGAACATATTTATTATTCCGTAACTAATAATTTGACGAATTGTGTGTCTAATTCTAAAATTACAGAATTAATGGAAGGTTCCGTGTATTCTGCTACAATAACTAGAAGCGATGAAAATAAACTTTTAGATTATCGAGTAACAATGGGTGATAATGACGTGACTGATGAAGTTGCTTCTACCAATGATGAATATAAATCTATAAAGATTTTAGTACCTGAGGTTGATGGCGATATTGTTATAACGGTCGCATCAATTGATCCGACAAATCTTAACAATATTAGTTGGAATGCAGTTAGTAGAATTTCTAAAGCAGGTTTAGCGAGTACATATTTTGAAGTAGGAGATACTAAAAGCATTAGATTGAATGGTACTATGAAAGGAGTTCAATTTAATAATTTATCTATAGATTTATACATCATCGGTATAGATCACAATTCAGCAAAAGAAGGATCTAATTTGATTCATTTTAAACTCGGAAAAATAAATGGCGTTCAAGTGGCTTTAATTAATCAATCAGATTATAACTCCGAAGGCGCTTTTTGTATGAATTCCAGTGGTTTGGAAAACGGTGGATGGGAAAATTCTGATATGCGATTAAGCATTTTAGGCAATAATAAAAGCCCGATGCAACAGACTACTGGTACCTTTATGTCGCTTCTTCCCGAAGATTTACGTGCTGTTATGCGAAAAGCATCTAAATATACTTATGGTGCTGCAAGTTTACCTACGGTAGTTGAAGATTATGTCTCCCTCTTAAATGAAATTGAATATATTGGTCATTCAGATCTGGGTCTGGATCAAGACATTACGGATAATGTTCAATACGAATATTACTCTAGTGGTAATAGCATTAATCATTATTCACATGTTTCAACCAGTACGATTGTGAAGGCTTGGACGAGAAGTGTTAACAAAGCGCCTAATGAAAAATTCTTAGCCGTTTCGGATACGTCTAGCATGGATATAGCATCAATTGAGCCTAATCGGTCTCTAGGTATTGCGCCAGTTATTTATGTATAAATTGGAGGATATATTTTATGTATATATTAAAGGATATTGCAAATGGTAATTATATAACATTTATATGTTCTCCTAAATTTGTTAAAATGACGAAAAATAATTGCTTAGGAAACGCGACAGAATATGATGCCGATGGTATTTTTCATAATGGAATTCTATATCAAATAAATGGCCGAAAAGGGAAAATCGCAAATGCAGTATATAAAGTAAATTTGGAAAAAATTAATGATGGCGAAATGTTGTTTTATTTATATAATCAGATTGAACAACTAAAAAAAACGATGAATAGCGAGGAAGTTTCCGATAATAAAGAGGGTGAGAAAAATGGCACTTAACGTGTATTCTTATACTAAAGACGGAACTAAATTCCTCTCCTCAAATTTTCGTGTTCGCGAATTTCGTTGCAAGGATGACACTGATCCAATCTTTGTAGATTCGGACCTTGTTGATATTCTTCAGAAGGTTCGAGATCATTTTGGTAAGGCCGTCACTATTACCTCTGCCTTCCGTACTGCAAGCCATAATAAAAAGGTTGGCGGTGCTACATATTCGCAGCACCTTTATGGCAAGGCTGCGGACATCAAAGTTTCCGGGGTGGCACCAAGTGTTGTTGCTGATTATGTGGAAACTTTGATGCCTTCGACCGGTGGTATCGGAAGATATTCTACTTTCACACATGTTGATGTGCGAAAAGCAAAGTCTCGCTGGAACGGATAAGGAGGCGGTGTCGGTGCAGGATTTTGTCGCTCAATATCTCATTCAAATCATCTTTGGTGTAATCAGCACTTGTCTCGGCCTTTTGTGTAAGCATCTTTACTCAAAGCTGAGGAAGCTGAACGAAGAAAGCGAAAAACGTATCGCTGAGAGGGATAAGGAAGATACGCTCACGAGGGAAGGGGTACTTGTTACGCTGCATATGCGGCTATATGAATTGTGCCAGAGATGCATTGATAAAGGTACAGTGACAACCGAAGAACTCAAGAACACAGAAGATGTTTATAACATTTATCATGCTCTTGGGGGAAATGGCACCGGTAGCGCTCTTTATAATCGCATTCTCAAACTTCCCATAGACAATGAAAGAAAGGAGGATTGATCCTATGACCGCTATTAAAAATTTGCTCAATAAGATTTTCGATGGGGTTAGCGTGTCGACTATCGTTCGAACTGCTTGCTTCTTCCTTGCTCTTATCAACCAGATTTTGCAGGCGATGGGCAAAAGTCCGCTTCCTATTTCGGACGAACAGCTAAATGCCCTTATCACCACTGGTCTCACCGTTATCACCGGTCTGATCGCTTGGTATAAGAATAACTCGTTTACCAAAGCAGCTCAGATTGGTGATGAAGCCATGCAGACCGCTCGCCTTAAGGGTATCACGAAATAAGGAAGTGATCTTTTGGCATTTCAAAATGGAGGTATTCCCGGACAGCAATATATGGCCGTTAGCTATCCGCAGCAAAATATGATGTATGTTCCGGCGCAAATGCCTCAGCAAACTATTTTCAGACAACCTCCACCTATCCAGCAGATGCCGATTCAGCAAACGTATCCTTTGATTGTTGGCAGACAAGTAAATACTCTTGAGGAGATTAGACCCAACGAGGTCCCCAATGACGGAAGCTATGCAGTTTTCCCGAATGGGGACCTTTCTTGTGTCTATATTAAGTATTTCACTTCTTCTGGCACGATTGAAACTTTGCGGTTTGTTCCTGAAACGCCTGCTGTGACGGCGGTAGATGCGGTTCCTCAAACCGATATCCTCGCCCCGGTCAACGAAAGACTTGATCGAATCGAAAAGAAACTTTCAAAGCTGTCCTACTATCGAAAACCTTACAAAAAGGAGGATGCCGATGGGGATGAACGCACTGAATGATCCATTTGTCAAAAACATGGTCGAAAGACTTGCCAGCGATCCGGCCATGAGTAAGAACCCAATCGCACAGGGTCTTTTGGAAGCCATTAAGTCAGGTGACCAAAAGAAAGGCGAAGAGATTGCCAATAATCTTTGCAAGACGTATGGTGTAACGCCGCAAGAAGCTTGTCAGCAAGCTATGCGGTTTTTCACCCATCGTTAATCCAAGGTTCTAGTTTTACGGACCTTTGGATTGATGATGCGCGCGATCGACCGAAGGGACGTAAAAATTAGACATATTCGCTCGAATCATCAAATTCAAAATGGATTTACCAAGAGGAGGTAAATGCGTATGTTTAACAGTTCCAATGGTCTTTCTGCGGCTGATGTTGCGGCCGTCATGGGTTCTAACTCTTGCAATAGCGGTTTTGGGTATGGCTTTGGTGAAGGCTGGTGGGTTATCATCATCCTGATGGCTCTGCTTGGCGGTTTCGGGTATGGTGGCTTTGGCTACGGCGGTGCTGGTATGCGTGGCGGTAATGGCTGTGGGTGCGAAGCGGCTGTCGCTACTGTTGGTGATATTCAGCGCGGCTTTGACAACCAGGGCGTTACCAACAAGCTGAATGGCCTTGAGAATGGCCTTGCCGACGGCTTCTATGCCATGAACAATTCCATGCTGACCGGTTTTAATGGTGTCCAGAGTGCTATCCAGAATAGCGCCATGAATGCCATGCAGAACACCTTTACTCTCCAGCAGGCAATTCAGGCTGATACTGTGGCCAATATGCAGAATACCAATGCTCTGGCTACTCAGCTTGCAAATTGCTGCTGCGAGAATCGGACTGGTTTCCAGCAGATAGGCTATGATCTGGCTACACAGGGTAATGCAATTCAGGTTGCCATTGCCAATCAGACGCAGGCTCTGATGCAGAATCAGAACGACAACTACCGTGCCCTGCATGAGGAGATCGTCGCCAATCGCATGGAGGATATGAAGACCGAAAATGCCAATCTGCGTAGCCAGATTCAGGCGCTCAACCTTGCTGCCAGTCAGGCAAATCAGAATACCTATCTCGTCAATACTCTGCGTCCTTGCCCGCAGCCCGCGTATGTGGTTGCAAATCCTTTCTGCTGCAATCAGCAGACTACTCAGCAGTTTGTTTGCTCTGCTGCTTGTGGCCAGTAATCAAAATGGAGCAAAGGAAGGAGGGGATTATGGATGCTTGAGCTGACCAATTCCTCGGCTCTTACGCTGGCAGCAGGCGAGACGGCCATCTTTGATACTGTACGATTCCGTTTTGGCGCAGATACTTGCACCAAGGCCGGAACTGGCAGTATTAAGATGCGCTACAATGCCATATACGAGGTTCGTTTCACGGGAAACATCGCGACTGCGGATGCCGCCGGTACTGCCCAGCTCGCAATTGAAACTGGCGGTGTAGTTGATCCTGCCGGTACGATTCTTTCTCAGACGGCAACGGCTGGTGCGGCCAATGCGGTTGAAAGGACTTTGTACGAAGTCAACTGCTGTGGGGACTATTCTCGTGTAACCGTCGTCAACACTGGCACTGTTCCCGTGGTCATCGAGCCAGGCGCGGTGCTGAGTGTTCGGAAGGTGGGGTGAGCATATGAAAGATAAGACGGATTACGAAAAGCTTTGCAAAGCGTTTGAGACCGTCGTAGGCTGGTTCGAAAACGAAACCAGCAAAGGTGTTACGCAAGTCGATACCGATGAACTTGGAAAAGTAGCTGACATCATCAAAGACCTTGCGGACGCCAAGAAAAGCTGCTCCGAGACTGAAAAGAACGAATGGGAACAGTGTTATTATGCTCATGTCATCATGGCTATGGAAAGGGCTGGTGATGACGAGGAGGGAATGGAAAATCGTTACGGTTACGTCCCTCCCAAAATGAACAAAGCAACCGAGCGTTCTCGTATGCGCCAATGGGCTCATGACCCGGAAATGTACAACCACGAAATGAGCGAACGATATGGTCGCGAGAATGAGAGAAGCGATCAACGTTATGGTAAACCTTATCGCGAATACCTTGACGCTCGTAAGCATTACACGGAAACCAAGTCTGCAAGAGACAAAGAGGACATGGAAATGTACGCCAATGAGCATATGATGGATACCATTGGTACGATTCGTGAAATGTATCGTACTGCGGAGCCTGACCTCAAAAAGCGTATGAAAGCCGATCTTACGAAACTCGTTGGTGAAATGCCCACGTAAATCAAAATGGAACGTTTTTACCTGAATGGCATCCCATGGCGGGTATATTACGTTCAAAGTGACTGTCCATATCTCGTGGATAGAACCGGAAGCAGACGACTTGCCACAACCGACATCAGAACCAACACAATTTATATTTATGAGGGTTTGTCTGGCAGCCTTTTGCGAAGAGTTACTATTCACGAGATTGGGCATGCTGCTATGAAAAGTTTTGGGATTATTGATGAGCTTCACCATTTGGTAAGGCCCGAATATTGGATCGAAGTCGAAGAGTGGGTGTGTAATTTCATGGCTGACTACGGTCTTGATATTTTACGGGCTGGAAAAGAGGTTTTGGGGAATATGATGGCAGATGCGTTTATAAGGACGTCATAAAACGCGGTTCGCTCCTTGATATTTCCTATACCTCGAACATAAAAACAACGAAGTTTCGTTATCTTTCTTCCTCGCCGTCAGACTTGCCATCGGAGTGTCAATGCTTTGATACATCGATAATATTTCGATGCTATGATAAAATAGAGTGTGGCTAAGTGTGAAATAGTGTATAGAAATGTGGGGCAATCCTGCATATTCTCTACACTATTCATACACTGCGATTCCTACATCGCAAAGGCTGCACTCTATTTTATTTTTTCGATTTCTCTTTTAAGCCCTTCTACTCCTCGTTTAGAATACACTCTTTCTGTGATATCTGAGATAGAGTGCCCAATAATGCGTTTTAGAGCGTACCTTTCAAAGCGAATGAGCTGTGTTGATAACGCCCTTTCGAGCATCGACCCTTCTATTGCAAAGTATTTGAAGATTGGCGTAACAGAGGGGGTTACATATGATATTCTCAGAATAAAAGGATGCTCTTGTTGTAGAGATTTGTATTACGAAGCATATCGCAAGTTTTTCTGGAAGCTTAGCAGCGAACGGCAATAACGCGAAAGATACGTCTCCTATTATGGAAGAAATAAACTTTTCAAAACATTATAAAGGAGATAATTATTATGAAAAAGGTTATTGCTGCTATGATTGGGATTGCTTTTGCATTCTGCTGCTTTATGCTGTATGAAGGCCAGAGCGCTAATACTACTGACGTGGTTGAAAACACTACTAACGAAATGTATCATCCCTCGAATGAAGAGCTTATTGAGGCTTGCATCGAGAATTCTTATCCTGATGTAGAATACGATGAAATGCGAATCGTATCTACTCCGGAAGAAAACGATGGGTACCTCACTTATGTTCTTATTAAGGGTGAACATGTTGTTGGTTTTGAGACCATCGGTTATGAGTACGGTGCTCAAGTCTACTTCAACTAAAGCTGCTGGGATTGACAAAAAGTCAGTCCCTTTCTTTTTTTTTTCGCGAAAAAAACTATCAGCTTTATGAAGGGAGTTGATATTTATGGATTTGATCATTTTTGTGCTATTGGTGATGATTCTTTGGAACATCATTAAATTGCTCAAGGCTATGACCGATGACATAAAGAAACGGAAATGAAAAGAATCGGACTTGTGATATTCGCAGGTCCTTTTCTTTTTCGCAAAAATTACACCTCCTTTTATGGAAGAAAAGACACACATTTAAGGAGGAAATTACTATGTTTAAGAGCTTTAAGAATGCGTTTATTAACTTCATGATGGCTGTCAACGCAGCGTTTGATCGTACTTATAACGATTACGAATGCTGGGACGAATGCTATGAGTACGAACGGTTCTGGAAGACCAACATGGGTTTGCATTAAACTGTCTTTACCCGAGAACGGGAGGTGGAAACGCCTCTCTTTCTTTTTCGCGAAAAATACAAGTTGTATTATGAAAAAGAAAGGAGTGATATTTATGTTACAAAGGCATGAAGTAAAAAACTATTTATTATCATTAAATGCGATTAAGTATAAATATGATGACACAGAATTTAATAGAAGAAGCGATTTTGTATGTAGAATGTGTGGTTATTACGGATATTTGTCGTATTCACAAATAATAGATATGTTTGAAAATTGTTAAGAGCTAATTAATGTTAGCTCTTTTCTTTTTTATTTTTGAAACGAACCTGTAGAGGCCATCCCCTATGCCTTCTGGGCGGGGGAGTAGGGCTACTATTGATACGTAGCTGGGTTTTAGGAAACGAAGCCCATAAAAACCGAAATGGTGACGTAATTAAAGAGGACTCTGAGGAAACTCAAGGTCCTTTCTTTTTATATTTCGCGAAAACAACACTTTCTATTATGGAAGAATACACACCTACAAACTAAGGAGGATATTTATGTACATCGAACACACTAATGATATGAACCGGTTTGAAAGGGTTTATGCGTACTGTGAGGAGTACGTTGAGGACATGCTTGCACGTCGTCAGTACCGCGGAATTATTCGGATGGATAATCACAACGGTAGCTGGTGCGTTGCCGAGGCTTGTGTGAGACGTCTCAAAGACAAGTACGCAAGAACGATTTTCAGTCGGGTCGATATCGATTATATGTCCGATTCCGATGGCTGCTATATCATTATCACTATGAGACGGTGATGTAAACAAAGAGGGCTTTGAGGAAACTCAAGGTCCTTTTCTTTTATATTTCGCGAAAACATCACCTCCTTTTATGGAAGAAAAGACTATCGTCTAATGGTGAGGATGCCGCTATATCCAAGCGGAGGAACGGTTCGAATCCGTGTAACGTCCTTTCTTCTTTTTTCTTTCGCAAAATTCGCAGCTTCTTTTATGAAAGGCATATACGGTGCCAAACAAAGGAGGATATTTATGATTACTTTGAAAGAAGCTACTGCGAAAGATTTGGAATTTACCAGAAAGAAAAAAAACAGTAAGCGACTTGAGACCATTGAAGAATTTATGAGAATGAATATGCATTATGCAGAGGTTATTCGCTCGCATGAGGAATTGAAATTCAGAACAGATTCTGTTGCTGGTTCGCTTCGCTCGGCTGCGCAAAAGTCTGGACTTCCTGTTCGCGTCGCGCAAAGAGGAAAGAAGATTTTCCTTGTGAGAACCGATATGTAAGTTAAAGAGCTCGTGGAGAAATCTGCGAGCTTTATTTTTATTATCAGGAAGGAGTTTAATATGGTTTCTGTTTGGTTTGCTATGATTATGATAATTGTGGGGGTCATTGGCGGATATATCGTCGGGACATGGAACTCAGAACATGACGATGAAGTTGGCGAATTTAGTATCGTCAAAGATGGCGACGATTATTATTTTGCCGTTGAGTTTTATGACGACATAGACGAATCTGTTTTTCTCGAAGAAAACCATGTGTCATTAAAAGCTAAATGGGCCAATCGCAAATAAAACTGCCTCTTTAATGGAGGAAACTCTTATATTTTTGAAAGGAGAAAATTATGGAAATCAAAGAGAAACTCAACAAAGAACTCGAAAGGGAACTTGGTGAACTCGAAGGACTTGAGCTTGGATCCGATCAGATGCAGAAAGCTGCTGCAACGATCGAGATGATGCATAAGCTTCGGATGAATGAGGTCAATTCGGATCGGGATTTGGAGGTCAAGAAAGCGGAACTCGAAGCCAAAGAGAAGGAGCTCGCGCTTGAGACCAAAAAAGCCAAAGATGCGAAAGTGATCGCGTTTGTCGGAACTGGTGTAACGCTTGGTACATTTGCTGTAAAGCTTGTGAATGACAATCTGTGGATGGCGAAAGGCTTTAAGTTCGAAGAGACTGGTACGTTCTGCTCGAAAGTGTTTGGGGAAATTTGGAGAGGATTTTTCCATAAAAGGTAAGGAGGTGACTCGGAAGAGGCTGTGCGAAAGCATGGTCTCTTCTTTTTCTAATGAGATGGCATTCTGAAAAACCAGAGAACTGGACAAATTACTACGGGCAAACGTATCGCTGCGAGCATCCGGTTTACTCAAGCGCTACTTTATATTTAGAAGGGTCAAAAGGACTTTGCATCATCCAGCAAAGGTTTAATCCTAGAACAAAGGCCACCTTTTGGGGACCAATTGACCCGTGGCTTTGTGACGAATTATATTTGCGTTATGGATTTAGTCAGTTCTTTAGAGAGCGAGCTGGCAAGAGGTCCGAGACGGGCCTTTATCCTACTGTAACGATCCGTCAAATCATGTGGGCGCTAAGAATGAAACCTATGAAACGAGAACGCTGGGAAACTGACTTTCCGAGAAAACTAGTGTAACGCGAATATGACAAGGTATTTTATGGAGAATACACCCTATGAACGACAAGGGGGGCACTCGAAAGTATTAAAAAGTGAAGGAATCGGCCTCGTGGAGACACGGGGTCTTTTCTTTTTCGCAAATTAAACATCCTCTATAATGGAAGGACTGCCATTTTAAGGAGGTATGTTATGGATATTTGTAAAAAGATTTGGAATACGACGGTTACGGTCGGACAAATTATTACGAGTGCTATTATTGCATTGACCATTGGAGTTGTGTTGTGGTTGCTCGTGCAAATGTTCCGGCCGAACAAAAACTAAACTTTAGGCGAAAAACGTGACGCTAAGATAAAATGCAGCTTCCAGGAAAGGACTTTGGTACGCCAAGGTCTCTTTTCTTTTTCGTCGCGAAATAATCATGGTGTATAATGAAAGGAGGCTATATGCCATGAAAAATATGAAACTGATTACTATCGTTGGTTGGACTTTGATTGCGATTGCAACTGTATGCAATACGGTAGCAGGAATGCTTGCATACAATCGAATGTTCGAAGAATTCTATAATCGGATTGCTCAGAAAACTGAGGATGAGAGAATTAGAATCGGAGGAGCATTTGGTTTGTGCGGACTGATTCTGTTCCCGATTGCATATATTGCAGGAAGAATCGAAGGAACTGCAATCGGTAAACTTTGTAACAAATTGGCAAAATAACTCTAAAAAGAGTCTATGGAAACATAGGCTCTTTTCTTTTTGAAAGGAGAAACAAAATGGATAAACCCGCAAACCTCGCTCTTAAGCGCACCCAAAATGATGCTATTGTACTTCGCAGCGGTTTCATGACAGGTATCATTGCAAAGGTTATTTCAAAGGCCATTGAAAAGCAAGGATATTCTGTCAAAGTGTCTTTGCATGAACTTACTATGACTCATGCTGATGACGACGGTAATGTTCATGTTCATCTTGATCTTCATCTCGATGCTTCTGAAAAAGATATTCGTAAACTTCTTAATATGCTGTAAAGGAGAATTTTATGAAAATCAAAGAGAAACTCATCAAAAGATTTGGTCCGCAAAACTTCTATAGAATGCTTCATTTTGCTGAAATGAGCGCCGTCGCAATTGTCGTCACATTCATGATGAATGATTCGTATATGTGTGGCTACAAGAACGGTGCACAAGATGTGACTGACTATATTTTAGAGCATCCTGATATTTTGAACGATAAGGAGAACTAATATGTCCGATAAAGAAAAGATTGCAAGAGGTATTTTTCATTTCTGTAAAGAACATGCGGGCGGTATCTTAACCTTGGTCGCAAGTGTAGGTCTTATAGCGACGGCAGTCGAAGTCGGCGTGGCCACCACCAAGGCGCAAGCAGTTATCGAAGAAAAGAAAAGAGAACGTGAAGCTTGGAAAGAATCTTCTGGTATCGATCAGCCTCCTATCACGAAAGAAGAGATCGTAAAAGAATGCTGGAAGTTTTATATTCCGGCAGCAGCAACTGGTATCGCGTCTATTTCCTGTATTGTAGCAGCCAATGTCATCACGGCTCGTCAGCAGAAAAGCCTTGCTGCTGCGTATGCTCTCGTGGAAACAGGGTATAAAAAATACCGTGGCAAGATCGCTGAAAGATTTGGCAAAGAAACTGATATTCAAACAGCCAACGAAGTAATCGTCGAGCAAAGCGAAGATTCTTTTGACTTTGACGATCTTGATAACGGGGAAAAGATTGTGGTTTACGATCCGTATAGTGAACGTTATCTTGAAACGACGATCGCTAAGATCAGAAGGGCTATGTACATCTTAAATCGTAACCTTTCCATCAATGGTTGCGCGTCTCTTAACGATTTATATACAGGTCTTGGAGTATCGCTTACGGAAGATGGTGACTCAATTGGATGGAGCGTTGATACACTTTGCGAGTGGATGGGCGAATGTTGGCTTGACTATGAATTGGATGTGTGCAATATGGGGAATGGAGAAAAGGCATACATTATCGACACTTTGATTGCCCCGAGCGCTGGTTTTAGTGACGAAGTTCCTTTCTGACGCGAAAAAGTTAGCTTCTATTATGAAGGAGGTGAACCTTATGAAAGGTAATAAATTTGCTGTGGCCGCTTTGATATTTGGTATCGTCGGAGTGATTGCAGATTTCGTAAGCACGAAGTCGATGGATCGTTCCGAGGAGGACAGATATCGGCAGATTGCACAGGAAGAAGCCGAAAAGGTTTACAATCAAAAGAGTGAGGGGAGGTAACTCCTCTCTTTCTTTTTATCTTGAAAGGAGAAACAGATATGAACGACTATAGGAAATTTCAGGATATGAATGAGTTTTACAGAGCATTCAATCGAATAAAAGGAGAAGTCTTCAAGTTTAAGGAATGGGGTTCTCCAGTGCTAGTATATTCATTCGACAATAACGATGACCGAAATTGCATTGCTGACTTTTTGGAAGTATGGTTTAAAAGCGAAAACATAAAATACAAAATTTATAAAGATAAAAACTATGGCGGAGATGAGTTCTATATCGTAATCGTAAAATAAAGCGCGAAAAATTCTCCTTGTATTATGGAAGAAATCCACACTTAATAAAAAGGAGAATTTGGTATGTTTTACGATTACGACTTTTATGAGGAAATGGACTCTACTATGATCTACGGGATCAAGCGGACGATTCATTTTGCATGGATGTTTGCGAAGGCTTTGGTATTAACCATCGTCATAGCTGCATTCTACTGCATCATGACGCCTGTTCGGATTTACGATTGGATCAAAGAAGAGAACTATCTCGAGAAGACGGCAAACCGTGATGAACAAATCCGGTTCCAACTTTGGAAAGAAGAAGCGGATAAATTCATGTAAAGTAAAAGAGCTTGCGAGAAATCGTGGGCTCTTTTCTTTTGAAAGGAGAATATGCAAAAATGAAAAATTATGAAACTATGAAATTCTGGTTCGAATCCATGATGGGCTTGTTTGCTATCGACGAACTTTGGAAACGTGGCGAAGTATCTACCGAAGTACATGACGAATCCATAGAACTCCTTAATATGCTTAGTGAAGCTATGAAAAATACAATGAAATGAGGGTATAGTGATTATGAATATTAGAGCTGTTTTGAAACATGGCGAGAGACTTCTCAAAAAACATTCGCCTGAAATCTTAACTGGTCTTGGTCTTATGACTATCGCGTCCAGTGTGGTGCTGGCAGTCAAGGCAACTCCGAAAGCACTTTGGGTTATCGAACATGAGGAAATCGAGCAGGCGCATCCTCTCTCGACTAAAGAGAAGGTGAAGGTGGCCGGCAAGCTTTATATTCCGGCAGCAGCGGCCTTTGTAGCAGGGTCTGCCTGTATCATTGGCGCATCGAGTATTCATCTGCACCGAAATGCGGCACTCGCAGCGGCGGCAAGTCTCACTGACGCAACCTTTAAGAGCTATCGTGAGGTTGTGAGCGAGAAGATCGGCGAAGAGGCCGAGAAAGATATTCACAAGGAAGTCGCTGCCAAAAAGATGGAAGAGCATACCCCTGAGACCAAAATCATCAATCTTCCGCACGGAGACGACACCACTTGGTGTTATGATCCTCTTGTAGATAGATATTTTTGGTCTACAAGGAATGTGATCGAGAACGCAGTCAACGTCTTTAATCGCCAGATGCGCTATGATATGCGTCTTTCGGTCAATGAATGGTTTGACACGCTCGGTCTTGACCATGCTGATCTTGCTGACGACCTTGGCTGGGACATTGATACCAATGGATATCTCGAGCTGACATACGATTCACGTCTTGATAAGACCGGCAAACCTGCTATGGTGCTCGTGTATACGAATCCGCCAAAGTATATCGGACTGTGACGCGAAAAAGTTTGACCGTATTACGAAGAAAGGCTTTGAGCCGTGGAAGATTCTGCGGCTCTTAGCTTTATATTTGAAAGGAGATTTATTATGAATAAACGTAACACTCAAATTGCGCAGAAGGTTTTTGCACTCACTCTCAAAAGCATTTGCGACGTAGAAAGCTACGCTCATAACTTTACTCGGGAGCAGAAACTCGCAGTTCTTAGGGAAATGGAAGATGCTCTTTGCATTTCTCTGAAGTTCGTTCGCGATCAGATTAAGACCCTCGGTGGTCATCCCTTTATCTGAGACGCGAAAAATTCATCTCGTTTTATGGAACCAATATGGTTACTATAAATTTCTAACATTTTAAGGAGGATACTACTATGGACGAAATGAACACTATGAACGAGGTTATGGATACCGAGAACACCGATATGGTGCCTACTCAGGACGAGAACCTGGTCATGACGGAGGACAACGCCGAAGATACTTCGAGCGGCATTCCTGCGATGCTTGTTGTCGGTGCAGTTGCACTGGCTGGCTACGGCATCGGGAAGCTGGGCGAGAAGGTCATTCGGAAGGTTGCTCCTGCGATCAAGGCCAAGGTTGCCGGTCTGAAGAAGCACAAGGGTACTGAGGAGTCCGAGCCGGTCGATGTGGAAGTCGAAGCCACTGAGGTGGAACCCGAGGAGGAAACGAAGTAACAAGGTTTGAGGCGAGAGCCGTGGAGAAATCTGCGGCTCTCTTCTTTTTATTTTGGAGGATAGCATGGCTGAAATCAAAATTCCGAATAATTCTTTCTCGTCGAAAAGCTCTCTTGACTCTACTACTCAGGGCAAAAAGCCTGAAGAGAAGAAGTTTAGCAAGGTTACGACGGGAAAGGTTATTGTAAAAAAGAAAAGTAACGCGAAAAAACTGGCTGATATTTTCATTCTTGGGGATATGGAACAGGTAAAGCAGAGTCTTATAAATGATTTGCTGATCCCTGGCACGAAAAATCTCCTTTACAATATCGCCAACACTGCTCTTTCGATGCTTTTCTTTAACAATCAGCGTCCTATGAACGGTTATTGGCAGCCGAATCAGTATCAGCAGCCCCCTCGTCCTTATCAGACCACCAGCTATTCGAGCTTTTATACCCAGAACCAGTATCAGCAGCAAGCGCCTGTTCAAAGCGGATATTCTCAGAACCAAGAAATAGTCTTTGGCTCAAGAGTAGATGCTGAGAACGTTCTTGACCAGATGAACGGAGCCCTCGCAACCTATGGCCAAGTCTCTGTCGCTGATTTTTATGACCTTATGGGTATTACAACGAGCTATGTGGACTATTCGTATGGCTGGTATAATCTGTCTGGTGCTCATGTACGGGCTGTGAATGGAGGGTTTGTAATCGACTTCCCACGAGCTGCTGCACTCAGAAAATGATATTTTGAAAGAAGGATTTATGGTGAAACGAATTGTGAAGGACATCTTTGCCGCTGTTGGTGTCATCACGGTGTGCAAGGCGTTTTGCGATAACTATGAAGTGAAAAGAAAGAGTGACGCGGATGATATTATTGTCCCTCTTGTATCTACTTCATGGAAATCGGTTACTTATGCGGATCGCGATGAAGCTGAGCAAATTCTTTCTGAACTGAAAGAAGCCATTGAAAAATGGCATTATGTCAGTGTTGCAGACGCTTGTGACTTGGCCGGAGTACCCTCAAATTACAGCGACACAAAAATCGGTTGGAAAAATCTTGACGGCGCGTCTGTCCGAGCGATTAAAAAGAAAGTCGCAACGTGTCGCACCGCCTATATTGGCGGAAAGGAAGAAATCGTAGATAGATACTACGTTTCTCTTCCTGATCCCATCAAACTCTAAGAAAGGAGCTTTATATTATGAAGTTTAATATGACTTCTGCTCTCGAATCCGCTTCGAGGCTTGCAAATAAACTCGCTTTCAAGGCGAAAAAGCATTCCCCCGAAATCCTTATTGCTGTCGGCGCTGTGTCTATCGTCACTGGCACTGTTCAGGCCTGCAAAGCTACTCTCAAAATGCAGGACGTGCTCGAGACTACGAGTGATAACCTTGAGAAGATTCACGGTCTTGAGGATGGCACTCTGAAGGTCAAAGAGGGAGAAACCTACACCGAAGAGGACGCTCGCAAGGATAAGACCACCGTTTATATTCAGACTGCCGCGAAGGCTGCAAAGCTCTATGCACCTGCGGTCATTCTCATCGGTGGCGGCCTTGGCTGCATGATCGGCTCTCATATCATCATGCGTCGGCGTTATGGTGCTGCGGTCGCTGCGTATTCGGCTGTCACCACTGCATTCAATGAGTACAAAGCTCGTGTTAAGGAGCGCTTTGGCGAGCAGACTCAGTATGAGCTGGAGCACGGTGTCAAAGCCGAGGAAGTTGAGACCACTGATGAAAACGGTAATAAGAAAAAAGAGACCGTCTATGTCGGCGACAAGATGATTAAGCATCCTTATAGCGTAGTTTTTGATGAAACAAACCCTTATTACGAGCGGGGAGCTGGGTATAATCTGATCTTCGTCAGGAACGTACAGGATGCCGCAAACCGTAAACTTCGTAAAAAGGGATACTTGTTCCTGAATGATGTCTACGACATGCTGGGTGTGCCCAATACTTATATCGGTCAGTTCGCCGGTTGGGTATGGGACCCTACAAATCCTCAGATCGATTCGTATGTGGATTTCGGTCTTTATGACGAAATGAATCCGCAGAAAGTAGCATTCCTTCAGGGTGACGAATACAGCGTCGTTCTGGACTTTAATGTTGATGGCAACATCATTGACAAAGTTGAAGGTATTGAAAAACGTCGTCAGGAAATTATGGGTAACTAATATTCTGTTTTAGAAAGAGGATCTATATTATGAAATTTGTGAATATTGCTAAACTCGCTCTTACTTTTGCCGCAGGTGTCTTCGCAGGTGCTTACTATATGCATACTCGTATGCGCGAAGAATACCAGAGCTATGCGGATGAACAGATCGAATCCATGCGTCAGCACTTTGCAGAAAAAGAAGCAAAGATGGACGAAGAAATCGAAAGTCAGGCGGTCAAGAAAGGGATTGATTTTGCCATGGAGAAACTCAATTTGCAGGATAGCGAAGGGAGAAGTATTTACGAGACCGATACTCGAACCTATGAGCTGATTCCGCCCGATGAATTTGGCGAAATCGATGAATTCGACACAAGTTTTCTTACCTACACTGCCGACGGTGTACTTTGCTATGACCAGACTGGCGAAAAGGTGGAAAATGTTCAGCGTACTGTTGGTCCGGACGCACTGGATAACATCGGCAAATTCATCCCGGATACAATTCATGTAAGAAACCATCTTTACCATAAGGATTACGAGATTTTGCGGAGTCTCGAAACTTATGACGAATTTATGAGTCCAAGAGAGGAGGGCACTGAATGATATATAACCCCACTGTGCAGCTTTATGAAGATTACCTCGTGACCGCCGTATGGCACAATGATAGTTTCCGAGGCCCCAGGTATCATCAGCTTTTCAGTTTTCTCTTTAATACGCCGTTTGTTCCGTCCATCGAGCTTGACCAGCCTAGAGCAAACGACGCTATTGATTTGCGTTACGCTTATGCCGACCAGTATCATATTCCATACGAAATCATCGATCGAGACCTCGGTGGACAAAATAGCTTTTGCTCGATGCTCGAGATGATGGTGGCGCTTTCTATTCGCATGGAAAACCACATCATGGAAGATAAGGACCTTGGGAATCGGACTGGTCAGTGGTTCTGGTCGATGATTGTTTCTCTCGGTCTTGACGGCATGGACGATACCAATTTCGATTCAGCAAAAGCTGCTGGAATCATACATCGCTTCAACACTCGCCAGTATGAACCTTGCGGGAAAGGCGGCCTTTTCACTGTACAGAATCCGACGATTGACATGCGAGGTATGGATATTTGGTATCAGATGCAGCATTGGATCGGAGAAAACTACATCGGGAAAGTCTAAAAATAGAAAGGAGGAGTCGCTTTGAATGCTTGATTTTCTGTTCATCTCAACGAGGCAGAAAAAGGGAATCGTTGAGATATATCCAAAGTTTATTATAAAGAAGTCAAGTGATCTCATGATTCGAGGTGGCGACTTCTATGCTATCTGGGTGGAAGAAAGGGGGCTTTGGTCGACTGACGAAGAGGACGCTTTGCAACTAATTGACAGGGAGCTTGACGCATATGCCGAAGGTCACAAAGGAATACTTGACCAATATCGTGTCTTACATATGTGGGATGCGGAAAGCGGCATGATTGATATTTGGCACAAGTATTGCCAGCGGCAGATGCGGGACAACTTCCACATGCTTGACGAGAGACTGATATTTTCAAATACAGCTATCTCGAAAGACATGTATGCTTCAAAGCGTCTTCCTTATGCACTCGAGAATTGTCCAATTCCAGCTTGGGATAGACTCATGAGCATTCTCTATGCTCCAAAAGAGCGAGAGAAGATTGAGTGGGCCATTGGAGCTATCGTGAACGGCGACTCTAAAACACTGCAAAAATTCATGGTGCTTTATGGTCCTCCTGGTTCGGGCAAATCGACGGTGCTTAACATCATTCAGCTTCTCTTCGAAGGATATTACTCTGTTTTTGACGCAAAGGCTCTTGGTTCTAGCTCAAATGCGTTTGCCCTAGAAGCGTTTAGGACGAATCCGCTTGTAGCTATCCAGCACGACGGCGATCTATCCAGAATTGAGGATAATACCAGAATCAACTCTCTTGTATCGCACGAGAGCATGATGGTAAATGAGAAATTTCGTTCCGCATATGCTTCCCGCTTTAAGTCGTTTCTGTTCCTTGGTACAAACAAACCTGTTAAGATATCTGACTCAAAATCTGGTCTTTTGCGAAGACTTATCGATGTCGAACCAACCGGAGACAAAATACCGGCAAAAGAGTATTTTCAGCTTACTGAACAGGTGAAATTCGAACTCGGAGGAATTGCTTGGCATTGCAAAGAAGTGTATGAAGGTGACGTTCGTAAATACGATGGATATATTCCACAGCGTATGATGAGCGCGTCAAACGACTTTTACAACTTCATCATGGATTCGGCTCTGGTGTTTGAGAAAGAGGACTCTGTGAGTCTTAAAACTGCTTGGGAGATGTATAAAACATTTTGCGAGCAGACCGGTGTACAGTATCCTTCAAGTAGGAGAGCTATCAAAGAGGAGCTGAGAGATTACTTTCGCAATTATATCGAACGAGGCGTCCTTGAAGACGGCACAAGAGTAAGAAATTACTACTATGGCTTTCGAAAGGAAAAAATAGGAGAAATCGAGGAGGAAATAAAAGAAGAGACCAAAAAGATAGAGTCATGGCTTGCGTTTGGCGAGCAGCATTCTCTACTTGATGATATTTTGGCCGATTGCCCAGCGCAATATGCGTCCGGAGAAGGAACGCCTTTGCGTAAATGGCAAAACGTCAAAACAAAACTTAAAGACCTTGACTCCTCAAGACTTCATTATGTCAAAGTGCCGGAAAACCATATCGTAGTTGACTTTGATATTCCGGGAAAAGACGGAAAGAAGGACTTTGAGGCAAACCTTGCAGCGGCTTCTAAATTTCCGAAAACTTATGCCGAGCTCTCGAAATCAGGAGCCGGGATTCATCTTCATTATATTTATTCTGGAGATGTAAATAAGCTTTCAAGAATTTATGAAGAGCACATCGAGGTGAAGGTCTTTAATGGAAATGCATCTTTGCGAAGAATGCTATCTCAGTGCAATGATATTCCCATTGCTACCATCAATGCTGGCCTACCCTTAAAAGGAGAGACCCCTGTGAAAAACGTAAAGGAGATTAAATCAGAGAAGGCTTTGCGTATCATGATCGCTCGAAACTTAAACAAAGAGTATCATGGGTATACAAAGCCTTCTATTGATTTCATTTGGCAAATACTGGAAGATGCTTACGCGAGCGAGCTTCGATACGATGTGACGGATATGCGCAATGCGGTTCTTGGCTTTGCTGCTGGGAGCCATAATAACGCGGATTATTGCATTAGGAAAGTCGGTTCGATGCACTTTAAGTCAAAAGAGAAAGAAGTGGAGCTTGACGAAAACGGAGAGGCTCCTATCGTGTTCTTTGACGTGGAGGTGTTTCCGAACCTTTTTCTCGTATGCTGGAAACTCGCAGGCGAAGACAAACCCGTCATTAAGATGGTCAACCCTGGACCGAGAGAGATTGAAGAGCTTTTGAGGTATCGTTTGGTCGGATTTAACTGTAAAAAGTATGATAATCACATGCTTTATGGGTGCTTGATTGGTTTTAATAATGAACAATTATATAAACTGAGTCAATCGATCATAAACGATAAGCAAGGTTTCTTTGGAGAAGCATATAACCTCAGTTACACGGATATTTATGATTTCGCTTCGACAAAACAAAGTCTCAAGAAATTTGAAATCGAACTCGGGATTCATCACCAGGAACTCGGCCTTCCCTGGGATCAGCCTGTTCCCGAGGATCTTTGGGATAAGGTTGCTGACTATTGCGAAAATGATGTTCGGGCGACCGAAGCAGTTTTCAACGCGAGAAAAGGTGACTTCTTAACAAGAGAAATACTAGCAACCATAAACAATACTAACGTAAATGAATCCACAAACAATCTTACAACAAAAATGATATTCGGAAATAATAAACATCCAAAGCTTGTGTATACGGACTTAAAAACGGGAGAAACTGAATGAAAAGTAGTGCTCAAGTTAAAGGATGTATCACAGGAATCTTGATACAAATTGTCGAAACCGGAGAACTCTTTGATACTCGCACCAAATGTGCAGAAGCGTTGGGTGTCACAGTAGGCGCAGTATCAATGTGCTTAAACGGAAAAACGCATACCTGCGGTGGATATCATTTAAGAGCCGTTAGAAGATATAGAACTATTCGCCTAACCGAGGATCTGACAAAACAATTAAACAATCTTGTTGGAAAATCAATTGAGTGGAGAGAATACTCAAAGGCTCGAAATGTTTATGTGTCATCTGAAGGAGATGTTGCAAAATGGAGACTGGGTAAATTATATTTGTTAGATCAGCATGAAATAAATAGTGGTTATCTGTGTGTTTCTATCTTTGATAAGACTGAAACAAAGAAACATCGAAGGAGTACAGAGCTTGTGCACCGAATCGTCGCAGAAACATTTCTTGAAAACGATGACCCGCTCAATAAGAAAGAGGTAAATCATTTAGATGGAAATAAACACTGCAACGCGATTGACAATCTAGAATGGTGCACTAAATCTCAAAACATGAGGCACGCTGTTGATAACGGTCTTGCTAAAACGGAAAGAGTTATGGTTTTGGAAACTGGAATTTTATATCCGTCTTCGGTTGAATGCGCCAAAGCAATAAACGGAACAGTTTCTGGAATACATGACTGCAAAACGGGAAGGCAAAAACAGCATCGCGGATACCACTTTTATTTTCCGCCATCGGAGGACGAACTAATGCAGAAAATTATAAATTCATTTCCTGATTACGAACTCAGAAAAGTAAAAAAGATTGATTCGCAAGGGAATCCATATTTTGTGTATGAAAATTGGTATCGAGGCGTAAATGTCGGCCGAGGAGGGTATGTTGTTGGAAATCCCGGAATGTACACAGATGTGGTCTTACTAGATGTACAAAGTATGCATCCCCACTCTATCATCGCCCTTAATTACTTCGGAGAATATACACAAAAGTATAAAGATTTGCTTGATCTTCGGCTTCTCATCAAACATGGAAAACTTGATGAGGCTAAGAAGATGTTTAATGGAAAACTAGCGCCATATCTCGACGATCCTGCAACAGCCAAACAGCTTTCTAAAGCAGCCAAGATTGCGTTAAACGCATGCTACGGCTTAACTGCGGCTAATTTTGATAATCCTATGAGGCACCCCAAAAACGTCAATAACATTGTGGCTCTTCGTGGCGCACTTTTTATGAAAACGCTTCAAGACAAAATCGAGGCGAAAGGTTTTGATATTGTAGCCATAAGAACAGATTCCATAAAAATTGTCTCTCCAACAAAAGAAATAATTGATTTTTGTATGGAATTTGCTAAATCCTATGGTTATACATTTGAGTTTGAATGCGTTTATTCCAAAATTTGCCAAATCGATAAAACAAACTATATCGCTCGATACGCAACTGCCGATTATTGTCAAGAAAAATACGGATATATCCCAGACGAAAATAAGGAATCTGGAGGGGAATGGACCGAAACAGGTGCTACATTTCAGGTTCCTTATATTTTTAAGACACTTTTTACGCATAAGCCAATCGTGTTTGATGATTTGTGTGAAACAAAAGAGGTAAAGAAAAGTGGCGCTATTTATCTTGACATGAACGAGAGACTTCCTGAAGGAGAACACAACTATATTTTTGTTGGAAAGGTTGGTCAGTTTACCCCGGTTAAAAACGAAGCAAATGGGGGAGAACTCGTAGTTAAGACCGACACCGGAAAATATAATTCAGTTCAGGGGGCATCTGGATATCGATGGATGGAAAGCGAAGTTATTAGGAAATTGTATAGTGATCCGTTTGATATTGTTGATATGGATTACTATACAAAACTCGCCGATGAAGCTGTCGATGCCATTAACAAATATGGTGACTTTGAATGGTTTGTGTCTGACGACCCCGGTATTGCGCCTTGGGATTCTCCTGGGCCTCCCTGGGACGAAGGACCGACTGCATATGATGTGAGGTAATTGATATTATGAAATACAACATTAACTTTCCGAAAAATCCGTTTGACGAAGAAGCATACATCAGATTGATCTTGATCCAGAGAGAACTTCATAGCGAGATGGCTGAGAACATCCGCTTGAAGCGAGAACTTGATGATCTTAAGAAAAAACGTGATATTCCCTCCGCTTATCCCAAATCCACGTTTGGTCTTGTCTATCAAGAATGCAAAATTCGTCCTACTTTTGCCATCGACAAGGTTCTCTTTAATCCTCCTGCCACGATTGTCTTCTGGCTGGATGGTACAAAGACTGTCGTCAAGTGCAAAGAAGGCGAAGAGTTTTCAGAGTGGGCTGGTATTGCACTATGCCTTGCGAAGAAACTGTACGGACCGAATTTCCATAAGATTTTTAAAACCCATTGCTCTGATCTTGAGAAAGCCGTGAACGACATGACTGATGAGGAAATTACGGAAGCGGTAAGAGAGGGGATTAAAAATTCCGGCGCGAAATAATCATCGCCATTTATGGAGGTGATAAGCATGACCACTGTAAATGATATTGGTGAAGAAATGCTGAAAGTTCAAAGACAAATTACTTTTCTGAAATCAAAACGTAAGAAAACAAACGAAGATGTCGAGGAGATATTTATCTTGAACCGTTATTACAACATTTTGTTCACCGATTACATGGCCAAAACAAATTAACCCAAAAGGGAGCCACTAGAGAAATCTGGTGGCTTTTATTTTTTCACAAAAAGAAAGGAAATTTACATTATGACTACTTCTACTAACCGTAACGCCGTTGTCCGTCTTGACGACACTCGCTTCATTTTCCGCACGAACTTCTCTGGCGATCCTGAGCGTGATCGCTTTGGTTCGAACCGTCGCCAGTTTAATGTCGTCATCCCTTCTGACCAGCAGGCACATGACCTTGAGATGGCCGGGGTGAATGTTCGATGGACGCAGCCGAATCCGAACTACACTTATGATGGTGAGTTTATTTCTCGGCCCTTTGTCAGGGTAAATGTCAACCTTGAGTCCAAGTGGCCCCCTGAGATTTACCTGATCGCTCCGAATGGTGTGAAGACGCTGCTCACTCCTGAGACCGTTGGAGTGCTCGACAGCATTCGAGTCAAGAATGTCTGCTGCCAGGCGAAGATGGCCGAAAAGAAAAATCAGCCTGGCGCATACACCCTCTACGCTCAGTATGTCTACGTCGAGCAGGCGGCCGATCCGTTCCCTGATCCTTACGCCAATCGTTACGCAGCTGTTCCCGAAGGAGACACCGAGCTGGCTCCTGCGAGTGAAGACGACATGCCCTTCTAAGCTTGATATTTGCTGAACTGACTGGTGCCCACGTCGCAGCTAAGGCGTTCTAGAAAGTTCAGTTGATATATTGCCACTTCGAGGGGACTTGAGGTGGCTTTATTTGGGACATTAGCTTAATGGTTAAAGCTGGCGGCTCATAACCGCTTGACTGGGGGTTCGAATCCCTCATGTCCCACCATTTATATTTTGAAAGAGAGGTTTGGCCATGAATGAAAGAAAAAGAGGATATCGGAAAGAACCAGTAAATTGTCAAATTTGCGGGAAGCTCATACCAAACGCTTATGCTTCGAGAAAATACTGTGATGATTGTCGAAAGAAAATTAGACGAAGGTATGATGGAAAACATCACGAAGACCATCGAAGAGCGTACGAAGTTGTTATAGATGAGATAAAAAGCGAGCTCGAACCCGAATCTATATTCCCAATTCGACCACATAAAACCATTCGAGAAATTGTCATCGAAGCAGAAAAAGAAGGACTGACTTATGGAAAATACGTTGCAAAATACCATTTGTAGGAGGTTGATATTTTGGCTGGCATAAGTCTTTATGATTACCAACTTGATGCACTTAAGCGAATGCACAACGGCTGTATTCTTTGCGGTGGAGTTGGTAGCGGTAAGTCAAGAACTGCACTTGCTTACTTTTATGTAAAACACGGAGGTGAAGTAAACACTGAAGAATATGTTCCGATGGATGATGTGAAGATACCCAATCTTTATATTATCACGACAGCTAGAAAGCGCGACACTTGTGAATGGGAAGAAGAACTCATTCCGTTTTTGCTTTCGCCAAATAGAGAAATCAATCTCTATCATAATCGTGTTATTATCGATTCTTGGAACAATATCGAAAAACACGATATGGCTAAGAACGCTTTCTTTATATTTGACGAGCAGCGTGTCGTTGGAAAAGGCGCGTGGGTAAAAAGCTTTCTTAAAATCTGCAAAAGTAACGAATGGATACTGCTATCGGCCACACCTGGCGATACTTGGCAAGATTACATTCCGGTCTTTATAGCAAATGGGTTTTATCGAAATCGAACTGAGTTTAATGAAATGCATTGCATTTATAGTCGATTTTCAAAATACCCGAAAATAGAACGTTATTTGAATATAGGCAGACTCATTCGCCTTCGCAACAGGATTTTGGTCGATATGGACTTCAAGCGGCAAACCATTAGTCATCACTACGATATGTTAGTGGACTACGATCGTTCAACTTATAAGGAAATCATCAAAACACGATGGAATCCTTACAAAAACGAACCGATCAAAGATGCCGCTGAGATGTGTGGATTACTTCGAAAGATTGTGAATCTTGCACCTGACCGCTTCACAGCTTGCATCGAAATCATTTCTGGTCATCCAAAAGTCATCATCTTTTATAATTTCGATTATGAGCTCGAGTCACTTATCGATATGTGTGCAGCGGACGGGATTGAGTATGCTCAATGGAACGGGCATAAGCATCAGTCTATTCCAGAAGGCGATAGATGGGCATATCTTGTGCAGTATACAGCAGGAGCCGAAGGATGGAACTGTATCAAAACAGACACCATTATATTCTTTTCGCAAAATTATTCATACAAGGTTATGGTGCAAGCTGCGGGAAGAATTGATCGGCTAAATACGCCATATCGAGACCTTTACTATTATCACCTGAAGAGCCCTTCTTCGATTGATATTTCGATTGCAAGGGCACTCAAGCAAAAGAAAAACTTCAACGAACGCAAATTCATGGATGGAGGAGAAAAATATGATTAACCTTTATAACGGCAGCGAACCCATTATCAATCCGTGGCTATTTTATCTTGCAGATGTAGTATCTGCTTTGAAAGTGACACTAATCATCTTGAGCATCGGGCTTGTAATCGGCTCTTTACTCTATCTTTATATATGGTATGAAAATACGGAATATAAGATAGATACTGAAGAAAACATTAAACTTAGAAAAACTTGGCTCAAAGGAGCTAAGATGTGCCTTATAAGTGCTATCATAACGTTTATCGTCGGCATGATGGTCCCGAAAGAGAGAACACTTTATGCTATGGCCATTGCAAGTGCTTTAACTCCCGATACCGTTCAGCTTATCTATGATAAAACAGGGCAGACCGCGACTGATATTTTGAACGGTGGCGGCGAGTTCATCGAGGACATTGTTGACTATGGAGTTGACAAGATAAACGAAATGAGAAACGTGGAACCCATCGAAACGGAGGACAATGCAGAATGAAAGAGAAATACGTAAAGCTTAGCGACGTCATCGCGATGCTCAGTTCGGACATAAAGAACACGAATGACGCTAAATCCAAAATTGAAGGAAATGACATCAGCGCTCAAAATAGAAAAGCGGCTTGTGATATTCTTGCAAAACATACCTCGGTTTTATTGATGACTGCGCTGAATCATCTGAAAATCTATGAGTTCGAAGACGGAAAGAAGTGAAACTGATGAGAAACCCTTCGAAGAAAACGCTCAAGCACATGGCGAGAGTAGCACTCGGACAAAATGATCCTTACAATCCCATAAATAGAAATATTCGCAAATGGGAAAAGATGTTTCCGAAGCTTGCTGCGAGAGAACGCTGGAGGTTTTTCTATTACTACAATAAGATGCTTGTGTTTGCCAGGAGCTCAAAGAAAGAAAACGGACAAGTAGGATGAACTATTCAAAGAAACACCTTAAGCATCTTTTTCATAAATATTGCAATATTGCTTTGGTGGATATAATCTCAAAGTTTTTGGTAATTCTGGCCATGACAGAATTGCTATATATCACTGGTATAATCAATTAGAGCACAGTCTTTACCGTAAGTGCGAAAGGAAGGCAAAACGATGAAAGAAAACGAGACAATTCAGTACATCAATAAAACAGCACTTTTGAATGAGCTTTTATATTTGAAAGAAGCTGCCAGAAAAGTAAAACCGAAAGAAACTTATATTCTCATCGCTAAGAACAGGTTTATAAAGGATCTTGACTGGTTTATTGAGATTGTGGATAACTATCCGAGTCCTAACTATACTCTGCCTGCATTCTTTAAGGAGGATTCGAAATGAAAAGCTATGAACAACAATGCGCGGAGAAACTCGAGGATATTAACAAGACCTTGAAAGAGCTTACCAAGGCGATCCGTGATATTTCCTTTAGTACAAAACTCGCAAGAGAAGATCTTGCGGAGATGAAAAGAATTCTTAAAGAAGCCAAAGAATCTGATCCTGAGATTTTTATCAACGACTATATTAGCAAGGAGGATTAACAATGATTAAAGATTCTGGTGAGCGTACTGAATTTTCCACTGGGGCTGTTCGGGACATGAAACGAGGCGTTGGTCGCATGGACCTCCTGCCTTGGTATGGCATCATGGAAGTTTCTAAGCATTGCGAGGAGGGCGCAGAAAAGTATGGAGAACATAATGTGGATAAAGGAATTCCGCTGCATTCTCTTTGTGATAGTGCCGCTCGTCATCTCGCTAAGTTCATCGCTGGAGAGACGGACGAAGATCACTTAAGAGCTGCTTGCTGGAATCTTCTCTGGGCTCTCAATCAGCGCAAGACTCATCCTGAGCTTGATGATTTATATTCTCATAAGGAGAATACCGCAGGCGAAACCCGCAGAGAAGCGCCTCGTCCGCTCACAAGGGATGAGATTCTCCAGCGTTGCAGAGATGCCCAGGATGTCTATGTGGTATCTAAATCTGAAATGTTTCGGAGTGGATGGCACTATCTTCAGTTTGCTATCCCCGAAGACAAGAGCGATCCTTTGCGCGTTTTTATGTGTCCGCTGGAAGGAGAATGGTATAAAATGGTCCTTTATACTCCTGAAGAGTTCGAAGTATATGATACCGATCCGTCCGAGAGTTTGAAGGAAACTAAAGACAATGGCATCGAGCCCAAAGAGCCCACCGCTATTGAACCGCTTTCCAAAGAACTTCTTCTTGGAATGAACGGGAGATTTGTGTATTTAATGCAGAGTGTGAGTTTGGGGCGTCCTAAGGAAGACATTAACGACAATGTGGAGCTTGGATGGGTCAGAGTCAAAGTCGTTGAGGATGATATTTTCATCGTAAGCGAAGATGACGACCAGAATGTCGTAGCCGAAGTGAAGTTTGATCCTAGCTGGATGCGCTGCTACATTACCAATCCCATTACTAAAAAGAAGGAATGATATTTTTGAAAGGAGAATGATTATGGATACTGCAGGAAATGATAAAGACTAACTGCTATGTTACTGACCCGAAACTCTTAGGGAAGGATGATATTCGTGATTGATCCGTACCATCTCGAGGCTAATAAAGTCGCTGCTAGATTGGAAATGCTTTCGAAAGAATTATGTGCGAATGAGACGATAAACACTTGGTGCGAAATAGTATCGAAAACCGTAAGTGAACAGCGTGACGGAGGCCAAAGCCCAGAAAAGGAGTAATGCCTATTGACTTGCTACGAAAAGCTGCTCGAGATGGATGGTGATACAGTGTATTCTCTTGCTAAAGACATGTATTTCACAGTTACTATTCAGCACGGGCATGTGTATCTTGGGTGCAAAGGATATTTGCCGACGAGAGTATTTGAGGAGACAGTTGATTCTCTTCATCTATGTCCTGTATATCTCGGGCCAATGATTAAGAGTGAAGTTAGAGAGGAGTGATACTTTATGAATAACTACTATGATCATGTATGCCTTTGGTTAAAGGCCAACAAACCGGATTATATTTTGGTGAGATTTCATTACCTAACCGGTCTTCCCAACGAGTATTACTGGTATCTCGAACCCGTGGATTACATTGACGGCGTTTTATGGGTTGGTGCTAATATTGATTTCGAAGGATACATCGCTAAATTTCCAAAGGAAGGTACCCTACGATTCTTCAAATTCACAGAACCCGGTGAGAAAGAGGAGATATGAATGACCGAAAGAGACAAGCTTGTGTATAAGTTGGGAATGCTTAAGATGTCAAAGATCATCAACAACGCTATTAAGGAATCGGATATCATCAAAGCTATTAAGGAATCGGATATCATCAAACAGAACGATTCTAAATATCTGATGGGCGTTCATGATGCGTGGAATGTCGTGTTTAATTCCATAAATTCAACGATTGACGACATCAATTCGGATAAGTTTCAAGGGGAGGAGATCTAATGGATTATAAAGAGCGCCTTGTATACCTCAAAAAGAAACTTAGTAAGATGGACGATCAGTTTGTTATCGCGGAGGATGAGAACGGAATCGATGTGGCTTACATCGCCGCCGATGACTATGATGGATTCAATTCCGTTGATCTCTATTTTACAGGAAACGACTGTAGCATGACCATCGGGGGTTGCTTAATTTGCACCCCGACACCAAACTCTATAAACTCGAGAAAGGAGATGAAATTTAATGGAATCTGAAAACTGGAAAGAAGTGGACTTTAAGACCTATTGCCCGAAATGCAAATACAAAAAACTCGAAGAAACCAAAGACCCTTGTAACGAATGTCTTACGGAAGGAGCGAGGATTAACACAAGAAAACCTCTCAGGTTCAAAGAAAAGGAGTGATATTTTATGAAAAAAGAGTATTTTGAAGCTTTGAAGGAATTGAAAATTGCACGAAATCATTTTGATAACGCTTCGCCTGAGTACATTGACGCTGCTATTATGGAGCTTTTGATGGCCGAAGCCAAAGTAGGAGCAGTCTACCATGAATAATTTTTGGGAGAAGTTTGCAGACTTTTTGGGAAGGACGCTGGCGAGTTTGATTGTGATATTTGCTATTGCGATTATTGCGTCGGCTGGACTTAAATGTCTGTGGTTTATTTGGACAAGATTCTTGGTGTGGTAAAATTTATGATAGGAAAGAGGCTTTGGGAACTTCTCAGAGTCTCTTTTATTTTTGTAAACTGAAAGGAGAAACAGCAATGGAAATGGAAGAACTTACAAGAGAAGAAGCAATCCGTCGGCGACAAAATCAAGCCGTCATCAATTCTTTGGATGCGAGAAATTGGTACGACACCCCTTGCTATGAGGTAGAAAGATCTGTAAAGGTGACGGATAACATAATCGAAACCGAAACATCTTTAATTCCTCATGATATAAAATGCGAAAGCAGCTTTGATCCCATCAAGGTTCCTTTGCCTAGAGAAGAAGTGAACGAAGAAAGTAGCATTTTTGAAAAGATCCTTCTCTGGCTTGAAGATCGAGTGAACGAACTTAACGATCTTTTGAGTATGATTCTGGAATGATATTTTTGAAAGGAGAATGATTATGGATACTGCAACGTACAAGTACAAACTTGTTGTAATTGGTTTTGACATGGTGCCTAGGGAAATTGGTAATTATACCATGTTCGAGATTCAAGATTTCGCGAGATACGCAAAGGCGATTAACCCGTGCACGACTGCTACCATATCTACCTTTGGTTCGGTGGCGATTGTCGTTCAAAAAAAAATCGATACTAGTTATTCGGCGTGTACCGCATTTGATGGAAAGGAGAATTAATTATGAAATTCGTCGATCCTAGCTTTGACATCCTGACTGATATTTCCAGCGGTGGTATCAAAGAGCTCAAGCATATGCAAATAGATAGTCCAAGACAAAATCAAGCCGTCATCAATTCTTTGGATGCGAGAAATTGGTACGACACCCCTTGCTATGAGGTAGAAAGATCTGTAAAGGTGACGGATAACATAATCGAAACCGAAACATCTTTAATTCCTCATGATATAAAATGCGAAAGCAGCTGCATAAATAAAAAGAAAAGTATTTTTGATGGGATGTTTGATTTCCTCGAGGAGCTAGTGAGCGAACTCAATGGTATCATTGCCTATGTTTTAGGAGATTATTAAATTTTAAGAAAAAGGAGGTAAAGGAGAATGATTGATATTTCCAAAACCCGTGTGAGCGGCTTTGAAGCGGCTATAAGAGGTATGCGCAATCCGCTTGAGAGCTGGGAGAGGTCGGACTCAAAAGATGAAATCTGGTACGATGAAAAAAGCGGAAATGAGTATGACTATCATGTGGGTGAAAACGATCTTGCTCTTATGAGAAAGCTCGCTGCGGCTGGAGACGATCATGGGAAGTTTGCAAGATTCATTCATGTTTCGGCTGATATTTTGGCTCCGAGGTACTGGTGGGCCGAGTATTCGACATATAAGGTAGGAACCGTTGAGAATAGCTGCTCGACGATGCATTGTATTCATAAAAAAATGTTCGTTCCGAGCGATTTTAGCAACGAGCATCTTACGGAAGAAGGATTCTATGGTCTTTCAACCATTATTGATATTTTGAATCATAAAAGAAAAACCTACCTCGAAACCGGCGACAAAGAAGCTTGGTACGCAATGATTCAACTGCTTCCTCAAAGCTACAACCAGCTTCGAACAGTCGATCTTAACTATCAGGTCCTTTGGAAAATGTATAAGGCCAGGAAGGATCATAAGCTCGACGAGTGGCATACGTTCTGCGATTGGGTGAAGAGCTTGCCGTACTTTTGTGAGATTTATGGGATTTGAAATAAGGAGTGATATTTATGGCGTTTTTAACAAAGGAAGAATGCGTCCGTCGGCATAGACTTTTGTGGAACTACGTTGCAGATCAGATCTTAGAGCAGAAGAAGGTGCCTTGGAACTATAAAGTGAAAGCGTTTGAGCACTTTGGATGGAGTGTACCTATCGGTAGTATCTTTAGTTATTGCTGGGGATGTTATTACGATAGTATGAAACGCCTTGAAATGGTGGATGATCCTAAATACATAAAAGAAAGCGAAGTGAAAATTTGTCCGTATTGTTTGTTCAACTGGACTTCCGATGAAAATAATTTTTGCAGCAAGCATGACACATTGTTTAACCGGTTTATGAATTCGAAGCGTATCAATGACTGGAAAGAGGCCGCTAGAATCGCTCGAGAAATTGCCAATATGCCGGTAAGGGAGGACGTGTAAAAAGGCTTTATAACTAACCTAGGTTAGAATTAGGAGGTGATCTCAAATGAGTGATATTCTAACACTAAAGGAGACAGCAGAATATTTGCGTGTTAGTGGACAAACCGTTTACAACATGATTAAGGATCGTCGAATCAAGGCATACAAAGTCGGGCGTGAATGGAGATTTTTCAGATCTGATATTATGAAATATTTGGAATCAACATCTGGAAATCGAATTCTTTCCACGAAGGATGAAGAGGCTAATAAAGATAAAAAGGAGTGATACTTATGCAGCTTTCGACCGAAAAATTCTACGAAATCTTGAATGGCGTTTGGGATACTGGGCCGGAACAGACCGCTGAAGCAAAGAAAATGAGGTCTAAAAACCCCGATCTTGCCTTCAAGCAGGGCTATTATGCGGCTCTCGGGGATGTTCTCGAGCAGTTTGAGGCGGTTTGCGAAGCTTTTTCGAAGGGTCAAAGAGATTATTAAAGCTTAAAAGGAGTGATATTTTGAGATGAGGCATAGAATTTTGACTGTAATTTTGGGGCTTTGTGTGCTCTTTGGGGTCATTTTAGCCTTGCCTGGATGCTCTTTTAGTAAGGAAAACGGCGAAACATACGCTTATATTTTCTTTCCGAATGGAAAAATGTTGGTTTCGGGAGAAGTTGAGAGCGCTACACATGGGTCAAATGGCTTCTTTAGCATTACGATTGACGGGATTGAGTATCAAACACATTGCATGAATGTAGTTTTTGAAACAAAAAGGACTGATATTTGATGAAAATTAACCACACAAAGCGACTTTATTGCGAAGTTTTGAGTAGGGCGCTCAATAAAAGAGGCCCTGAATACCGAGAAATCATAAGAAATCGGCTTGATCGGGTGCTTGAAATGCGTCATTTGAGCCTCGAAACCACTGATTTTAATGAAACAAACGAGATTTCAAACATCATTTTGAAGGTTTGGCAGGACATTGATGATGCAAAACCGGACAATTCTTGGCTCAAAAGAGGTGTTGACAAAGCGAGAAAACAGTGATAACATGACTTTAAATAAGCAAAATATAGGAACTCGAGGTGGTAAAATGATACCTATGGTTGGAAATATTAAGGCTTGGACGGTCATTTGGAACCTGCTTTTGATCAGTTTTACAGGCGGTTTATGGCTTCTTGTCTTGATTGTCTGGTGGCTTTGCAAGCAGCTTTTCAGTAAAAAATCTTGACATTTTAGCCCAAAAAGGGGAGGTTTTGCGATTTTTGCAGGGCCTCTTCTTTTTCAAAAATGACGAAATTTAACGAAAAAAATTGCGAAATTTTCTGCCCACTTTTTATTTTGAAAAACTGTCCATGGACAGAAATTTTTGACCAAAAACTGTCCAGAGTAGCAAAAAGTGCGAGATTTTGGTCAAAAATGGACAATTTTGTGGCCAAATGGCCAGTTTTGCCCACTTTTCAAAAACCAAAAGTGGGCAGAAAAAATGACGTATTTACGTTATTTTTTTGTCGAAAATGGCCAAAATGGACAGAAACCCACTTTTTTTCTTTTACTTAATATATAGAAAAATAAAATATATATAGTAATAGAGAAAAATTTCTGGGTTTCTGTCCACGAAGTGTTTTTTTGTTCAAAATTTAAAAATTTCAAAACAAATGAAAGGAGACTAAAATGGGTGACTTCTATTACCTGACAAGGAATGAGGATGGTGTTTATGAATGGATGTTAAAAGATAAATTTGGAAATGATATTTATTGTTATTATAACGGGTATACGGAGTTACACATAAAAGTGAGACAAAATGTTTAGACATAAATTGCGGTGGAGAACTTTATCCTTTACCAGGAGCAAGATGGGTTTGTGGTAGATGCGGAAAAGAATACAATGAGAAAGAGCTACTAAAAGTTAGTGACGAAGAATTTGGCTTTTACCAGTATCCTAACGCCAATCGTGCAGCAGCCATTGATTTTGAAGCATATTTTGGTTTCTTAGAAGGAATGTTCGATCAAAAGTAAATATGAGCGCTCCATAGCATTTCGCGAAAAAAACACGCTGTGTTATGGAAGGGAGAGTAGAGTATGGCCCGGATTGAAATGAAATCCGAGTTGTGCTCTACTTTTTTCTTTTGAGAAAGGAGGAATAAGGACCGCAATGCTCGAAAACAAATTTAAGCAAAATCTAGTTAAGGAGCTAAAGGAGAAGTTTCCTGACTGTATGGTTTTGCATCTTGATCCAAATGAGATTCAAGGCGTGCCTGATATTTTGATTCTTAACGGATCAAAATGGGCCGCCCTTGAAGGAAAAAAGTCTAAAGATGCGCAACACAGGCCGAACCAAGATTATTATGTTGCGAAGATGAACGAGATGTCGTATGCTGCGTTCATTTACCCTGAGAATAAGGAGGAAATCATAAATGATCTGGAACGAACATTTGCGCCAGAAGGGTCAGCACGCCTTCTTGGGCGCGAGTAAGTATCACTGGATCAATTATGATCCTGAGAAGATTGGTCTTGCGTATCGTAATTTTCTTGCGACGGCTAGAGGAACCGAGCTTCATGATTTCGCTGCAAGATGCATTCGACTTAATCAGAAGCTTCCCCGTAGTAAAAAGACTCTCAATAGCTATGTCAATGATGCGATTGGCTTTCGTATGAACCCTGAGCAGGTGCTTTATTATAGCGATAACTGTTTCGGGACCGCGGATGCCATTTCGTTCAAAGACAATATCCTCAGAATACATGACCTTAAAACCGGAGCTGTTCCTGCACATATGGAGCAGCTCTTAGTTTATGATGCACTGTTTTGTCTGGAGTACAAGGTGAAACCAACTGATATTTTCATCGAAGATAGAATCTATCAAAATGATGATATCATTGTGGCAACCCCTTCTCCTGAAGATGTACAGAGTATCATGAACAAAATTGTTGAATTTGACAGAATCATTGACGGAATTAAACGTGAGGTAGCGGTATGAGTAGAATCGAAGAAGACATCAAAGCCTATTATGGTGTCGAATGGGTCAATGGTAACAGAGAAGGCTCTGTTCTTGAGCATTACGGCACCAAACGTCACTCTGGCCGCTATCCTTGGGGTTCTGGCGAAAATCCTTATCAAAGTTCAGGCGATTTTCTTTCTCGCGTGAATGAGCTCAAAGGAAGCGGTAAAAGCGAACGAGAAATTCTCGATATTATCAATTCTGAACTTCCTAAAGAGTATCAGCTTGGTACAACTGAATTCCGTGTTGCGCAGCGTAGGGCTAAACATGATCGTAGGCAGCTTCAGTATGATCGAATTCGAAGTCTAAAAGAAGATGGGCTTACTGCCACCGAGATAGGCCGAGAAATGGGGCTGAATGAATCTACCGTTCGTTCTATTCTCAATTCTGGTGTTACAGAGCGCGTTGGCCGTGCCGAAGAGATTGCAAAGACCCTCAAAGATGAAGTCGATCGCAAAGGTATGATTGATATTTCTGAGGGTGCCGAGCGTGTTCTTGGGGTTACAGAAGGCCAGCTTGACGAGGCTGCTTATATTCTCGAAGCCGAATATGGCTATAAGAGATATGGCGTAGGCGTTAAGAATACGACGAACCCTCGCCAGCAGACAAATACGACCGTTCTTGCTAAACCTGAATTTGACCAGAAATATGCCTATCAACATCAGGACCAGATTCAGGCTCTCGGAGACTATCATTTCGATAGTGATACAGGTGTCGCGAGAAAGCTCCAGCGGCCTTCTAGCCTCGATTCTTCTCGTGTAGCAGTGCGTTATGCAGAAGATGGCGGCATTGATAAGGACGGCGTGATCGAGATTCGTCGTGGTGTTGCTGATCTTGACCTTGGAAAGAGTCATTACGCACAGGTTCGCATCCTTGTGGATAGTACGCATTACCTCAAAGGCATGGCTGTGTATTCCGATGACCTTCCTGAAGGAAAAGACATTGTGTTTAATACCAACAAGCACAAAGATGTTCCGATGATTGGTTCCAAGGACAATACAGTACTGAAACCTATCAAGTCCGACCCCGATAATCCTTTCGGTGCAGCTATTAAAGCAAATGGTCAGAGTGACTATGTTGGGGCCGATGGAAAACGTCACCTTTCGCCTATCAATAAACTTAAAGAAGAAGGCGATTGGGATACAATGAGCCGAAGTGTTTCTTCGCAGTTCCTTTCCAAGCAGCCTGCCAAACTAATTGAAAATCAGCTGAAGCTCACAGTGGCCGATTACAAGGAAGAATACGATGAGATTATGGCCTACACTAACCCTACCGTAAAGCGCAAGATGCTTATTGACTTTGCGGATCAGTGCGATGGCACGGCTATGACACTTAAAGCATCGGCTTTTCCTGGTCAGACTAGTAAGGTTATCTTACCTCTTACGAAGATCAAAGATACCGAAGTCTATGCTCCAAGCTATGAGAACGGTACAAAGCTTGCGCTTGTCCGCTATCCTCATGCTGGTACGTTTGAGATTCCTGTTGTTACAGTTAACAACAAGATTGCTTCGGCAAGAAAGAATCTTGGAGACGTGCAGGACGCGATTGGAATTAGTTCTCATGTAGCAGAGCGTCTTTCTGGTGCTGACTTTGATGGCGATAGCGTTACCTGTATCCCTATCTCCTCGAAAGTCAACATCAAATCGACAAAGCCGCTGCGAGACCTCGAAGGTTTCGATCCGAAGACTGAGTATGCTGTCCCCCCTGGCAATCCGAATCATGTTAAGCTGATGACAAAGAGTGATACCCAGAAAGAAATGGGCATCATCTCAAATCTTATCACTGATATGACTCTTCGTGGTGCTGGCGAAGAAGAGCTGGCCCGTGCTGTTAAACATTCAATGGTTGTCATTGACGCGGAAAAGCATGGACTTGACTATAAACGCAGCGAAAGAGAAAACGGTATCCAGGAGCTTAAGCAGAAATGGCAGATTCGAGTCGACGAGGATGGAAATGAGAAGTATGGTGGCGCTAGTACCCTGCTGTCTCGTCGTAAACAAACTGTTCGCGTGCCGGAGCGCAAAGGTTCCGTTAGAATTAACCCTGAAACAGGCGAGAAGATTTACAAAGAGTCCGGCCGTACCTATATCGACCCTAAGACCGGTAAGGTAAAGCAGGCGGAAACCGAAGTGAGTCGCATTTCTATAACGGATGACGTGCGAACTCTCTCTTCTGGAACGGTTCAAGAAGGACTTTACGCGGATTTCTCCAACCAGCTTAAGGCCATGGCCAATGATGCTCGTCGTGAGAGTCTTAGAACAGGCCGACTCAAGTATTCTCCCCAGGCAGCTAAAGACTATGCTGAGGAAGTAGCCTCTATCGAAAAGAAAATGGAGGCTGTGACTCTCAATAAGCCTAAAGAACGCCTGGCCCAGCGCATTGCCAATGCCAATGTGCAGGCTAAGATGCAGTCTCAGGGTCTTGATCCTAAAAAAGATAAGAAAGAGATCAGAAAGCTAAGAGCTGTTGAAATTGAAAGAGCTAGAAATAGTGTTTCCGCAAACGGTTCGGCTACGAAGATTACTTTTACAGACAAAGAATGGGAAGCTGTTCAAGCTGGTGCGATTTCTGATACAAAACTTACAAAGATTTTGAACTCAACAAAATCTGACGAAATCGTAAAACGTGCGATGCCGAAAGCTTCTACTCAACTTTCGTCTGCAAAACTTGGAAAAGCTCAAGCAATGCTTGCTGCTGGCTATACATATCAGCAAATCGCAGACGCTTTGAACGTTCCAAAGAGTACGATTTACGATAATCTTAAGAATTAAAAGTACGAGAAAGGAATTGACATAGAATATGATTCGTTGTGCAATCTCCACACCTGACAATCCTTATGATCCGTTCGATCAGTTTGACCAATGGTATCGTTTTGACTGTGACCATGGATACAATAGTTGTGGAATTTTAGCTCGTTTTCAGTATACAAGCGATCAGTTTACTGATAATGAAAATGCTTATGAAATTGAACGAGCAATTGATACAATTGTTGCAAGCGATCCATTGAATCGTTACGTCAAAATTAAACGTGACATCAAGGATACGTCTGACTCGTCCTCTTGATTTAAGTGCCCAGGCATAGGGGGAGGGGTCTAAAAATTGACACCCCCTGTCT